>ENA-ORXC01000293-ORXC01000293.1-marine-metagenome-genome-assembly--contig:-NODE-293-length-38908-cov-3.708249_pt1 | contig 38908 bp, 41 predicted proteins | sample MGYA00237865_ERZ511478 | MGnify/ENA metagenome assembly ERZ511478
TATGCGATGCTTGATCGCATGCTTGGAGGTCAAGGTGTTCAACCGGATAAGCTCTCTCATTTAACCGAAATTGAGACAATGGTCATTGAGCGGATTTTTAGTAAAATCCTAGAAAGTTTTCAAGACGCCTGGACGTCCGTTCTTAAGCTGAAAACGGAATTAAAAGAGCTTGAAGTGAACCCGCACTTTCTTCAAATTGTATCACCAAACGAAACGGTCGTAACCGTTACCCTACGTGTAAAAGTAGGAGAAGTGAGTGGCAATATTCGCCTCTGTCTTCCACACGTCGTTCTTGAACCAATCATGCCAAGACTTTCGGCTCATCACTGGCTATCCAATCAAAAAAAGGATCGCGAGCCGCAGGAAAGCAAGGAACTTGAGAAGAGACTGAAAAAAACCAATTTAGGCATTGTTGCAGAGCTTGGTCATTCTGAAATAACTATTGAAGAATTTTTGAATTTAGAAGATGGCGACGTGATTCGCTTAAACCAAACAGTGTCTGATCCGCTCATTGTTAAAGTTGATAATCGCGTGAAATTTCACGGACAGCCTGGTACTTCAAAAGGTCGAATGGCCGTACAAATCACTGAAGTGAAGGAAGAGGAGGAAATAGGGCATGACGGATGATCGCCTTTCAAAAGAAGAAATCAATGCGTTATTTCATGAAACAGCAGCAGGGAAGGAGGAAGACGTCGTGCATTTTCATGAAATTGAAAAGGAAGCGCTGAGCGAGCTGTTTAGCGTCGCGCTGGGCAGTCTGACGACTACACTTTCATCTGTTTTTATGCAAGATGTGTTTGTATCGAATGTCGCGATGGAGATTCTTCCTGAAGATCGTTTTCAAGAAGTGTCTCTCCCTTATGTAGAAGCAGCGATTCGCTATGAGGGAGCAGCGGCTGGAGAAACGATCATGATGGTGAATCCTCCTGATGCTCAGGATATGGCTGATATTTGGCAAGTAGCCAAAGGTGATGACGGCGATGAAAGTGTGGATAAAAGCTTAACCGCTGTGATGACAGGCATAATGGACAGTATCCATAAAGGGCTGAGCATGGCTTCAGGCTCTTCATTTTCTGGGTCGTTTACAAATCTTCAGGTTGTTTCTGAGTCAGCAAACTCCGTCCTTGTCGAAAAAGGGACAGAACCAATTTACGTCGATCTTACATTCGAGCTTTCAATCGGTTCGATTGTCCAAACTGTGGTCCACCATGTGGTGCCAGGAAGCGTAGCAAAGCAAATTAGCGAACTGCTCGTCAGTGCGGAAGACCTTCAAGCAGCAGAGCAGCAAGAGACACAGAAGGCAAAGGAGCAGGAGGCCGAATTGCAGCAATCAAAACAGCCTGAACAGGTTAACGAAGAAAAGGAGCCAGTCACTTTTGCATCACGTGTGAAAGAGCCTGAGCCGAATATCCAAAACGTTCAGTTTACAAATTTCAGTCAGGAAGATCACCCGTACAGTGAGCAACGAAATCTAAATATGTTATTAGATATTCCGCTTCAAGTCACGGTGGAGCTAGGCCGAACGAAGCGCATTGTAAAAGACATACTTGAGCTTTCACATGGATCGATTTTAGAGCTAGATAAACTTGCCGGAGAGCCGGTCGATATTTTGATAAATAGTAAACTTATTGCCAAAGGTGAAGTTGTTGTGATCGATGAGAACTTTGGTGTCAGAGTAACGGATATTTTAAGTGCAGCAGAGCGTTTGTCGAAGCTGCGTTAAAGGGAGTTTTTACAGGTGAGACAGCATATGATTGGCATCATGATAATCTTCCTTTTCCTTGGACTACTGATGCCACAGCAAGTAATTGCGGCGACAGACGGTAGCGTGACGGATTGGCTAACGGAAGATGGAGACGAGCCTTCTGAACCTCAAGAAGAGCCAGCTGAAGTAGAGGGAGCGAACACGAACATTTTCTTTCTTCTTATTAAGCTCGTTTTCTATACGATCGTCGTCGTTGGATTGATCTATTTGCTTATTCGGTTTCTATCAAAGCGTCAGCAAAAACTTCAGCATCATTCGGTTTTTACGCCGATTGGCGGGACGCCGCTTGGTAACAATAAATCAGTTCAACTGGTGAAGGTTGGCGATTCGCTCTATATGATTGGCGTAGGCGACAATGTGAATTTGCTGAAAGAAATTGAAGATAAGGAAGAAGTAGAGCGCATCTTAGAGCAGGCGGAAGAGCAGAAGTCAGGCTTTTCCTTTATGAATCAAAAGCAAGCGGGCATTCAAGAGATGATTCAGGCAAGTTTAAAAAAACAGCGAAACAAACGGAAGAACTATTGGGACGACGGCGATGAAAGAGACGATAAGTAATGGATTTGCTCATAAACTTAACGATTCCAGGCCTTGACTTCGGTTCAAACGCCACAGAAGATGTGTCCGTCACCATTCAGCTCGTCCTTCTCTTAACCGTTCTCTCACTTGCCCCGGCAATTCTAGTATTGATGACCTGTTTTACGAGAATCGTTGTTGTTCTTTCCTTCGTTCGCTCAGCGCTCGCGACGCAGTCAATGCCACCGAATCAGGTGCTCATTGGACTCGCTCTGTTTCTAACCTTTTTCGTCATGTCACCTGTTCTTTCAGAGATTAATAGCGAGGCGCTACAGCCGTATTTGAATGAAGAGATCGGACAGGAAGAAGCGCTCGATGCGGCCGAACTGCCGATCAAAGAGTTTATGGCGGGGCATACGCGCGAAAAAGATCTGGCTCTTTTTTATAAGTACGCAGAGCTAGAAAAGCCGGAATCAGTGGAAGACATTCGCTTAACCGCACTCGTTCCTGCATTTGCGATTTCCGAACTAAAAACAGCGTTTCAGATTGGATTTATTATCTTTATTCCATTTCTCATTATCGATATGGTTGTCGCCTCAACGCTCATGGCGATGGGGATGATGATGCTACCGCCGGTTATGATATCTCTTCCGTTTAAAATACTATTATTTGTGCTTGTCGATGGCTGGTATCTAGTCGTCGAATCACTTCTATTAAGCTTCTAAGGAGGACGACGATGACGCCAGATATGGTCATTTCACTTGCAGAAGATGCTGTTTATACCGTGATTATCATTTCAGCTCCACTTCTGTTAATCGCTCTTGGTGTGGGGTTAATCGTCAGTGTGTTTCAGGCGATGACGCAAATTCAAGAACAGACGCTAGCGTTTATACCAAAAATCGTTGCCGTACTGTTAACGATTGTTTTGTTTGGACCGTGGATGCTCACAACGCTACTCGATTACACAACGAACTTATACCAAAACTTATACAGGTTTATCGGCTAAAGATGGAAAGTGTCGTTAACGCTCTGCCCTTGTTTTTACTCGTTTTCATGAGGGCAACGTCATTCTTTATTACAGCACCCATTTTCTCAACAAGAAGCGTTCCAAACCGCTTTAAAGTGGGACTTGGTTTTTTTATTGCTTTAATTGTTACAGCAGGGTTAGGAGCAGAAACAGAGCTAACGCTTGATCTGACATTTATCATCTACATCTTAAAAGAATTGTTTATCGGTTTGTCGCTAGGCTTTATTGCTTCCCTCATCCTTTATACAGTGCAAGTTGCAGGGGCCTTCATCGATTTTCAGATGGGCTTTGTCATTGCGAATGTCATTGATCCACAGACGAGAACGCAGGTACCTATTATCGGAAACTTTAAATACATGCTTGCCTTACTCTTTCTCGTATCTGTTGACGGTCATCATATGATGCTTGACGGACTTGTTAGAAGCTATGAGCTTTTGCCGGCTAACGCACTCCTTAGTCAGGCGGACAGTCAGTCACTTGCTCGCTTTATCGCTGAAGTATTTGCTGGGATGTTTTTCTCTGCGTTTCAACTGGCGCTTCCGATTGTTGCCTCTTTATTTCTAGTCGATGTGGCGTTAGGACTACTTGCACGTGCTGTCCCGCAGGTGAACATTTTTGTTGTCGGATTACCGTTAAAAATCTTTGTTGGCTTTGTCCTTATTCTTGTCACGATTCCAACTTTTTTCTTTTTACTGCGAGGGGTGTTTCAAGAGATGCTGGATACGATGGGCCAGCTTATTCAACTATTGGGTGGGTAGTACGATGCGAACATATCGCTTCCAGATGGATCTTCAGTTCTTTTCACAGGAAAAGACGGAGAAAGCAACACCGCAAAAGAAACAGGAATCTCGTAAAAAAGGTCAGGTAGCAAGAAGTGCTGAGATTCCATCCGCATTTATGATGATAGGCGTTTTTTTATTTATGTCGTTCATTGGCGGTTGGATGATTGAAAGTCTTCAATCGATGATTCGAGGAAACCTTGTCCAAATCACGAACTGGACGCTCACAGAGCAAAACGTCGATCGCATGTTAAAAGAAAACGTCTGGAAAGCTGCGCTGATTGCAGCGCCACTAATGGGGATCTCGCTTATCATGGGCGTGCTAGGAAACTATATGCAGGTTGGTTTTCTCGTTTCTACTGATCCGCTCCAGGCAAAACTTGAGCGGATTGATCCGATAAAAGGGGCGAAGAGGATTTTCTCAGCTCGAACGCTCGTTGAACTTTTAAAATCATTAATTAAGATTACCTTTATTTCAGCCGTTACGTTTATTGTCCTTTGGAATAAGCGAGATGAAGTGATGCTTATTTCACAAAAGTCGATCGGGGAAGCCACTTCTCTTGTTGGCTCACTCATCGTCCAAACGGGCTTAGCTGTAGGAATTCTATTATTATTTTTAGCCCTATTAGACTATGTTTATCAGAAATATGACTTTGAAAAAAACATCCGCATGTCAAAACAGGACATTAAAGATGAATATAAAAAGAGCGAGGGTGACCCGCTCATTAAATCAAAGATTAAAGAAAAACAGCGTGCGCTTGGAATGAACCGCATGATCTCAGAAATTCCAAATGCGGACGTCGTGATCACGAACCCTACGCACTTTGCCGTTGCGCTCCGGTACGATCCGAAAGAAATGGATAAGCCGACGGTCGTAGCGAAAGGGATGGACTACGTGGCGCAAAAGATTAAAGAAAAAGCGAAAGAGCACGAAATTATTACGACGGAAAATGTCCAACTTGCGCGTGCGCTTTATCATCAGGTGGACATTGGTGATGGGGTGCCAGAAGAGCTGTTCAAGGCTGTCGCAGAAATACTTGCTTACGTTTATAGCATAAAAGGCTACCCGGGAGGAGGGAACTGACGATGAAAATAAAAGATTATGCGGTGCTCGTATCCGTCATTATGATTGTGATTATGATGGTCATCCCGTTCCCTCCGCTCTTACTCGATTTTCTCATTATGATGAACATTAGCCTTGCGCTCACGATCATTCTTGTTGCGATGAATACGAAAGAAGCGCTCCAGTTTTCAATTTTTCCATCGCTGTTGTTATTAACAACGCTCTTCCGACTTGGCTTAAACGTCTCGACAACGCGCTCTATTTTAACGAACAAAACAGGTGGACAGGTGATTGAAACGTTTGGTTCCTTTGTTGTTGGCGGAAGTGTTGTCATCGGACTCCTTGTATTCCTGATTCTTGTTATTATTCAATTCATTGTTATTACAAAAGGATCAGAACGAGTGGCTGAAGTAGCTGCTCGATTTACGCTCGACGCGATGCCAGGGAAGCAAATGAGCATTGATGCTGATTTGAACGCAGGTATGATTTCAGACCGCGAGGCGAAAGTAAGCCGAGAAAAAATTGCGCGTGAAGCTGACTTTTATGGCGCGATGGACGGAGCCAGTAAGTTCGTAAAAGGTGATGCGATTGCCGGAATTGTCATTACGTTAATTAATATTATCGGTGGACTCATTATCGGAATGGTCGTTCATGGGATGCCAGTGGGCGATGCGGCAACGACGTTTACGCTTCTCTCGATTGGCGATGGCCTTGTTAGTCAAATTCCTGCGCTGCTCATTTCAACAGCGACGGGAATTGTCGTAACGCGAGCAGCATCAGATGGCAATCTAGGATCTGATATCACCTCGCAAATCTTTGCTTATCCGAAGCTTCTTTACGTTGTTGGAGCGGTTGTGGCGCTCCTCGGACTTGCGACACCGATTAATCCGCTTCTCACATTTCCAATCGCAGGGCTCCTCGTCTATGGAGGCTGGACGATGCAAAAGAATCTGGATCAAACGAAAGAAGTCGAATTAGCCGCAGGCGACGAAGAAGTCGAAGAAATGAAAAAGCCAGAAAGCGTGACGAGTCTTCTACAAGTCGATCCAATTGAGTTTGAGTTTGGCTATGGGCTTATTCCACTAGCCGATCAAAAACAGGGCGGTGATCTTCTCGATCGCGTCATCATGATTCGCAGGCAAATCGCCCTTGAATTCGGGATTGTCGTGCCTGTTATTCGAATTCGTGACAACATCCAGCTCGAACCGAACGAGTACGTGATCAAAATAAAAGGAAACCGCGTAGCTGGCGGGGAGGTTCGCTTGGATCAATACCTTGCGATGAGCAGCGGTTTAGAAGATGAAACCATTACAGGGATTGAAACAGTAGAACCCGCTTTCGGACTGCCAGCTCTATGGGTAACGGAAGAAATGAAAGATCGCGCCGAGCTATCGGGCTACACGATTGTGGATCCACCGTCAGTTGTTTCCACCCACTTAACAGAAGTAATCAAGCGCCATGCGCATGAGTTGTTAAGTCGTCAGGAAGTGAAGCACTTGCTCGATAACGTCAGAGAATCCTCTCCAGCTGTTCTAGAAGAACTGATTCCGAATATCCTCACAATCGGTGATGTGCAGAAAGTGCTAATGAGACTGTTGAAAGAAAAAGTTTCGATTCGATCATTGGATATGATCCTTGAATCGTTAGCCGATAACGGCGTGCGTACGAAAGATACTGATGTATTAGCGGAATATGTGCGTCAGTCATTATCTCGCCAGATTACGTCACAAGTAGCGATACCTGGTGAGCCTGTGAAAGTCTTAACAGCAGGGGCGCGACTTGAAAAGCGCTTCGCGGAATCGGTTCAGCAATCGGATCAAGGAAGTTACTTAGCGCTTGATCCTGAAACCTCGCAAACCATTTATCAGGAAGTACTGCAGCAGGTAAGCCGCCTTCAGCAGTCAGGCATTCAGCCAATCCTATTAACGTCACCTGCAATCCGCATGTATTTACGCCAATTTCTAGAGCGCTATATGCCTGAGCTCACGATTCTTTCCTATAGCGAGCTAGAGCCTGATGTTGAAGTCCAAAGTGTAGGAGTGATTAATCTACCATGAAGATCAAACGCTATGTGGTCACCCACCTTCGTGAAGCGATGCCCCTTATTAGGCAGGAGCTCGGCCAGGATGCTGTTATTTTAAATACGAAAAAAGTAAAAGTAGGCGGAATTTTCGGCTTATTTCAGAAACAGCGCCTTGAAGTGCTCGCTGCTCTTGATGAGGAAAAAGTAGCGAAAGAAGAGACAGAGTTTGCGACGCTGCTACAGTCAGAAAAAAAGCGTCGGGAAGAGGCGCCTGAACGAGTAGAAGAGCAGGGGCTGGACAAACAGCCAGAAGCTGAGACTCAGGTGCTTGGTGAGTTAAAATCGATGAAAGAAATTATGATGCAAATGATGGAGAATGAGCGTTTGCCGAAACAGTTAAAGCCGGTACAGGCGTTTTTAGAAGCACACGAATTCTCGCAGGCAATTCGCTCAGGTGTCATGGCGGAACTACTGATTAAATCAAAATCTTATCCAAGTTATACAAAAGAAGATGCTTTTACATGGATGAGACAGGAATTTGCGAAACGAATAAAGAATTATCCTAGTATAAGAAGTGAACCGAAGAAAATACGGTGCTTCGTTGGTCCAACAGGAGTGGGGAAAACAACGACAATTGCAAAAATAGCTGGGCATTTATTATTGAAAGAGCGTCAATCCGTTGGCCTTATTACGTCAGATACGTACCGGATTGCCGCAGTCGAACAGCTTCGAACGTATGGCGATATTCTTGGCATCCCAATGGAAGTTGTCCAGTCTCCTGACGATTTAGAACAGTCACTTGAACGACTTTCAACATGTGACATCATTCTTATGGACACGGCGGGACGGAATTATCAGCAGTATGGCTATATTACACAGCTAGAAACACTTTTATCCGGTCAGGAACTGTCGATTACGCTCATGTTAAGCCTGACGCATCGTTATTCTGATATGAAATTGATTGCCGATAATTTTCATTCGCTCGGAGTCTCGGAAGTGATGATGACGAAGATGGATGAAACGACAGTTCGAGGGCCGATTTTTAATTTTATGGAAGATTACAACCTTCCGATTACAGTCCTAACGACTGGGCAGAACGTACCCGATGATCTCGTGAGAACGACACCAGAGTTCCTCCTTGATCTTGTGATGGAGGGACGATGAGATGGCTGATCAAGCGAATCAACTACGTCAAGAAGTGAAACGTCGCCTTCATTCTGGTTCAAGTAATCGAAATACAAAAGTGATCGCTGTCACAAGTGGAAAAGGCGGCGTTGGAAAGTCGAATATATCGCTTAATTTTGCCCTTAGTCTTGTTGCGTTAAATAAAAAAGTAGTGATTTTTGATTTAGATGTCGGTATGGCGAACCTTGATGTGCTGATGGGGGTTACGCCGAAAGAAACCATTATGACGATGCTTGAGAAACAGCTATCACTTGAAGCCGTCGTTGAAACAGGGATAAATGGTCTTCAATATTTAGCAGGTGGTCATGGAATCGGGAAAATTCTTACGTTAGACGGCCAGCAATTAAATCATTTTTTTAAAGAAGTGGGTTCGCTTCAAGGAAAAGTGGATTACATTATTCTCGATACAGGCGCCGGGCTCACTTATGAAGGAATGCGGTTTCTTCAAGCGGCTGATGATGTTTTTCTTGTCATTAATCCAGAGCCACCTTCGATTACAGATGGATATAGCGTTCTAAAAGCGCTCAATGAAAAAAATAAACAAGCCTCTGTCAAACTGATCGTGAATCGATCCCTTACGAAGGAAGAGGCTGAACGTACGTCCCTTAATTTCCAAAAAGCCTCTGTTCAGTTTTTAAATAAGTCGATTGATTTGCTTGGGGCGATTCCAGATGATCCTTTTGTGCGAAAAGCGGTTATCGCTCAGTCCCCCTATTTACTCGAATATCCAAATTCGAAAGCGGCAAAGGCAATCGACGAATTGGTTCGATCGTATTTAAACCTTCCTTCTGTTTATAAGCTTGGCGTGAAAGGGTTTTTGACAAAGATACTGTTTCACAAATAAGCGGGAAGAATTTTTCAGGTGGTGAACTTCATGAAATCCAAAATGGATAAACAGACAACCGAATATTGGAGAGCGTGGAAAGAGGAGAAGCAGGAAGATGCGGGGAACCATCTTATATCGCTTTATCGTCCGCTTGTTGATTTCGCTGTGCAACGATATGCGGCCGCTCTCCCATCTACCGTTCAGCGTGATGACCTTAAGAGTTTCGCCTATCAGGGGCTTCTTGATGCACTTGAAAAGTTCGAGCCAGAACGTGATTTGAAATTTGAAACATACGCCGGCTGGCGGATTAAAGGCGCGATCATTGACGGTCTTCGTCACAATGATTGGGTGCCACGCTCCGTACGTGACAAGGCGCGTAAAATCGAAGAAGCTTATGCAGTTTTAGAACAGCGAAATCAAACATCCAGTACTGACCATGATGTGGCCGAGTTCCTTGGTATGACAGTTGAAGAAGTGCAGCGCGTGATTCAAGATGCGTCTTTATCGACAATGGTATCGGTCGATGAGCCTGTACAAGAGGATGAACAGCAAAAAATCGAACGGTATAGCGTGATTGAAAACGAGCATGCCGATTTACCAGAAAAACATCTACACCACCATTTTATTAAAGAACTATTAGCTGAAACGATTGACCGCTTACCTGAGAAGGAAAAGCTTGTCGTCTCGCTCGTTTATTTTGAAGAATTGACGCTTACTGAGATTGCAAGAATTCTAGGATTATCAACAAGTCGAATTTCCCAGCTACACTCGAGAGCGCTCCTTCGGATGAAGGGTGTCCTCCGCGCTAACAAAGAACATGTTCAATCAATGTAATCGGAGTGATCCTTATGTATCCATTCATTTTTATTAGCATTGCGCTTCATCTTGTGAGCTTTCTATGCATCGTGCTTCTTTTTCTAAAGCAAACGAAGGGAATAGAAGTACGAGAAGAGATCGGGGCCAGTATGGAAGTTTATATCGAACAGTTAGAGGAAGAGAATGACCGTCTATTAAACGAAGTAAAATCCTACGTCGATAAACACGAAAACCAGCTGGATACGCGCCTTCGCGTTTTAGAGCAGGCTCGTGCTCCTCAAGTCGAGGAGGCAACGAAACCGGTTATTGTTCAGCATCCTTCCGCTCATAATGAACGAAACCAAAAAGCCGTTCAGCTTCACCAGCAGGGCTTTTCGGTAGCGGACATTGCGCGGATATTAAACTGCGGGATCGGAGAAGTAGAGCTGATCGTCAATTTACATGGAAGGTCTGAACAGCGATGAAAATTCAGCAGCATGGCAAGCCATCAGTTGATCCTTTAAAGCTAGATTTGCCAAAAGGAAACAAGCAGGTTGCGTTTCAGTCTGTGATTCAGGAGGCGTCTAAAGAGCTGAAAGGGGCTGAACTTCAGCGTCTTCTGCAACAAATTGACCGTCAGGGTGAGCTACTTGGAAAGGAACGAACGTTTCAGAACTTATCCGCCTACAAGAGGATGGTAAAACAATTCCTTGAAGAAGCGGTTAGCCAGGGCCTTACGCTTTCCGAGAAAAAGAGCATGGATCACTATGGAAGAAGTCGCACGTACAAGCTTGTAGAAACGGTCGAGAACAAGCTCATCGAAATTCAGGAAGAGATGCGAGAGAAAGAGAAGAATGGGATGACCTTATTATCGCTAGTCGGTGAAATAAAAGGGCTGCTTGTTGATCTTTCTCTCTAGTTCGATCGAACTATGTTAAATAGGAAGTATTGACTCATGGTTATTTGCATGAGTTTTTTTTATAATTAAAATAAGAACACATGTTCGAAATAATGGTTGTGATTTTTATCTTTCAGCATACTTTCATTCCTACAGACAGAGAAAGGAGAGGTGAGGATGAAGAATGAATGGCGTTTAGATAAAGTGATGGAGGAGTTAAAGGAAAATCTCATGTTTCAGTCGTTTATTCAAGAAGAAGCGCATTGGACAAGTTTTATGGAGGCTTATGAATCGCGGGATCGTGAAGCGTTAAACAGGCTCAATTCTCTTTTTCATAAGTATTACACGGAAATCCGATTTATCGCTTATGTGACGAAGCTCATTCGTTACACGGCCATTAACTTTGATCGAAAGCTTAGACTTGGGCATCTTCGTTTTCCTCTCACACTGGATCAGCCTGTAGGAGCCTCAGATGCTGCCTGGATTGATTTGATTGAAAGTCCGACAAGTAGTGATGGAGAACCAGCGTTTGAAGAGAGTATACAGCAGAAATCTCTTTATCTTGCTTTTAGCAGGTTAACTTTAAAGCAGAAAGAGGTTCTAGACTTTTTTTATCGCTTCGAGCTATCTGATACGGAAATTGCTAGAACGGCTGGAATTTCACAGCAAGCCGTGAGCAAAAGGCGTAAACGAGCCCTTGAGAAGTTAAAGGCTGCAGGAAAGGAGGGGAGTTCATGAGCATCACAACAGTGATTAACGCGATTATCGGTGATTTAGGATTTCCGATTGTGGTCTCTCTTTATTTGCTCGTTCGACTTGAAAAGAAAATTGATGATCTCACGAATGCAGTGGAGGATAAGGAAACAAACAAGAAGGGATGACTATGGAAAAAAGACTATATACGCTTTTACAGCAGGCAAAGAATGAAGACAAAGAGGGACTGAGTGCAATCCTCAATCAGTTTGAGAAAAAAATCGAAGCAGAGCTCAGGCAAACGTCCCCTCAAAATAGGGATGATTTACGACAGGAATTAGTGATAAAGGTTATGGAAGCTGTTGAAAAATACAGTGTGGAGGATGTGCCGAACTTTGAACAGTTTATTGAAGCTCAAAAAGGGAAGAAATAGGAAACTTTTACCCATTTTAGCTCGTATAAAAGGGTAGAGGTGAAGGTGATGTTGAAGGTTGCGATTGAGGAAGCAGGTTACGAAAAAATAGAGAGTAAAATACGAGAGATTGCATTCGAAGTAAAGAGTGGTGAGCTGCTCGGGTTATTAGGGTCAAACGGAGCGGGGAAAAGCACAACGATTAAGACGATTCTAGGGTTATTGAAAGAATGGAAAGGAACCGTCACGTTTGAGAATGGGACGCGCTATGCTTACGTGCCAGAGCAGCCTGTTTTCTATGATAGCTTAACGCTTTGGGAGCATTTAGAGCTTGCGGCAGCGGCTACGTCATTAGCTGATGAGGATTGGCAGGAGCGTGCCAAGGATTTAATTCGTTATTTTCAGCTTGAGAACGTGATGCATCATCTTCCATCAAGCTTTTCAAAAGGAATGAGACAAAAGGTGATGCTGATTACCGCTTTTATGCTGCAACCTGACGTCTATATTATTGATGAACCGTTTCTAGGGCTGGATCCGCGTGCGACTAAGGATTTTTTAAAGCTGATTGAAAAAGAAAGAGCGCGAGGTGCGGCCATCTTAATGTGTACGCACGTGTTAGATACGGCGGAGTGGGTATGTGATCGCTTTATTTTACTGTCGAACGGAACGCTTCTTGCAAAAGGGACGCTTCAGGAAATGCGTGGGCAATCTGGCTTAGAGATCGACAGTTCGCTTCTTGATTGTGTTGATACGTTAATGGAGCAACGAATATGACATCCTTTCAACTTTTACGACAGCGAGTAAGTGACGATCGTCGTTATAAAATTCGTGATCTAAAGGCTGCGCTTGATTGGACGGTTTGGCTCTATATTCTAGTTCCAGCGCTCGTGATTGGTGTTGCTTATTACCGCTCCTGGTGGCTGATCGCACCAGACTGGCTCGCAGTAATTCCTGAGCAGGCGGCTGTCTTTCCACTGTTTTTAATCGCAACGACCTGGTCATTACGGATTTATACAGAAGAAGCGGATCAGGTGTATTTGTTGCAAAACGAAATCCTTAGTAAAGGACTGAAGAAGTGGGGGATGGGGCATTCGCTTTTGAAAGGAATGCTCGTATCGTCTCTTGGAATTGGTGTTGCTCTGCCGCTACTCGTGACAGGATGGGGCTGGAGTTTGGAGCGAATTGCAGTTACGGGGCTATTTCTGCTTTTAGTAAGTTGGAATGTGAAAACGAGTCGGTATTTTATCGATCTGTTCGTGCCTTCTATTTGGGTGAAATGGATCCCAGTTGGATTTGTGAACCTGCTTTCCATTGTAACCCTGCTTGTAGTGAGCCAGGTCGGTTGGCAGTACGAATGGGCGGTTGTTCCCGGGAGCGGGAGTTTGCTTCTTCTGTTGTTTGTTCAGCTGCAGGCGCGTGTGAAGATGAGGGGAACCTTTTTTCACGATGCGGTCATCGAGCGGGGGCATAAGCAGAGTATAACGAAATTTTTGATGGGAAACGTTGGGGTAGCGCCGACTACTCTGATTGTTCGAAAACAGCCTTTTCTTTTTCGAGGATCAAGAAGAATACGAAAAAAACATTCTCCTGAGGCAAGGATGGTTGATCTATACACGAAATGGTTGCTTCGATCGGTTGGGAAAATGCAATATTACATCCAAGTGGTTGGATGGGGAACGGCAGCGATTATCCTGTTGCCGCTTGTTGTGAAAGTAGTGGTGCTCCTTTTTGCTTTATATGCGCTGATCGGGCTATCGAGTGCGGACTGGCGTGAGTTCTCAGAAGGTAGCTATAGTCAGTTATTTCAGTGGGAGCCTTCGTTACGTGAGGAAGCGGAGAAACAAGCGTTAAAGCTCGTGTCGATGCCGAGTTTTCTCTTGCTCTGTTTGGTAACGGGATTTTCATTCCCTGGATGGATGGGGCTGTTACTTTTTCCGTTAGGCGGTTGGTTTGTTTTTAAAGAAAGTGTGCAAATTGTGCACCGAAGTATGCAAACAAGTGAGATGAAGTGGCAAGATTCGAAAGGTATATGAACAATTTCAGAATTCGTTGCTTCATTCAAGCGCTTTCCGCTATGATGGGAGAGAAGATTCGGACGAAGGAGCGGATAATGAGATGAAGCTATTTTTAATTATTGGTGCGATTAATGCGGCTCTTGCGGTTGGACTTGGCGCATTTGGCGCACATGGATTAGAAGGACGACTATCAGAGAAAATGCTAGAAACGTTCAAAACAGGTGTCCAATATCATATGTATCACGCGCTTGGGTTAGTTGGAGTAGCTCTTGCGGCAGATAAGCTCCAATCTGCAGGATTGATGCAATGGGCGGGCTGGCTGATGTTTGCTGGAATCGTGCTGTTTTCCGGAAGCTTGTATGTACTTAGCCTAAGCGGAATTAAGATTCTTGGTGCGATTACTCCGCTTGGTGGCGTCGCGTTTATCACAGCGTGGATTTTGGTTGTAGTTGCGGCGTTTAAGGCGTAGCGTGAGTGTGCAAGATCGCGGGTGCCTGTCACCGCCCGTTATATGTCGAAAGTTGGCGGATGGTTGCGTTTTTTTGGCTAATTTCTCCGGATATTGGCCAAAACGGGATTATATTGGCCAAACTCACAATATATTGGCCAAATTTCATTTTTATTGGCCAAAACAGAAAGCTGCCGGAATCCCGGCAGCTTTTTCATATCCGCTAACGCGGAGTATATTGCGTTGTTTGTTGAAGAGGGTAGTTATACTCGAGCTCTTCATCAAATGTAATATAGTCTAAATAAACCATGAGTAAAATATAACGTTTGCCTGTTTGGGGATCAGAAAGAATGATATGATCTCTTCCCGCTGCCTCGACAACCCCTTTGAACACTTTCGAGTTCCATTTCTCGCTGTTTTCGAACGTCATGTAAACGGTGGCGACTTTCCCTAAGTTCAAGCGCAGGATGTTTTCGATGTAAGATTGCTCTACGGCAAGTTGTGCAGGAAAGCCTACGCCCATGGATGCTCCTTGAACTTGCTGTCCTTGACCAGGGAAGCCTGAAGGAAACTGTGCCATTTGCCCGCCTTGCGGTTGCTGCGGCATTTGCCCATAGCCACCCATGTTTTGTGACTGTGGGGTTTTCCAGTATTGATTATTCATCATAACCCTCCTTAAAGCGTTCTCTTACAAACTGTTGTAAACTCCCGCACATTTGCTTACGGTTGGCTTGGTAAAGCCGTGTGACTTAAAGCGTCCCTCATTCCACTGGTTAAACCGCTAGGCGCCACCAGAGTTAAAGAACCAGAGCGAATAGCTAGCAAATTGATGCTTCTGGCACGCAAATAAGAAAGGATAATGCCATGGCTCTACGTAACTCATTGTATGTACGAAATGAAAGAATATGCCTATGAGGAAAATCGCTCAGAGAAACAAAAAAGCTCTCCTGAACACAAAAAAAGTGTTAGAAGAGCTTTCAAGATTATACGTATAAGAATTGTGGAAGGCGTTCTTTTGGAAGGTGAGTTCCAACGTAGAAGCTACCAAATTCGCCATAACGGGCACTAACTTCATCGAAGCGCATTTCATAGACAAGCTTTTTAAACTGAAGCACGTCGTCTGCGAAAAGCGTAACGCCCCATTCCCAGTCATCAAAGCCAACAGATCCTGTGATGATCTGCTTTACTTTGCCTGCATAGCTACGTCCGATCAGTCCGTGACTACGCATCATTTCACGACGCTCGTCCATTGAAAGCATGTACCAGTTGTCGTTTCCTTCGCGCTTTTTGTTCATTGGGTAGAAGCATACGTAAGGAGCTTCTGCTAATTCTGGCTTCAAACGAGCCTGAATGCGCGGATCATTATCAGGGTCGCTATCTTTTCCAGCCATATAGTTACTAAGCTCAACGACAGATACGTATGAGTATTCTTTCACCGTATATTCAGCTAATGTTGTTTTGTTAAAAGCATTTTCAATTTCATTTAACTCTTCCATAGTTGGGCGGAGGAGCATCAACATAAAGTCCGCTTTCTGACCAATGATGGAATAAAGCGTATGACTTCCTTGTTTATGGCCTGCTGTGACTTCCCATTTTTCAAGGAACGTTAGAAATTCATTCATCGCAAGATCACGTTCTTCGCTTGAAAGCTGTTTCCATGCTGTCCAGTTCATGGTACGGAAGTCATGAAGGCAATACCAGCCATCGAGAGTAACTGCTGCTTGATTCATATCTGATTCACTCCTTATCTTTTATCACACCAATAAGGCAGGTTACGTTTATACAGCAACTGCTCCTAAAGGTCCGATTGGTTCAACTAACCATCAGAGCAAATCAAACAATGCCTACTCTGATGAAAGTTTCCCTATATCCACTACCTACTATACCAATACTTGTCCCTCTTTAAAAGCGATTGAGAGTGACGATTGGATGAAAAAAGATACTCAGAAATCGGATAGAAAATCGGTACCAATGTTTAAATACGATCGCATTAGCTTATAGTTAGAAGAGTATCAAGAATGAAAGCTACTAAATTCCTTTTGGATTCGTCTGAAAAATAGAACTTTTATATGAAAGAGCTTACAATAAGGGATTTATTTTCGTTTTGTGGGAAAAAGAGTTATCGTAGGAGTTGGATATTAAAAACAATGAGGTGAAAATAATGAGTGATCTTTTTACAAGCATGAAAGACCAGGTAAAAGCAGGCTATCCGACAATCGTTTTTCCAGAAGGAACTGATGAGCGCGTATTAGTAGCAGCTAACCGTCTTGCAGAGGATGGCATCCTAAAGCCAATCGTTATTGGTGGAGAAAATGCTATTCAAGATAAAGCAACAAGCCTAAATCTTACATTGCACAGTGATCTAACTGTGATGGATCCAGCAACTTATTCTGAAATGGATGCTCTTGTTGAATCATTTGTTGAGCGTCGTAAAGGCAAAGCAACAGCGGAACAGGCGCAGGAAATTCTTCTTAATGTGAACTACTTTGGGACAATGCTCGTTCACACAGGTAAAGCAGACGGCCTTGTAAGTGGTGCTGCTCACTCGACTGGTGATACGGTTCGTCCGGCACTTCAAATTATCAAGACGAAAGAAGGCGTGAAGAAAACATCTGGCGCATTCGTTATGGTAAAAGGTGATGAGAAGTATGTTTTTGCTGACTGTGCGATTAACATCTCTCCTGATAGCAATGATTTGGCTGAAATCGGTGTAAGCAGTGCGGAAACAGCGAAAATGTTTGGCATTGAGCCAAAAGTAGCGATGTTAAGCTTCTCGACAAAAGGGTCTGCAAAATCTCCTGAAACAGAGAAGGTTGAAGAAGCAACGCGTCTTGCGAAAGAAATGGCACCTGATCTTATCATTGATGGTGAATTCCAATTTGATGCTGCCTTCGTTCCAGAAGTTGCTCAAAAGAAAGCACCTGAATCGCCACTTAAAGGGGAAGCAAATGTATTTGTATTCCCTAGTCTTGAAGCAGGAAACATTGGCTACAAAATGGTTCAGCGCCTTGGTGGCTATGAAGCCGTTGGTCCAGTCCTTCAAGGATTAAACAAACCAGTTAACGATCTTTCCCGCGGATGTAGTGAGGAAGACGTGTACAAGCTGGCATTGATTACTGCAATGCAAAGCCTATAAGATATGAAACTCCCCTGAAGGCATGCCTTCAGGGGAGTTTTTTTAATCGAGCGCTTTTTCATTACGCGTGAAGACGCGCTGGTAATTGTAGTCATAAAGAGAAAGCTCAGGAATTGAAAGGTGTTCCGTTGTCATTGATCCGGCATACGTCTTTAGCGTTTTCAGCGTTTTCATCATCATATCTGAAACGGTTAATTCTTCTCCGATTAATTCAGTTAACGAAGCCATTGTTTCTGGAACAATTTCAGGATAGGTGAATTTCGTTGCTTCTCCGTTCACACCTCGTTTATAAAACTCCTGAATCACAGAGGCTCGCTCTGCTCCACTTCCATCTACGCATAAGTAGACTTGTACGGCAACTCCTCCGCGAAGTCTGCGCTGAGAAATGCCGGCGAATTTCTTTCCATTAATGCTTAAATCATAGCGACCAGGACAGTAACTACCAACAATTTCACGGTCTTCGATTGTGACATTATACGGTGCTAGCATTTCCTGTACAAAATCGACCATTGCTCCGTACCCTGTATCGATATCAATTTGCTGGTGCTTCTCAGCTAAGACGAGGGAGAGATTTAAGACGCCTGCATCAAGGACAACGGCAAGGCCACCGGAGTTTCTTACGATTACTCGATACCCTAGAGATTTTAAATAGTGAACGGCCTCTTCAAAATAAGGAAGGCGCGTATCTTGTATGCCAAGGACAATCGTATTGTGATGAACCCATGAGCGCAAAATTGGTGGTGATTCGCCGCTTCCAGCGGAATTGCAAAGCGTATCATCCATTGCGAACGATTGGAGGGCATCAAACGACGGGCCAAGGGTTGATTGATCAATAATCCGCCATTTTGGCTGATAAAGAATTGAATCGTTGTTTCCCATTTTCTTACCCCTTTTTCACGTACTAATCGTTCCTATTATAGCAGACGAAAGGAGTTTTAAGACATCATCCGACAGTATTTCCCGGGTGATGACAAAATCGCTGATCCTTTTTACCCAATTTCACACCTTATTTTCCTATAAAACTTCGATTTCTAAAGAAAAATGAGCGCTTGCGAAAAAAAGGAAATTGCGAGAATTGTCTAAAATGATATAATGATAATTACGGTAGTTTCAAGTTAGCGAGCGAGCGGGTATAGATAGAAAAGAAATGGTAATCTATGTAAGAGCTTTCATGTATGACTAAGATCATAAGAAAAATCTACATAAAGCAGAAATTAGCCAGCATTGTGCGGTCCGTATTATGCACACGATGATGGTATCGAAGTCGATGAGACGAAAGGGGACATGTTTATGAAGCTAACAGTTAAAATTATTGCAGGTCTTGTTCTAGGTATTCTTGTTGGTGTGATCTTTAATCTATTTGCACCAGATGCCTTTGGACCTGTCGATCAATATTTATTTGGTCCTGTTGGGCAAATCTTTCTGAACTTAATTAAGATGCTCGTTGTACCAATCGTATTCTTCTCCATCGTAGTAGGAACAGCCGGAATAAGCGATCCGAAGAAGCTTGGCCGAATGGGCGGGAAAACAGTTGCGTTTTTCCTTGTTACAACAACGGTAGCCATTTCGATTGCAATGGCACTTGCTTACTTAATTAAACCAGGTGTTGAAGGATCGTTCTCAGGAAGCTCAGACTTTAAAGCTGAAGAAGCACCTCCTGTGTTGGATACAATTATAAATATCATTCCAACCAATCCCATTCAAGCGATGGTTGAAGGAAACATGCTTCAAATTATCGCATTTGCTATTTTCGTAGGTTTTGCCCTTGCGATTCTTGGAGAACGCACGAAAGCACTACGTGACCTGTTTGAACAAGGTAACGACGTTATGATGTATCTTGTTAAAATCATTATGGAAACAGCGCCATACGGTGCTTTTGCGCTAATCGCTTCTGCCGTTGGTGGCCAGGGGAAAGAAGCGCTACAATCGATGGGAATGTATTTCCTCGTTGTACTAGGAGCTTTGCTCATTCATTTTCTCTTCACATATGGTAGTGCGATTTACTTCTTATGTAAAGAGAATCCAATTAAATTCTACAAAGCTTTTGCGCCAGCGATGGCAGTTGCTTTCAGTACATCTTCTAGTAGCGGTACGCTTCCAGTTTCAATGAAAACCGCTCAGGAAAACTTGAAAGTACCAAAGCAAATCAGTAGTTTTGTCCAACCGCTTGGAGCGACAATCAACATGGACGGAACGGCGATTATGCAAGGTGTTGCAACGGTTTTTATTGCTCAAATTACCGGTGTTGATTTAACCTTTACACAGCTTATTATTGTTGTAGTTACGGCGACACTCGCTAGTATCGGTACTGCAGGTGTACCAGGAGTAGGACTCATTATGCTCGCAATGGTTCTAAAGCAAGTAGGTTTACCTGTCGAACCGATCGGCTTAATACTTGCCGTTGACCGTCTTCTTGATATGACGCGTACAGCTGTTAACATTACAGGTGACGCGGCTTGTGCGATGTATATCGCAAAATCAGAAGAAAAACGTGAAGGCAAAAAAGTTGAAACTGTTCTATAAAATAGATTAAGAGGGGCACGCGCCCCTCTCTCTATATGCAGAATGATTTGACGATCAGCTTTATTCGTTTCCATTCTTTTTATCTACCCAAACAACATGAGCCTTCTCCCATCACGACCCGGGAGAAGGTTTTCATTTGTTAAGGGGTGGTATATAATGAAGGGATGAATTTGACGGAAGGAGCCTGCCGCGGAATGCTCGAACGATTAAACGAAGAAAAAGTATTTAAAGACCCTGTCCATCGCTATATCCATGTTCGATACCGTTTAATCTGGGATCTGATTGGCACGAAAGAATTCCAGCGTTTGCGGAGAGTTCGCCAGCTCGGAACAACGTATCTTACTTTTCACGGGGCAGAACATAGTCGCTTCAGTCACTCACTCGGTGTTTATGAGATTGTGAGGCGTATTAACGAGATTTTCTCTCAGTATGAGGGATGGGATGAAAAGAATAGGCTGTTAAGCATGTGCGCAGCGCTATTGCATGACGTTGGGCACGGGCCGTTTTCACACTCCTTTGAAAAAGTATTTAACCTTGATCATGAAGATTTCACGCGGATGGTCATTCTAGGTGACACTGAGATCAACAAGGTACTACGAAGGGTGAGCGATGATTTCCCGCTTCAAGTTGCGGATGTAATTGCCAAAACGCATGATAATAAACTTGTTGTTAGCTTAATTTCAAGCCAAATCGATGCAGATCGGATGGACTATCTTCTTCGCGATGCTTATTTTACAGGGGTCAGCTATGGTCAATTTGATATTGAGCGTATTCTACGCGTGATGCGCCCGGGAGACGATCAAATCGTCATTAAGCAAAGTGGTATGCATGCAGTAGAAGACTATATTATGAGTCGCTATCAAATGTACTGGCAAATTTATTTTCATCCTGTGACGCGAAGTGCAGAGGTGATTTTAAGTAAAATTCTTCATCGCGCAAAGGCGTTATTTGAGCAGGGCTATCAATTTCAACATGATCCGATTCACTTCTATTCTCTTTTTAAAGAAGATATTAGTCTTGAAGATTTTTTGAAGTTGGATGATTCTGTTGTGATGTTTTATTTCCAGATCTGGCAGGAGGAGAATGACCATATCCTGAGCGATCTATGCGAACGGTTTATGAATCGTAGGCTATTTAAATACATCGAATTTAACCCGATGCAGCAAATGAATGCGTGGCGAGAGCTACATGATTCCTTTCACGAAGCGGGGATTGACCCTGATTATTATTTAGTGGTTGATTCATCTTCCGATTTGCCGTATGATTTCTATCGGCCCGGTGAAGAAGAAGAACGGTTACCGATACATCTATTAAAACCTGGTGGCGATTTACGTGAGCTTTCGCGTGAATCTGATGTGGTGGAAGCTATTTCAGGTAAAAAAAGAACCGATCATAAACTGTATTTCCCTGCGGACTTTATTCTTGAAGGAAATACAGATGCTACTCGTCGTATTAAGTCATTGCTTCAAATCGATTAGCTGTTCAAAAAGAAAGGCAGTCCTGGCATGAAGTTCGCTTCCGCTACAGGTGATGCTGGTGTGTGTTCAAAAGAAGTGGCGTGGATCGCCTGCAATGCTTTTGAACCTCATCTGATAAAGTAAGATTGCTTTTTGGACAACCTGTAAAAAGTACATGGGAGGGGTGCAGGTTGCTAGAAGATCACGCGAAAGTGATAGCTGTGTTGAAAGAAGCCGGAGAAGTCATTGGACGTAAGAAACTACAAAAGATCATTTACATTTGCAAAAAGTTGCAGTTTCCATTTAACGAGAAATATCAATTTCATTTCTATGGTCCTTACTCAGAAGAGTTAACACTAAGAGTAGAGGAACTTTGTAACCTTGGTCTTGTCACAGAAGTGAAAGAAAGTAAAGGGAACTATTACCAATATAAATATGCAGTAACGGAAGAAGGCGATGAATTTCTAGGTCATTACGATTTTGAATTGCCTGAACTTCGCCAGTGTATCAGTGAAATTAATAGCCAGAGCTCCCGTTTTCTTGAACTCGTTTCAACGATTCTTTTTTTCGATCGCCTGACAAAAGAAGAAGTTGTTGAGAAGGTTCATACGATTAAACGGAAGCAAAATTATTCTGAAGATGAAATTGAGCAAGCCTATGCTTTTATGGAAAAGCTTGGCTGTTAATGCCATTGTGGCACAATAGATGAATAGACAACAAAAGGTGCCCCGGTCGGGGCACCTTTTGTTGTTGAAATTAACCTTTCATCGACATTTTCTTATCTCTAGTAGTAAACTTCGTGAAATCAACTTTTCCAAGAATGATTCCAGCGATAAGAATGACGATCATGATTAGAAAAGAAATAAGGAGTGTACTTAAGTAAGGGAGAAGCAGTTCTGACATCTCGGGTAACGTACCTGCCATCATAACGACGAGCGTGAAAGAACTAATAACATGGAACGTAATTCCCGCTCCGAGCGCAATCGTCGTTTTTATTTCAAGAAGGGTAGGAAGCCAGTACGTCGAAAGTAGAAGATAAGCTACTAGGATGGTGAGAATTGAAAAGAAGCCAGCTAATCCAGTATGATGATAGCCGCCTGCTGCTAGAATGATCGTATAAATGAGAGAAGCGAGTAATCCAAGAATAAAACTGATCATAATAGGGGAATAAAGGGTTTTTTTCATAATAAAGCCACCTTCTTTACAAATGTTTCGCATTCATTACATAAATACCCGTCTGAACATTAGTATAATCGTTTATTAGTATCAAAATTTGGAAAAAGAAGTCGAGTAATTTGTGCATTCTTGTCGAATTGAAAAAAGGGTTCAAAAGACTTATAACGCGGGAGTGAGAAAGAATGAGAGAAGTGAAAGTAGGTTTAGTTGGTTTTGGATTTTCAGGGGCGACGTTTCATGCCCCTGTCATTGAAGCGGTAGACGATTTCAACAGTCGTTTCTTCGAATGCAGACAAGGTCCATCGTTCATTTCAAGAGGTGAATGTTGTATCGTCTATGGAGGAGTTGTTAACCGATGAGGAAATCGAGCTGGTCATTATCACGACACCGAATGAGTTTCATTTTCCAATGGCCAAACAAGCTCTTGAAGCAGGAAGGCATGTTGTTCTTGAAAAGCCATTCACTGTTAGTGTAGAAGAGGGGGAGCGTCTCATTGCGGTTGCAGAAGAAAATGATCGTTTGCTAAGCGTGTACCACAACAGACGATACGATAGTGATTTTCTCACGATTCAGCAGCTCGTAAAGGAAGAGCTGCTTGGATCGATTATCACTTACGAGGCTCATTATGATCGCTATCGTGCGGAGGTACGTGATCGTTGGCGAGAGCGAGACAAGAAAGGGTCTGGCATCCTATTTGACCTCGGTTCCCATTTAATTGACCAGGCGCTCACCCTCTTTGGGAAACCGGACGGCGTTTATGCGGATATCATGGCCCAGCGCGAAGAAGGCAAAACAGATGACTACTTTCATCTGATTCTGCATTATGGAAAAAAGAGAGTGATTCTTCATGGTGGCTCTCTCGTAAAAAAACATGGGCCGCGCTATCAAATTCATGGAATGAAGGGCTCATTCTTAAAATGGGGCATTGATCCTCAAGAGGAAGCGTTGATAGCGGGAAGAGTTCCAGGGGACGCAGGTTGGGGAGAAGAAGCGCGAGAGCAGTTCGGTGTGCTGACGAATGAAGAAGGTGATCACGTGGTGAAGACCTTACCTGGTTCTTATCAAACGTACTACAAGGAAGTTTATCAGGCCCTGAAAGAAGATAGCGCGCCACCGGTCACTGCTGAAGAAGCGCTGAATGTTATTAAAGTGATTGACCTTGCATTTAAGAGTAGTGAAGAGAAAAAAGTGATGCATTGGGTATAGGTCGTCGATCGGAAGGGCGTTACCTGTATTAGTGGATTGTCAGAAGAAAAAAAGCTCTGCCAAATGGGCAGAGCTTTTGATTATGCATGAGGCAGAAAAGCAAGTTGATAGAAGAATAGCACGGCGAAAAGGTACAGAAGCGGATGAACGTCGCGCCATTTCCCTTTCACAACTTTTAAAATAGGGTACGTAATAAAACCAAGAGCGATTCCTGTTGCAATACTTGCAGTTAGCGGCATTGTGAGAATGATTAAGAAAGCTGGGAATGCTTCGTCAAACTCACTCCAATCAATTTTGCCAACGGCGCCAATCATTAAGCTTCCGACGATAATGAGCGTTGGTGCTGTAATCGCCGCAAGACCTGATAGAGAGCCGACGAGTGGCCCAAAGAACGCAGAGACAATAAACAAGATTGAAACGACGACAGATGTTAAACCAGTTCGACCACCAGCCGCAACACCTGCAGAGGATTCAAGGTAAGCACTTGTAGGGCTTGTTCCAAAAATGGCTCCAACTGTTGTGCCGATCGAGTCAGCAAGAAGTGCCTGACGTGCACGCGGCATCTTCTTCCCTTTCATTAAACCAGCTTGTTCAGCAACGCCAACCATCGTACCGGTTGTATCAAATAAAGTAACGAGTAAGAAGGAGAATACAACGGCGTATAAGCCGTATTCAACCATATCTTTAATTGCCTGAAGTGGGCTTCCGAAAATGAAGAATTCAGGAGCCGAAGGTGTTTGCATGAAGCCTTCTTTAAATTCAAGCTGTCCTGTGAAGATCGCAATCATCGCAGTAACGATCATGCCGAAGAATAGTGCCCCAGGAACGTTACGGGCCATGAGAATAAGCGTAATGATCAGGCCAACAAGCGCTAAAAGCACTTCAGGAGAATGAAGGTTTCCAAGACCAACAAGGTTCTCTTCATCTGCTACGATAATGCCTGTCATGCGAAGGCCGATAAACGCAATGAATAAGCCAATTCCAGCTGTGATACCAAGCTTAAGGTTTGTAGGAATGGCTTCAATAAGCTTCTCACGGAATGGGGTTAGAGAAAGAATAATAAATAATAATCCCGCAATGAAAACAGCGCCAAAGGCAACTTGATAGGATACCCCTGCCTGTCCACCTACGACGGAAAATGCGAAGTAAGCATTTAGACCCATACCAGGTGCAATTGCGATTGGGTAATTTGCGAATAATCCCATCCACAGTGTTCCGACAACGGCTGCAATAATCGTTGCGATAAAGACAGTATCGAACGGAACCCCTGTTGAGGATAGGATAATTGGGTTAACAATTACGATATATACCATTGTCAGGAAAGTGGTTAATCCTGCAAGAAATTCTGTTTTAACGTTTGTTCCATTTTCTTTCAAGCGGAAAAAGGAGTTAAACATGGTAAGACCTCCATTAAATACGAACGTTTTTTAAGCACAAATACTATAATATTCGTAATAAATGCATTTGACAAGGGGTAATCTAAAATCAATTCCGATAAAACCATGAATGGCTGTGACATGAATCCATTCAGGTAATTGTGATAAAATGATAGCGGACAATTGCGATTGAAGGAGGTACTAAGAAATGGCAAATTAAGAAGAAAAGAATCCGAAAAAGAAGCCTTCAACAGGTTTTAACATTTTAAGTGGTGATTCTACTGACGGACACGGAGGTTATGGTGTAGGTACGATTAACCTCGATAACGTTTCACCTGTCATTATCGATCCAACAACGGACGAAATTTATGTAGATGTAGGTGCGCTTCACGCGCGTAGTGCTCTTGAAAAACGCAAGAAGCTCGTTAAGACGCGCGAAGAAGTGCCAGATGGTCATACAGCGTGGATAGTATGGGTAACCCTTCAACGTACGGAAGAAGGACCACACTATTACGGCATTGGCGCGTGTGAATTTTTCTTTAATGCAGAAGCGAAACGTGCATGGAAAAGCATGCCGGAGCATGTGAACAATATGGATAAATCCATGAAGGGTAAAGTCGTTGTCGATCATATGGATGCTAAATCAAAACAAATGCTCCGTAACTATTTAATTGAGTTTGATAAAGAAGTCTATGAACGTTCCAGTGATGAAGTGAAAGCAGGACTTCAAGACTAACTTTTAGTTGTTTTCTGACTAATTGATAAAATCCCTTGAGGTTTCCTGAAACTGAGCGTAAACTTATGGTTACGCAACACATATAGCTAGGACCCAAAACAACCCGGGGAAGTTTCCCCGGGTTGTTCTGGTTCTAGGGAAGATTTCGTAAGCGTTTGCTTAGAGAGGGTGAGCAAAGTGTATCAAATTTCACGTGCGAAAAAGAAAGAATTAGTTGAGCGCATCCAATCATTTTTCTATGAAGAACGAAATGAAGAAATTGGCGATCTTGCCGCTGAAAATGTTTTGCATTTTGTGATGTCCGAAATCGGACCGACACTTTACAACGCTGGAATTTCTGACGCAATTGGTATGACAGAACAAAAGTGGATCAGTATCGAACAAGACCTTGAGGCGTTAAAGAAGCCAGATCCAGAAGTGAATCGCTAAGAAAGACGGGTGTAGCACCCGTCTTTTATCTAATCCAATTAAAGAACCGATCGAAAATGCCTTTTTTCTGCTTTTCTTGCTCTGAAGAAGGCGTTCCGGGATGATCTTCACAAAGGTGTGAAGGCTCAGTTCCTTCTATATAATAAGTTAAGCGCTTCACAGGGCAATTGTCAGTGGCGATCAGCCCTGTTTGAGGATCGACCTCTATCCCAACCACATTTTCTGGTTTTTTAAAATCAGTCGCTTCTTCTTCAGCTAGTGCCTCTTCGATAAAATTTGCCCAGATCTTTTTCGTATAAGAGCCATCGTTTCGATGATTCAATTTCTCTCCTTTATCGTATCCAACCCAAACCGCTGCGGTAAGCTGCGGTGTAAATCCTACCATCCAACTATCTGTAGAAGTTGATCCCGTTTTGGCGGCAGCCGGTCGCGTTAAGAGGTGATCAATCCCAGACCCCGTGACGCGCGTGTAATCATTGAGTGATTCATCGAAGACTCCGGTCATCATACTGGTCGTCACAAAAGCGGCCTCAGGATCTAAAACAAGCTCAGATTGTGATGAATGCTCATAAATGACTTTGCCGTCGCGATCCGTTACTTTCTCGATGTAGTAAGGAGCAACGCTATAGCCACCATTTGCTAGCATGCTATATGCTTCTGTCATTTCCATCATCCCAACAGGCTTTGTTCCGAGCGCAAGGGAAGGGATGGCCGATAGTTTACTTGTAATTCCAAATGATTTTGCCGTATTAACGAGCGTTTTTTCCTCCAAAAACATATGTGTTTTTACCGCGACAACATTATCAGAAAGCGCTAAGGCTTGTGCAAGAGTAATTTCCTCATTCGCATAAACGTCTCCATAGTTGTGCGGAGAATAGGTTTTCTTTTCGTTATCATAGTAGAAAGTTGTTGGCTCACTTCGCACAAGTGTCGAAGGCGTGAAGCCATTCTTGATAGCCGCATAATACAACAGCGGTTTAAACGTGGAACCTGGCGTCCGCTTTGCCATCGTGGCACGATTGAATTTACTTTCTGAATAATCACGACCTCCGATCATCACCTTAACGGCTCCTGACGTTGGTTCCATGGCGACGAGCGCTGCCTGAATGTCGCTTTTTTGGTCAATGGAGGAGGCTACCCACTTTTCTGCTGCTTTTTGCATCTGAGCATCAAGTGTCGTATAAACATGGAGCCCACCTTGCTCAATGACACGCTCATCAAGTGAAAGCACCGATCTTAATTCCTTTTTTACTTCCTGAGCAAAATAAGGCGCGATGTCGGACTTCGTTTCTTCCGTGAACGTTTGGAGCGCCATGTTTTCTGTTTCTGCTTGCATTGCTTCCGCTTCAGATAGCACATCGTTCGACACCATCGCTTGGAGAACGGTGCTTTGCCGTTCCTCTGCCCGCTCGGCATCGGCATAAGGAGAGTAATAGCCAGGACCTTTTGGAATCCCAGCAAGCATCGCCGCTTCTGCAAGAGAAAGTTCCTCTGCTTTTTTGCCAAAGTACGTTCTTGCTGCAGACTCAATCCCGTAAGAGCCGTGTCCATAGTAAATCGTATTTAAATACCCTTCAAGAATCTCTTCTTTTGAATAATGAACCTCGAGTCGGTAAGCGTAAAAGGCTTCTGCGATTTTTCGTTTCCACGTTTTATCATGTTCTAAAAAGAGATTCCGCGCATATTGCTGTGTAATGGTACTAGCTCCTTGAACTTTTGCCATTGCTTTTAAATCAGCGAGAATGGCCCCACCGATCCGTCTAAAATCAAACCCCATATGATTGTAGAAATGCCTGTCCTCAATCGCGATTGTTGCATCAATCACGTTAGGAGAAATATGTTCAAGGTCAACCCAATAGCGGTTCTGACCATCTTGATTTGATTCGCTTATAACAGTTTCATCATGATCATAGTAAATCGTTGTTTGTGGGACTTGAAGCTCGGGAGCTCCCATAAACACCGCTAGCAAATAAAGCATCCCCATAGACATCCCGATTAACACGATGCCAATCATCATTAATTTACTTAGAAGCATGGTCCATCGCTTCCAATAATGGAATCGCTCATCCTTGAGCCATTTCATGTGGTTCACCCCCACATCGTCTTAAATCTAGTATGTAACAATCTAGAAACTCTTAAACACGTTTCCCGATGAAAGATACTTGTTTTTTCAAAACGAACGACGGTAGCAATAAGTTTGAAAAATAGTTGTCCAGTTTTTGAATAAAGTGAACTATACTAAATGTTAATTGAGAGCGGGGAGAGAAACGTATGGAGATCATGATTGCAATCATACTTGGGATTGTAGAAGGACTAACAGAATTTTTACCAGTTTCATCAACAGGGCATTTGATCTTAACAGGATACTGGCTCGACTTTACTGGAGAGAGGGCAAAGACATTTGAAATCGTCATTCAACTTGGGTCAATTCTTGCGGTGGTTGTCATGTATCGAAAACGATTTGTTGCGTTATTATCACCAAAATCAAGTGAAGGGTTAACCCTTGTTCATCTCATACTTGGTATGATTCCAGCTGTAGTAGCGGGCTTCCTTCTTCATGGTTTTATAAAAAGTTATCTATTCTCGCCGTATACCGTTGTCATTGGACTGATTGTTGGTGGCGTGTTAATGATTTTCGCTGATCTTAAAAAACGTGCCCCTGTTAGTTCAAGTTTAGATGACTTAACGCTGAAGCAAGCTTTCTCGATTGGTCTCTTTCAATGTTTAGCACTGTGGCCAGGATTTTCACGGTCAGGCGCCACGATTTCAGGCGGCGTCTTACTAGGAACAAATCACAAAACAGCGGCTGAATTTTCGTTTATTTTAGCGGTTCCGATGATGGTGGCGGCGAGCGGATATGATTTATTGAAAAGCTATCAGTTTTTATCCGTATCTGATGTTCCAGTATTTGTGACAGGCTTTTTGGCAGCCTTTGTCGTTGCGCTTTTCGCTATTGTAACATTTATTAAATTCATTGAACGCGTCCGATTGATCCCTTTTGCGATCTATCGATTTGTACTCGCTCTCTTTGTTTGGATGGTGTTGTTTTAGCGTGAATGGAAGAGGGGCAAATTCATTACTGTTAGAAACAAGAAATGAATGTAGAAAATTCTCTTGCTTTTTACGCAGAGTCGACTATACTTTTCTTGTGCTTTAAGAAACTTTTTAAAGGGACGAAAGGATAAGGAAAACGATGGCTTCCGTTTGGTGGCAAGCTTTCCTGATGCTTAGATCCATTTTTTTGCTACATACTAAAGGTGTTTGGACCTTGCGGTTCGGGAACGGTCTTAGTGTAGCAATTTGACATAGAGGAGTGGTTTACATGGAATTATGGTACACAGAGAAACAGACAGAAAGCTTTGGCATTACGGCGAAAATTAAACAGACGTTGCATACAGAACAAACTGACTTTCAGCGCCTGGATATGATTGAAACAGAAGAGTTCGGAAACATGCTTGTTCTTGATGGCATGGTTATGACGACGGAAAAAGATGAGTTCGTCTATCATGAAATGGTCGCTCACGTGCCGTTATTTACGCATCCGAATCCAAAACACGTTCTTGTTGTTGGTGGTGGAGATGGTGGTGTTATTCGGGAAGTTTTGAAGCACCCATCTGTTGAAAAAGCAACGCTCGTTGAAATCGATGGCAAAGTGATCGAGTACTCGAAGAAATACTTGCCTTCCATTGCAGGAGCATTAGATAACGAGCGTGTTGAAGTGCTCGTTGATGACGGCTTTATGCATATCGCGAAAAGCGAAGGAGAATACGACGTGATTATGGTCGATTCAACGGAACCGGTTGGACCAGCTGCAAAGCTTTTTGAGCGTGGCTTTTATGAAGGCATTTCAAAAGCTTTAAAAGAAGACGGTATTTTCGTTGCACAGACGGACAACCCATGGTTTAAAGCAGACTTAATTACACAAGTATCCAAAGACGTAAGAGAGATTTTCCCGATTACGCGCGTTTACACAGCGAACATTCCTACTTACCCAAGCGGTCTCTGGACCTTTACGATTGGTTCGAAAAAGAACGATCCGCTTGAAGTACCTGAAAGTCGCTTCCATGACATTGACACAAAGTACTATACAAAAGAGCTTCACACGGCTAGCTTCGCACTTCCGAAATTCGTACAGGATCTCATTAAATGAGCATGAAGTTCGATGAAGCTTATTCAGGTAACGTTTTTATACTAAGCAATCCGTCTTTTGATGAAAGTAACGTAGTGATCTACGGCATGCCGATGGACTGGACAGTTAGCTTCCGCCCAGGTTCTCGCTTTGGACCAGGTCGCATTCGCGAGGCTTCTCTCGGTCTTGAAGAATATAGTCCTTATGCCGATCGTCATCTTGAAGAAATTCGGTACTTTGATGCAGGCGATATTCCACTTCCATTCGGAAATCCACAGCGAAGCATTGATATGATTGAAGAATACATCGATTCGTTGCTTGAAGCTGGAAAGTTTCCACTTGGTATGGGTGGCGAGCACCTTGTGACGTGGCCAATCCTTAAAGCATTTCATAAGAAGTACGATGATCTTGCATTGATTCACATTGACGCACATGCAGATTTGCGAGAGGAGTATGAAGGTGAACCGCTTTCTCATTCCACACCTGTTCGTAAAATTTGTGGGTTGATTGGTGCAGAGAACGTGTACTCGTTTGGAATTCGCTCTGGCATGCGTGAAGAATTTCAATTTGCGAAAGAGTCAGGCATGCACATGCATAGGTTCGACGTTGCGGAGCCTTTGAAAAAGGTGCTCCCAACGTTAAAAGGACGCAACGTGTACGTTACGATCGATATTGATGTGCTTGACCCTGCCCATGCACCTGGAACAGGCACCGCTGAAGCAGGAGGCATTACATCCAAAGAATTACTCGAAGCGATCGCAGCGATTGCAGGTTCGGAAATGAACGTAGTCGGAGCCGATCTTGTTGAAGTGGCTCCAGCATACGATCCATCTGAACAAACGCCAATTGCAGCTAGTAAATTTATCCGTGAAATGTTGCTTGGCTGGACGCATAAGAAATAAAGCGTAGAGGCTGTATTCTATTTGAATACAGCCTTTTCTTATTGGAAAGAATGGAAGAACTTTTAGTTATGCCATTTCGTTAATCCCCCTCTCATTGTGACAAAAAGCGTCACATTGAGATTGACCTTAAGCTTGTCGGGGGTGGACAAGGCCCCTGCGCTTTTCTTATAATAAGAAAGTTAATGCTTTAGTGAGGACGTGAAGTGATGAGTGATCATCCGATTGAAATAACGATTGATTCCCGGATTCAGTCAGGGAAAGAGAAAGAGTCTACAAATTATTCCGTTCAGGGAAACCTTGTTGAGAAAGGCGAAGCGCTTTATTTGCGTTATGAAGAAAGCCTGGAGATTGGGAAGGTTTCAACAACGGTGAAAATAGATCAAGAACAAGTGACTGTGATTCGAAGAGGAGCACTTTCCATGCGTCAGCAGTTTGCGCCAGGACAAGTGTCAGAATCTCTTTATAAAACGCCGTTCGGAGCGATGCCGATGCAAATTCGTACAGAACGTATTGAGCAGCTGGTGGACAAGGAGAAGTTAAAGGGTCGTTTAACGCTACGCTATTTGCTTTACCTTGAAGAAGATGAAACGCAGCGACATGAGCTGTCGCTAAGCTGGAAAGGAGCAAGTCAATGAACAGTGTGGAACAAAAGAAAGAGCAGTTAAAAGAAGAGATTAAGCAGGCCGTCATCAAAGCGAACCTTGCATCCGAAAGTGAAATGCCTGAAGTGATTCTGGAATCACCGAAAGATAAAGCGCACGGTGATTATGCAACGAACATGGCGATGCAGCTTGCTCGTATTGCAAAGAAAGCACCTCGTGCCATTGCAGAAGATCTAAAAGCGAATCTTGATATGACAAAAGCAGGCATTAAACAAATTGATATTGCGGGTCCAGGATTTATTAACTTTTTCATGGATACAGCTTATTTAACAGAGCTCATTCCAACGATTCTTGATAAAGGAAATAACTACGGTCGTTCAGCTGACAAGAATGAAAAAATCCAGGTCGAGTTCGTTTCAGCCAATCCGACTGGAAGCTTGCATCTTGGTCACGCGCGAGGAGCAGCAGTAGGCGATACGCTATGTAACGTACTAGACCGTGCTGGTTATGATGTATCACGTGAATATTACATCAATGACGCTGGAAACCAGATTCATAACCTTACTGTATCTCTTGAAGCGCGCTACATGCAGGCACTTGGAAAAGAAAAAGACATGCCTGAAGATGGCTATCAAGGACAGGATATCGTGCAGTTCGGGAAAGATCTTGTTGAGAAAGAAGGCGATCGTCTCCTTCAACTTAATGACAAAGAGCGCTATGCTTATTTCCGTGAATATGGCCTTGAGCGCGAGCTTGAAAAGCTTAAAAAAGATTTGAAGGAATTTGGCGTTGAATTTGATGTCTGGTTCTCTGAAACATCTCTTTATCAATCAAACAAGATCGATAACGTTCTTGCGAAGTTAAAAGAGCGCGGTGAAACGTTTGAGCAGGACGGTGCAACTTGGTTCCGCTCAACCACTTACGGCGACGACAAAGATCGCGTTTTGATTAAAGGTGACGGCTCTTATACGTACTTAACGCCGGATATCGCTTACCACCAGGATAAGCTATCTCGCGGTTTTGATAAGTTGATCAACATCTGGGGAGCAGACCATCACGGTTACATCCCAAGAATGAAAGCAGCCATTGAAGCGCTTGGCTATAAGCGTGAGCAGCTTGAAGTGGAAATCATTCAGATGGTGAATCTCTTTAAAGACGGCGAGAAAATGAAGATGAGTAAACGAACAGGGAAAGCCGTTACCCTTCGTGAATTAATGGATGAAGTGGGCATCGATGCGATGCGCTATTTCTTCTCCATGAGAAGCTCGGATTCACATCTTGATTTTGATATGGATCTTGCTGTATCTCGTTCGAACGAAAACCCTGTGTACTACGTGCAGTATGCGCATGCTCGCGTGTGTAGTATTCTTCGTCAAGGCGAAGAAATGGGCTTAACAGAAGACGCAGATCTTTCTCTCATTACATCTGAGAAAGAAATGGACCTTCTTAAGAAGCTCGGTGAACTTCCTGAGGCAATTGCAGAAGCAGCGGAGAAGCGCATGACGCACCGCATCACAAACTATGCATTTGAGCTTGCTCAGGCGCTTCACAGCTTCTATAATGCGGAACGCGTGCTGGATTCAGAAGATCTTGCGAAAAGCGCAGCACGCTTTAAGCTGATGCAGGCCGTTCGTCAAACAATTCAAAACACGCTTGAGATGATCGGCGTCACAGCTCCAGAAAAAATGTAATAACGAAGTCCTGTCGCTTTTGCGACAGGACTTTTTTTCATAATCATGAAGACGTTCCAATCATTTTTTATAATGAATCATTCATTCGGTCATACTTTAAAGAAGAGGTGATGGGATGAAGACAGTATTAATCGCAACATTAACGGGTTTTTTAGTAGGTCTTATTTTTGCTTTCTTAAAACTTCCGATTCCAGCTCCGCCTGCTTTTGCGGGAATTGCTGGTATTGTTGGCATTTACCTTGGATTTAAAGCGTACGAGTGGATGGTCGGATTTTTTTCATTATAAGGAAATGAGGTTAACGGATTGGCGTATGTAAAGGTAGACGATATTGACTTATTTTATGAAGAGAATGGGAACGGACTGCCGCTAATCTTTCTTCATCCACCGGGGATGGGGCATGTTGTCTTTCACGAACAGAGAAAGCTTGCGGAGCATTTTCGCATCATTGTTTTCGATATGCGAGGTCACGGGAGAAGCGGATTAGGTTCAAAGGAATTTTCGATTGCTCTGTTAGCAAATGATTTAAACCTTCTAATGGAGGCACTCAGCATAAAAGAAGCAGTGCTGATCGGCTATTCCAGCGGAGGAAGTGTCGCTCAGGAGTTTGCTATTCAGCATCAAGAAAAAGTAGCCGGACTCCTTTTATGTGGTGGGTTTTCTGAGGTGAGCGATCCATTCCTCCAAGCTGAATTTCGAGCGGGGAAGGCGCTTGTTCATAAGATGAAGGTGCTTTCTTGGATCCTTGCGAAAGGACATTCGAGAAGCGAGGCAGAGTTTAAAATGTTACGTTCGTACATCGTTAGCACGAATCCATACCTGCTTGAGAACTTTTACGAAAAAGGACGTCGCTATGTGTGCACAAACAAACTAAGCGCGCTCCATATACCGTTTATGCACGTAACGGGAGAGCGCGCCTTTTACTTTCATCATTATCAAAAAAAGTATCAAAAATATGTACCGCACTGTGAGCTCGTGCGCGTCTCGAATGCGTATCATGAGCTACCAACAAAATCATGGAGAGAGCTAAATCAGATTATTTATCAGTTTGCTACTTCCATTGAATTGAACCGCCGTTAAGTCGCTTTACACCGCGAACGGCTGAAAGATCTTCGACAAGCCGAAGCGCTGCGAGGTCTTTTTTCTTTGCTTCAATCATAATGTCTGCATCTTCTCCGTGCTCTTTCAACATGTTAAGAAACGGAATCGCAAACTCGCTGTCCACATAATCAGCATGACTACGATACGCACTCGTTGATTTTGGGGAAGAGAGGTGGAATTTTGGTCGAATGCCGTGCGATTCCCATGTCTTATACACTCGCTCGAAGAATCGATCAGGCAGGCCATCGCCTGGATTCGCCATATGATGATGGTAATCGAAAATAAACGGCACGCCGGTTTGCTCACATGCTTCTAGTGTTTCTTTTGCAGTATACGTTTTGTCGTCATTTTCAAGCGTTACGTGCGAGCGGATGGCAGTTGGGATCGTATCGAAGTTTTTATAAAATCGTTTTAACGTTTCCACTTTATCTCCATAAGCGCCACCAATATGGATATTGACGATCGAACGCGTGTCAAGACCCATTGCCTTTAACATGGCGACATGATACTTCAGATCGCCAATCGCATTTTCTGTTACGTGTGATTTGGGACTTGTAAAAAGCGTAAATTGATTTGGGTGGAAGCTTACGCGAAGCTTGTGCTTCTTAACTAGATTTCCGATTTCTTCAAACAGTTCTCGAAAAGGCGTGATATAATCCCAGGTAGCTTCAGGATGAGTTGCAAGCGGCACGATGGATGAAGACATCCGATAAAGATCAATTTCATGCGCAATATTATAATGAAGCGCTCGAAGCGTACTGTTTAAATTCGTCTCTGTAATACTGTGCAGCTTGGCTTCACGCTCTTCTTTCGGTAGCTTTGACCACGTTGCAAATGTCATCGTTCGTGCGGGAGAAGCTTCATACAACGCGAGCGCGTTCGATACATAGCCGAAACGAAGTTGCATAATGAGATCACTCCTTTCTTAAAAGATCTGATCGTTCCATTCCCTTTAACCTTAAATTAAAACGGAACGTAGCACATTTAAACTTAGAGAAACGGACTAAATAGGCGTGCGATTGGAGCAAGCATGCGGTTCCCAATCGTTCGATCTTGAAGTCGCTTCAAATCGAGGCGCTCAGACTGAAGCAAATCCTTTTTAATAACCTCCTTGATTTCCGAAACAAAATCAGAAGAATGAAACAGACAGTTGACCTCACCATTTATATGAAAACTTCGCTGATCAAAATTCGCCGTACCGATATCACAAAACGTATCATCAATAACCATCACTTTGGCGTGATAAAACCCGTTCATATACTGATACACTTCACAACCAGCCTGGATCAGTTCGACGAGATAGGGATAAGATGCTTCTTTTACGAGGGGATGATCAGCGCGCATGGGTAAAATGATTTGCACAGACACGCCGCATTTTAATGCACGCAAAAGACTCGTTTGGACGGTTTGTCCTGGAATATAGTAGGGTGTCCCAATTTTGATTGACGTTGTTGCTTTATCAATGTAAGAAGCGAATGATTTTTCGATATCACTTCCATTTGTAATATGAAATGTAAGTGTTTCAGCCCCTTTTTCCAAATCGGCTGAAACAGCTTCAATAGGAGAGGAATGGTTTTCCATCCAGTCGTGAATAAATTGATCTTGTAGTCCTTTTACAGCTTCCCCAGTTAACCTGAGATGGTAGTCGCGCCAATAGCCGAATTTCGGGTCTTTGCCTGCATATTCGTTGCCCACATTAAACCCACCTATATAGCCAATCTTTCCGTCAATAACTGTTATCTTACGATGATTGCGTTCATTTAAAGAAGTAAAGAGATTCGGAAAAGAAATTTTTCTAGAATAGGAAAAGTGGATGCCGCATGTGCGCATTTTGGTAATGGTGGATTTCTTTAAGCCATGACTACCTCCGTAGTCTACAAGCAGGTAAATGAGAACGCCAGAACCAGCTTTTTTACAAAGGTGATCAATCACCTTTTGACCTGTTTCATCATTACGAAAAATGTAAAACATCATCTGGATTTCTTGGCTCGCGCTGTCGATATCGCTAAGCAGCTGTCGGAAAAAATCATCTCCATCCCCGATGAAAGTGGCGTTACCGGTTGTTTCAATCCATGAAGAGGAAGTCTGCTTTCTTTTTTTACTTCCTAAGTGAAGATCAATAACGATCCATAATACGAGAACAAGGAGAACGAAAAAAAAGTACCACATGCGTTTCACCACTTTCCACTGCTGATATGGACATAGTTTGTCCTAAACTTGAAAAAAGTAAAAAAAAATCTCTGACTGAATGCTCATTCATTTGTTTTTGTGTTATACTAAAGTCAGAAAATTACTTTCATTCTGACTTAAAAGCGTTTTCATAAATGGTTTGGACATTCGGGGAGCACCATCGTTCAAGCAACTTAGAAGCGGCTAAGAAGGAATGACTCGAAAGGAGAGGTTTGCCAACATGGATGTTTTATTGATCGCTAACTGGGTTGCTTTCATTCTTGTAACCGCTTACGCACTGTTTTTGTTTGGGTATGTTGTCAAGACGCGATATGAATACATTAAGCTTGGAAAGAAAGCAGAATTTGATCATTCCATGAAAGAACGACTAGAAGCGATTCTAGTTAAAGTATTTGGGCAAAAGAAATTACTAAAAGATAAGAAGAGTGGAACCATCCATGTGATGATGTTCTACGGTTTCCTTCTCGTTCAATTTGGTGCCCTCGATATGATTGTGAAAGGTCTATCGCCGGGGTCACACCTTCCTCTTGGACCGCTTTATCCAGCGTTTACGTTTTTCCAGGAGCTCGTGACGCTCATGATTTTAACAGCGGTAGTATGGGCATTCTATCGTCGCTATATTGAAGCCATTGCTCGATTAAAAAAAGGCTTTAAAGCAGGACTTGTCCTCTTATTTATCGGTCTTCTTATGATTTCCGTCCTATTTGCCGGCGGTATGGAAATCATTTGGCATGATGCAGGTTACTCGTGGAGTGCACCAGTAGCTTCAGGAATTGCGTTCCTGTTCTCATGGATCAATGAAACAGCAGCGATTGCGCTATTCTTCTTTTTCTGGTGGATCCACCTGCTCGTACTACTTACGTTCATGGTGTACGTACCGCAATCGAAACATGCTCACTTAATTGCTGGTCCAGTAAACGTTTTTCTTGGTCGCACGCACAAAGTCGGTCAGCTTTCATCCATTAACTTTGAAGATGAAAGTCAAGAAACATACGGCGTTAATACAATTGAAGATTTTAACCAAAAGCAGCTCGTCGATCTGTACGCTTGTGTAGAATGTGGACGCTGTACAAATATGTGTCCAGCAACCGCAACAGGAAAAATTCTTTCTCCAATGGATTTAATCGTTAAGCTTCGTGATCATCTAACGGAAAAAGGGGCTGCCGTCACGTCAAGAACGCCATGGGTTCCAGCGTATGCCTTCTCAAATACAGCTGGAAATCAAATCGCTTACCAATCACGTGATCAGCAGGAAACTGCTGCAGCAGCTGAAGGTCTTGTAAGTGGAGACTTAATTGGTAACGTCATTACAGAAGAAGAAATTTGGGCTTGTACAACGTGCCGTAACTGTGAAGATCAATGTCCGGTTGAGAACGAGCACGTTGATAAGATCATCGACATGCGTCGTCATCTTGTCTTAATGGAAGGGAAGATGGATAGCGATGTTCAGCGAGCAATCACAAACATTGAACGTCAGGGCAACCCGTGGGGCATTAGCCGGAAAGAGCGTGAGAACTGGCGCGACCTACGTGACGATATCGTTGTTCCAACGGTGAAAGAAAAAGAAAAAGCAGGCGAAGAATTTGAATACCTCTTCTGGGTTGGTTCAATGGGCTCTTACGATAACCGTAGCCAGAAGATTGCTGCTTCTTTTGCGAAAATCATGAACGAAGCAGGCATCTCATTCGCAATTCTTGGCAATAAAGAAAAGAACTCTGGCGATACGCCACGACGTGTTGGGAATGAGTTTTTATTCCAGGACCTTGCACAGAAAAACATTGAAACGTTCCAGAAGCATAACATTACAAAAATCG
>ENA-ORXC01000294-ORXC01000294.1-marine-metagenome-genome-assembly--contig:-NODE-294-length-38902-cov-13.996420_pt1 | contig 38902 bp, 38 predicted proteins | sample MGYA00237865_ERZ511478 | MGnify/ENA metagenome assembly ERZ511478
ATAACTACTTTTAGAACGTTTTCCTAAAACTAATAACTTTTAAAAGGTTACGTCGTTTTCGGGGTGCAAATATACAACCCTTTTCCATTCTAACAACACTTATTTTAATCTTTTTTTAATTTAATTTTAATATTGATTTTTAATAGCTTATAATCAGTTGTTTATATACTTGGATTTTATTGTGTTTTTTTAATGTTATGCTTGGATGATATATCAGTGTTTTACTACTTTAATATTATGTTTTCTGATTGTCAACGCGTTAGGGATAGAACGGTCTGTTTGAGCTCTTTTTTGTATTCTGGTCTTTATTATATAGGATTATACTTTTAGTATGAAATATAGACCTTTAATGTTGCCGTTTACTTTAATAAAAAAAGCGAGTAGTGATAGCCCGACCCTTGGGGAACGCCATAATTAAACTATAAAAAGAAATTCCAAACTAATCCAAACCTAATCTTGAAGTCTCGAAATGGTTGGTTGGGTGCTGAATAATAATTAGGATCAGTGAAAAGCGCATTGAAATGTTCGGCTTTTAGAAAAATTCTTGTTTGACGGATTTTTGCGTTTACAAAGAAGTCTAACCTAGAGAATCCTCCTAACTCTTGATCATTTTGGGTGTAAAACTCGGATAACAATGGATTGTAGCCGTCCATATTATATGATGAGAAGTAATTAAAGATTACTCCTGTTTGCAAATACATGGCTTTTTTGAATACATGGTTTGAGTAATAAAGCGTATTTCTAGTTACTATTTGTGGTACATTTAATGTATTTGAATCGTCTTGTACGTTTTGATATAGTATGGTATTGTCCAATGCAAAGTTTTTGTATTTAACTTCTTTTTCTAATTTAGCTTTTAGATAAGTTATCTGATCTGTGTTTTGAAAGGGGTTGACTGATCCATTTTCGTCTTTTGCAAAATAAACATAATCTTGTATTGTACTTAGGTCTAATGTTAGACTGACATATTTATTAGATTTTACATTAAATACAAGTTGTTGCGTTTTTACATTACTAAATTGATTGGTCCAATTATAGTTTTTGTAATCACTTTGATATAATAATGTATTAAAATTTGGCGCAACCGAATTTACATTAATAGATGCATTGGCTAGGATGTCTTTATTTAATTGATAGGATGCAGAACCTTTTATATAATTACCATCAAAATCTCCTGATATGTTTAATCCTGCATCTCCTATTATATTAAAACCTTTATAGTGCTTGTTATATTTTGCACCTACGGATAACACATCTCCTTTTAAACGATTGGGTATTGTTGCTTGATTTAATACTACTACTTGATTGTAACCATAATTATAATTATTGTGAGTTGCGTTAAATTGTAGTTTACCTAATATGGCATTACTATAATTTAATTGTAGCTGATTTGAAAACTGCTCCAACTCGGTTCTATCAGACAAGCTTGAAGACTTAAAAGCTTCGCCAAAATAATCTTCGTCTACACTAGTTTGATCAAATGTATATATTTTATCTTCTAGAGTCATGACGTGTGCTAATTGAAGACGGTTTGAACTTACAGAGTCTTTAGGTCTTATTATATCATAACTCTGGTTTAGATAAAAACGCTTACCTAATAATTTGTTTTCTGCATTTTCAAAATTCACTTCTAAAACACCTCTGTCTGTAAAGTCAGGATCACCAGACTCGAAAAACTCAAGGTTATCGTCTTTTAAACCTCCATTTTCTTCATTAAAAATATCCTGTGACGTAAAATGTGTGTTTAACACGTAACGCTTATTTCTAGTTTTATAACTTGCTGTTAATCTTAAATTACCTGTACTAGTTAATGAGTTTTGATAAAACCCAAGAGACCTCATACCTTTATAGCCTATAGATAGGTTAAATTGCCTTGAGGTATTTGTTGTAAAAAACGCATCTAATTGTTGACCTTGTGTGAAGGCTGTTTTATAATACAACTCAGTTAATGGTGTTGGTACATGATAGTAATTAACATCATTTACCTCTAAATAATTAAAGTGTTTTGCATTAGCACCATATCCAGGAAGCAAATTAGTGTTGTCAAAATTATAGGTTAATCTATTATAAGTTTGTCCAACATTAGCAAAAGGCATTAAACCAAAATTATCACGTCTTAGGTAATTATATTTATATTCTTTTTTTATACTTAATGTAGTATCTAAATAAGTTGTGTCTCTTGCGGCAGATATTATTAGATAATCTGTAATGACAGCTTTTTTGTCTTTTCCTGATTTGATATTAGCAGACTTTGTACTATCTGTAGCGACTGAACCATCCTTTTGATTAGTAGTATTAGGTTTATTAAGTTGTTTTAATGTTGGCTTTTGTGCATATGTTATACTTGTAAAAGCAAATAAAAGAAAGAAGAAAATTATTTTTTTCATTAAATGGTGACTATTTTAGACCTTTAATTTTAAAGCTGAATCATTTATGTTTGCCAAAAATAGCAAATATCTTTATGGTTTTATGCTTTTAGTTAAGAAAGGCACAAAATTGAAATACTATAACGCAAAACATTCCTTTTTATTTAATGTTGAAATTAAAACATTCCGAGTATAATTTAGAATGCGGAACTGATGAAGCTGGTCGTGGTTGTCTTGCTGGTCCTGTTACTGCAGCTGCTGTTATTTTAAAACCTAATTTTAAAAATACAGTACTAAACGATTCTAAGCAAATTAGCGAAAAAAAACGAGACTTATTAAGACCTATTATCGAGAAAGAAGCTTTATCCTTTGGCTTTTGCCACATACATGAAACTGAAATAGATAGTATTAACATATTAAACGCCTCTATTTTAGCAATGCATAAATCTATAGATGCTATGGATACGACACCAGAATTTATTATTGTTGATGGTAATAAATTTAAACCCTATAATAATATTGATTTTGAAACTATTATTAAAGGTGACGGTAAGTATCTAAGCATTGCTGCTGCTTCGGTTTTAGCAAAAACTTACAGAGACGAATACATGAATAAAATTCATGAAGAGTTTCCGATGTATAACTGGAAACAAAACAAAGGGTATCCAACTAAACAACACCGAGAAGCTATTAAAAAATATGGCATTACAAAATACCACCGAAAAACTTTTAGACTATTACCAGAACAATTGACATTAAAACTGTAACTTATTATATTTGCCTAAATCTTGCACTATCTATGAAACATCTGTGTTACAGTTTATTTATCATTTTATTATTTTCTTGCAACTCTAAAACTTCAAAAAACACTGTTGAAGATTTTATTTATAGTAAAGCAGATGCTGTATTAACCATAAACAATACAGATAATTTTAAAAGTAATACAGCTAACAACCATTTTATTGAACAATTATCCAAAACAAAACCCTACACTGACATAACTAATACGCTGGAAGTCTTAAGTAGATTTAATTTTAACCAACGACTTTATATTAGTTTATTTAAAAACAAAGAAGATAGTTTAGATTACAGTTTTACTACTAAAGTTAACGACTCAACATTTAGTCTAGATAGTCTTGAGCTAACCAAAACTGCAGTTAAATTAAAAAACATTAATGCTCAAAAAATTACGACTAAACAACACACTCTATATGTAGCATTACAAAACAATATACTTGTTGGGTCTAATAATAAACAACATTTAGAGTACCTATTTAACCACAAAGAAAAAACCGAAGGCTTAAAAAAAATAATAGCTACACAGGATAAAAACGCATCATTTTCGGTTTATACAAATAACAACGTTTTACAAAGTCCATTTTACAATCCTGATTTACCATTTAAATCATTTAGTAAATATTTGACTTTTGATACAGAAGTCAATCAAAACAAATTAGTTTTAAATGGATTTACAAAATCCAATGACAGCTCTAGCTTGATTAATGTGTTTAAAAACACATTACCACAAGACAACCAATTAGCACAAATTACACCCTCTAATAGTAATGGTTTTTTGAGTATAACTTTTGATCAGTTTACTACTTTTAAGTCTAATTTAAATACTATCTATCCAAGTGATTCCGTAGCAATAGACCAACCTTTATTTAATAATATTATTGAATTTGGTGAAATCTACACTAACTCGTCAAATGCTGTAGTCTTAAATAGTCTTGATATAATTGAAACCAATGAAGCTTTGTTAAGTCAGAAGGATCTTATCGAAACTTTTAGAGGTATCTCTATATTTAAATTTACCAAGCCTAAATTATTTAATCAGCTATTAAAGCCATTTGTTACTTTAGACAATGCTAGCAACTATTGTATTATAGACCAGTTTTTAATTTTTGCTTCCAATACAGAAACCTTAGAAAATATTATTGTTAATTACCAAAACCAAACAACCTTAAATGATCGTGATTATTACACTGAGATCAAAAAAGGGTTAAGCAGCCAAGCTTCGGTATTACAAGTTATCAATCCGTTTGGACTAGAACAATTGGTGCAAAACAATAGTCAATCAAAGCAAAAATTCGACTTTAAAAACTACAAATCTTCAGCATTACAATTTATATATGATACAGATTTTGCTCATTTTAATGCCATTATAAATCAAAGTAAAACTTCTATTTCAAACAATTCAATCACCGAAATGTTTAATATTAAATTAGACCATGATGTTTTAAACCAACCTCAATTTGTAAAAAATTACCGTAGTAAACAGATGGATATTATGGTTCAAGATGTTAGTAACACACTTTATCTAATATCTAATGATGGTAAAATTATCTGGAAAAAGCAATTACATGGAACTATTTTAGGGCAAATAGACCAATTAGACATCTATAAAAATGGACGTTTACAATATGTATTTGCAACTCAAAACCGTGTGTATGTTATTGATAGAAATGGTAATGACGTCAGTCCTTTTCCTAAAAAATTTGATGATAATATTACTCAGCCTTTAGCTGTGTTTGATTACGATAACAAGAAAAAGTATCGTCTTTTTGTTATACAAGATAACAACGTATTATTGTATGATGCTAAAGCCAAACCTGTACCTGGTTTTAAATTTAATAAAACAGAAAAAACTATAAACACATCTCCAAAACATATTAGAATTGGACGTAAGGATTATTTAGTTTTTAAAACCAATGATAAGCTACACATACTAAACAGACGTGGTAAAACAAGAGTGAAAGTTAAGATTGATTTAAATTGGTCAGACCAACCTGTGTTTGAGTATAACTCTAATTTTATTACGTCAACAACAGATGGAAAAATAGCTACAATTACTGAAAAAGGGAATGTATCTGTTGGTAGTTTAAACATCACAGACAAACATACTTTAGCATCTACTACTAAAACTTTAATTAGCCAATACAATAACAAGCTTAATATTAAACACCATAATCTAGAGCTTGATTTTGGTAACTATACGCCTGCTAAATTATTTTATGTTAACAACAAAATATATGTATCGACTACAGATACGCAAACGCAAAAAGTACTACTTTTTGATAGTAATGGTGTGTTACAAGATAATTTTCCTGTATATGGTACCTCTGCAATAGATCTTGATAATATTGACACAGATAATAATCTGGAGTTTGTAACTAAAGGCGAAAGTAATTCTGTTTTAGTTTATAAAATAAATTAGTTTAAAAGTTAACCTTCTTAATTTTTCAACATTAATAATAAAAATGCAGTAAATCAACCAACTGTAATTTATTAATAATTAGTTGTGTAGGTTATGCATTATCTATAATTTTAAACTAAATACATATAAATTAATTACTTATGACACTAAAACAAACTTTTTTAATCGCTATATGTTTGCTTTTTATTACAAGCTCATGCGAAGAAAACGATGATAATACAGAACCAACCGATAGTATTACACTTACAGAAACCAATTATTTTTATGAAAACGACGCTTACGTATATGCTTTAAATATTGAAAGAGATCAATTAATTGAATCTATAGAAAATGGCACTTCTAATGATCCAGATGCAGACCAAACTAGAATTGAAACCATAAATTTAATTATTGAAACTACTACAACCAGTATTGGTTTTGGTTTACCTCCATTACCAATCCCTCCAGCTCCTTGTCTTTGTTGGGATATATGGAACGAACAAAAATTTATAATTGCTGACAATACTGTTTTTGCTATTGAAGCAACTATAATTTCTGAAAATGAAGAACTAATTTACAGTGCTAACACTTTAGGAGAAAGTCTTAATATTAATGGTTTTGATATTCCTGCTAAAGCCTATTCTTTTTCAGTAGAGCAAAGCGCATATTCTGGTCCAGCTACTTTAAGTATTACTAAAATAAACACGGAAGGAGACCAACCCATTACATATTCTGTACCTATATTTATTGAATAATTATAACTTTAAAATAAAAACTTTAAATTTAAGCCTAACTATATGATAGTTAGGCTTAATGTTTAAATAAAATGATAGTATTCAAAAAAAAAATAACTTTTTTAAATTTAATTATTTGCCAATTTATATTTAGTTCGGCTTATAGTCAAATTCAGACCAATACAGCTGAATCTTATTTTAATAGTCTATACAAATTCATGTATACTAATCAAGATTCAACCCAACTATATAAACAAAAACTATTAGATCTTTCTGTTAATCAAAATAATGTAGAACAACTTATATACACCTACATAGTTAGTAATAAATCGACATTGATTTTTAATAACATGGACGAACTAGAAAATAATCTTAAAAAATTAGATAGTTTATTTCCTGTAGCAGAAAAAGAGATTGAAGTTTTTAATGACTTTCATGAAGTTAAAAACTCATATTTTCATGATAAAGCTGTATTCAATATAAAAACTTATAATTATAAAAAAGCAAAAATAAATCTTGATAAAATTTTTAAGTATGCTAAAAAAACTCCTGATTCTTTATTAACAGATTCGCATAGAGGTCTCATAGATGTGTCTTACAAAGTAATGGCTAAAATGTATAGTAACAATAAAGAATATGAATTAGCAATACAGTATTTAGATAAAAGTATCCGATTTATTAATTCAAAAAACACAGACCACAAAGAGTACTTGATTAATGGTGTTAATAGGCAAAAAGGCGATATTTATAAAAAATTAAAAGACTATAAGAAAGCGACTTATTTTACAACTAAAGCCTTAAACTATACGCTTAAACATAATAAATCTAATACTAATCAACTAATTAATGAAGTTTATAATACCGTTGACAACTACCTAGCACTAAAACAATACGATAGTGCTTCGTATTATTTAGAGCAAATCAAACCACTAGCAGACACCAATATACCTTATGGCTTTTTATATTATAAATCTAGAGCAAAACTTAATGAAGCTTTAAATAATACCGAGTCTATTCAGGAAGATTATGATAAAGCATTAGAACTATTAAACAGAAAATGGAACGGTTTAAAACAAGTTGAAATTGCTGAAACACTACAATCATACTCTAATTTTTTGATAAGCAATAACCAATACAATCAAGCTTTAAAGCAAAATGCTGCTGCAATAACTCATGTTTCGGGTAAAGACGTTGTAAATTCTTCCATAAATCAAATTACCTTATTTAAATTATTACAACAAAAAGCATTAATAGCAATGCGTCAAAATCAATCTGATTCAGTAATTAAAAACACATATCAAGCGACACGATTATTAGATACATTAAAGCCTCATTTTAAAAATAAAACAGACAAACTATTATTAATAGAAAATGCCTACTCTGTTTTTGAAAACGGTCTACAAGCCACTTACAACAATTATAAATCCAATAAAAAGAATGCTGTAAATGATGCCTTTTTCTTTTTAGAGAAAAGCAAAAGCACACTTCTACTTGAAGCATTATTGAGTGTTAAAGCAGAAAAATTTGGCGCTATCCCAAATGAGATAATAATTAAAGAAGACATTTATAAAAACACCATTACTAACTTAGAAAAACAATTAAACCAAAAACAAAACGACGTCTTTAAAGACCAATTATTTGATGTTAAATCAAATTATCGCACATTTTTAGACACTCTAGAAAACAACTACAAAGACTATTATAACTTAAAATACAATGCAGAAGTTACTACTATTAAAACGGTTCAAAAAGAATTAAAACCTAGTACAGCTATGTTATCATTTTTTTACGGAAATGATGCTATTTATGGAGTAATCCTAGATCAAGACAATACTTACTTTGAAAAAATAGAATTAAACCAAGCCTTAGAAAAACAATTGAAACTTTTTCAAAAACAAATTAGCACCCCTAAAACCGACATTTTATCACTAAAAAACAATGCTGCTAAACTTTACACTATTTTACTTGCTCCTTTTTTAGATAAAGTTAACCAACCTAATCTTATAATACTAACAGATGGATTACTAAACTATATTCCGTTTGAAAGCTTAGTAAAAGATAACCATTACTTAGTTGAAAATTATGCTGTAAGCTACATAAACTCGGCAACACTTTTAAAAGAATTAGAAAATAAAAAGAGTAGAAAAAACAACTTGTTAGCTTTTGCACCAGAGTTTGAAGGTGATATTTATAATAGTGTTAGAAGTAAAAGTTTACAACCTTTACCACATAGTAAAGTCGAAATACAAAACATAAACCAGTATTACAAAGGAAACCTTTTAATAAATAAAGACGCTAGTCTAGAAAATTTTAAAACCAATGCTTCAGATTATGGTATTATACATTTAGCGACACATGCTATTTTTAATGATACAAATCCAGAATATTCTTATTTAGCTTTTGGAAACGAAGCGTCTGATTTACTCTATACAGCAGACTTATACAACCTAAACCTTAATGCCAATCTGGTTACACTTTCTGCTTGTGAGAGCGGAATAGGAAACCTTAAACGTGGCGAAGGGTTATTAAGTTTAGCCAGAGGGTTTTACTTTAGTGGTGCACAAAGTATATCTAGCACACTATGGAAAATTAACGATGCCTCTTCTGCAACATTAATGTCAGATTTTTATAAAAACCTCTCTAAAGGACAATCTAAAGACTTAGCCTTACAACAAGCTAAGCTTAATTTTATAAAACAAAATAAAGACAATGCATTATCACATCCATATTATTGGTCTGCATTTATAATATCCGGAAATACTGAGCCTTTAACCTCTACACACTATTGGTTATGGGTTTTAGCAGGAATATTGCTATTAGTCACATTAAGTATACTATTAAAAAAGTATAAAAATTAATCTAGACTATCAAGTAAAGTTCTAGCTTCCTTCTTCTTATAATTATAATTTGCAATTAAAGTTTCTAAATATTTAGTGGCTTCGGTTTTATTTTGCTGTTTCAAATTAATTAATGCTAAATACCAATTAGCTTCCGCTTTAAATTGACTCTCGTTGATAGTTGTTTCATGTAGAAACAAATCTTTTGCTTTTTCTAATTCATCCAAACCTAAATACGATTGTGCTTTATAAAAATTAAAATAAGGTTGCTGGTGTTGTACTTCATTAAATTTTTGAATTGCTAAAGTATAGTCTTCGGTTTCATAAGCGACAAAAGCATCTCGTTCAAGACTGCTTGTATCTTCTCCTCTTGTAATAGTATAAACTGTATTTGGATAATTTTTATAATTGGTAGTATATAAATCATTATAATTTACTCCAAAAAAAGCATCGTAACCAAACCAACCAGCTGCTATAAAAAAGACAATAGATGCTGCAATACGCCAATTAAACCAGGAATTGGCACTATGTTGTACAGCACTTCTGTTATTTTCAAAACCTTGTAATTTAGATTTTAAAATCTCACTTTGTTCTGCTTTTATGACTTGCTTAATATTATTTTCAAAATCAAATTGAGCTTTAAATTCAGAGTCCGTTTTTAATAAACTATTAAACACCTGTTCTTGCTCTGGAGTCAAAGTATTAGAAAAATATAGATATAAAAGTTGTTCTTTATCCATGTTATTTGGGATTGCTATTAATACGTTCTTTTAGGGTTTTAAGACATCTAGACTTAGCACTTTTTATAACATTTTCGCTATTGTAGTTACTATGGTTTAAAATGTCTTTAATGGTAAATCCTCTGTAATAAAATAAGTTTAGCAATTCTTGACATTGCTTACCTAAATCTTTAAAATGCTGTTTTAGTAGCTTTTGTTCTTGGGTTAAATCTTCATTGTCAACATCTAAAGTACTTACTAAATCATCAGAATCCTTAACCAAGGATAAATCAAAATTAGAACTTACTTTTTTGTTGTTTTTTTTCATCTTATCAAAGATTAAGTATTTACCAATACTAAATAAATAGGTAGAAATACTGCTTGTAAAGCTTTCAATTTTACCGCTCATTACATTGTTATAAAACACGATATAAGCATCTTGGTAGATATCTATAATGTCATCGGTTTCCAAATTATAACGTCTAGCAAAATTTATAAACTTATCTCTATTGTCTTCATACACCTGTTGAAGCGCTTGATCTGAGCCTTGCTTTAAACTTTGAAGCGATATTTCTTCTTGGTTATTTGCCATTTAATAATTGGTTTGGAGAAAAGGTTAACATGTAAAAGTAAAATTAACTTTTTTTTAAAATAAAAAGCATCTAATGTTAACCTTTTTAAAATCAAAATATTAATAAGCGTATTTATAAAACTTAAAAAAATGAAAACGCTTCAATTATCAATTATTGCACTATTAACATTTACTATTAATAGTCAAGCACAAAACAATCAAACTAAAACCAAAGATTCGACTACTATTAATTCTAATAACTTCTTGGATAAAGGTACCGAAACATTGACCAGCATTTTTGGCGAAAACCTTGATGGTAACTCTACTGGAAAAACTTTAGGATATATAGAGTTATTAGAAAAATCTGACTTACCAGAAAAACAAAAAATAGAGCTTAAAAATCAATATTACTTATTAGCTAAAGATTTAACTCAAAAACAAAAAGACTCATTAGGTCAAGCTATTGGAAAACAAATAAAGGAAGCTAAAAAAGACGAATAATTAATCCATTAAAAATAAAACAATGAAACTTTTAAAACCATTACTAATAATATTAATATGCTGTTTTACAACACAAAGCAATGCACAAATCTGGAAAAAACTAGCTAAAAAAGCTGAGAAAGCTGCAGAAAAAACTTTAGAAAAGAAAGTTGAACAAAAAACAGAACGTGAAACTGAAAAAGCTTTCGATTCTACATTTAATAATAGTAGTGATTCTAAAACTGCTAATAACAAAAATAATTCACCTTTTGGAACTAGCAAATCTGCCCAAACGCCTTCAAGCACATACACCTTTTCTCATAAATATGTTATGCAAATAGAGGATGGAAAACGCACAACAAACTTAGTCTACTATTTAACCAATGCTGGAAATTATTTCGGGACTAGTATTCCTGATAAAAAAGGTGAAAATAACATGATAAGTGTTATGGATATTGACAAAAAATACATGTACATGTTTATGGATAATAAAGATGACAAAACACTTATGTCAATGCGTTTGAATTTTGAAGACACTAACAACGACGCTATTGAGCAATCCGATATTAGTATAATTGCTACCGGAAACACAAAAACCATATTAGGTTATAACTGTGAAGCTTTTAAAGTAAAAGGACAAGACGTGCAAGGTACGGTTTGGGTTACTCAAAACGCAGGAATAACCTTTGTAAAATCCATGTATAATATAAAAGGAAAAAAAAGCAATAATCAATCTTGGATGAAAATGATAGATGGACTAACTCTAGAAATGGATATGGTTGACACCTCTAAACGCAAACCTAAATCCATTAAAATGATCTGTATTGCTCTAGATAAAACCACTAAAACCATAACGTCATCTGACTATAAAAAACTAATGTAAACTATTAATTATAAACCAATAACAAAATGAACATTTTTAAAACACTAAGTATTTTACCATTAATTATTTTAAGCTTAAACTGTCAAGCTCAAGACAGTTTTCAAGCTAAAGAAAAAGGCACATTTTTAACTAACGGAAGCATATTAGTATACAATACAACCCGAAAAATTAACGATAATAAAGCCACAGCTTTTACAACTAATATTACACCAAAAGCAGGTTATTTTATAGCAGACAACCTTGCTATAGGTTTAGAGCTTTCCATTACTACTAATAAAGAAAAACAAGAAGACGAATTTTTTGGAGATATCGAAACCACTACCAATGGGTTTGCAGTACTTCCTTTTGCTAGATATTATTTAGATAATGGTCTTTTTGCCGAAGCTGTTGTTGGCTTTGGATCTCAAAAAACATCTACTGAAAGTGATTTTAGCGAATTAGGAACTTTAGAAACCAAAGCGTCTTCATTTGGATTTAGAGTTGGTGTTGGTTATTCTTTTTTCTTAGGAGATCATGTCGCTATAGAACCTTCTATAAATTATTCATGGGAAGATATAAATCCAGAAGATGCACCTTCAGAATACAAAGAAAGCTTATCATCCATATTTTTGGGTATTGGGTTGTCAGCCTATTTTTAATCAATAAATATCCCTAGACTGATTGATAGATTTTTCATTATTTAAGTTAGTTTTAAAAAGCCGAAACAAATGTTTCGGCTTTTTTTATTTCACATGTTAACCTTTACATTGTCAAACCATTAATAAGTGTTATTAATCTTAAAATACATTTAATTATGGCAACAAAACAATTTACAGTTAACACTTACAAAATGGCATTAGGTTACCAAAGTTCTGCAACATGGAATGGTAAAAAAATTAAAATCCAAGGCTACATTACTTGTTATGGTAAAGATCACAGATTTATTATATACTTCTTACATGACTCAAGTCCTGTACCTAATCCAACCTATATTCCTGCTAACAAAGTAGGAGCCATATTTTTACCATTTAAAGACATGCCAATGTATGTAGATATAGTTAGAAACGAAAAACCCGTTTATGCTTACTTAAATTCTACTAATCCAGAATGGAATAGCATAAAAACCTCTAACGAGCCTGTTGGCGAGGAAGAAAGCTAGAATTAGTCGCTTTAGTTTTTAAAAACCGAAATTTTTTTTCGGTTTTTTTTATCACTTATGTTAACCTTTCTGTTTTAGATCTATTAATAGGAAAACAAAAACTATTAATCATTAAAAAAAAACACAATGAAACATTTATTATTGAAATCAAAATTTATCCTTGTAGCAATTATAATTGCTTTTAACTTTTCATGTTCAACAGAAGATGGTGCTGAAGGTCCTGCAGGTGCAGACGGAATTGATGGAGTTGACGGAGTTGATGGTACAGATGGTGTGGACGGAAATGCGAATGTACAAACAATTACTATTGATGCTTCCACTTTTTCAGGTAACTACACCTCTATATCAGTACCAGAAATAACACAAGAAGTCCTAGACAATGATGTTATACTTACCTATTTAACAGATAGTCCTAATTATTGGGTTACAATACCATGTCCTTATGATAGTGTTGCATTTAACTTTTCTGTACACGTAATACACTATTTAGAAGGTGTCGATCTAGATTATAATGATGCATCAGGATCATTTTACAATATTTCTGCAGGAGACCTAACATCTTTAAAAGTTGTAATTATAAAATCTTCATCTGACGCTAGATTTGCAAACAACAATAAACAGCAAACTTATAATCAACTAAGTCAAGCCGGAGTTGACATTACCAACTATTACGAAGTCTGTGATTATTATGGTATCAAATACTAATATTAATATCAAATCACAAAATAAACCGAAGCAAAGTCTTCGGTTTTTTTATGCATTATTATAGCTATATTTAGTAACATTGTATTTTAAAACAAACACCATTTTTAATAATGATTAACCGTAACAAAGCCTCTATTTTAAAGTGTATTATCCACAAAGTAGGAAATAAACATAACGACACTAAAAATGCCTTTTCTGAAAAAGAAATCATTTTTGATGAAGCCAGTTATGAGCTAATGGTTCCTTTTTTATTAAGACCATTTACAAGTTTAGTGCAAAGTCACAGATTTAGTCATCATGCTAATATCGAGTTAAACGAAATCAATGCGTACGCCAAATCCATTTTTGCAGACGACGAAACTTTTGTGGATGTCTCCAAAAATGTAGTTAAGCATTTATTTGAGCAATCCACCTCTGCACAAATCAAAACAGGAGATGTAATTGTAGCCTATTTTGAAGGTATTGAACATAACGAAATGGTAATTGATGCTGTTGGTATATTTAAAATAGAAAATAAAACTAACTTTTTCCAAACCTATCTAGAAGACAACAGCTATGATGTATTAGTCCAAAAAGGGATTAACGCAAAAAAAGTAGATAAAGGATGTTTAATTTTAAATACAGGTGATGCAGAAGGTAAAGTTGTTTTAACCGTTGATAATAACAATTATGACGCAGCCTATTGGACAGATAAGTTTTTAAATATCAAATATGCAGATGACTATAATAGTCACACGCAAAACTACCTAGAATTATGCAAAGAGTTTTCTACTGAAATTATTAAAACAACTTACGGAGCCCAAGAGCAAAATACTTTTTTAGCCAAAACAGTTGACTTTTTTAAAGAAAATGAAATTGTTAATGTCGAAAGATTTAAAGATGAAATTTTTGAAGAAGACAAACATTTAGAGCTTTTTGAAAGTTATAAAAAAGAGTTTGAAAGCGAGCAAAATGTCTTAATTAGAAACCAATTTGATGTTTCTGAAAAAGTATTAAATAAAGAAAAAAAGAAAATTAAAACAGACATTAAGCTAGACACAAATATCCAAATTAAATTAGATATAGATGCACCAGATGCTAGTGCAGAATATCTAGAACGTGGTTATGACGAAGACAAAAAAATGCATTACTACAAAGTGTTTTTTAACGCAGAAAATTAAGCTTAAATTCAACAAGTGATTATTAGATAAACATTAAAATTTAGGGTATTTTAGTTGCTATATTAACCTAACTTAAACTCTATAATTTTTAAAATGAAAAAACTATTAATCACTTGTTTGCTATTATTAACCACAGTAGCGCAATCACAAACCTCAACCACATCACTAAAAGTTACCCAAAGCCAAGAGTACAAAGACAAAGTAAAATCTATTGACGTTATAGCAATTAACACTTCTAATTCCGGAAAAACAGGAATTGTACGTAACGGAAAAAGAGATTTTCTATTTGATATATTTGACACTTCTTTAAACAAAACATTTTCTAAAATTGTAGAAAGTAGTAAAAAGGAAACCTATGTTGGAGACTTATTTTATGACAATCAACTAAAAGTATTTACGGTCTATGCGCCTAAAAAAGACAAACGTATTATTTATTGTCACACTTTAAATTTAGAAACAGAAGCTTATACTAAAACAACCATTTTTAGTACTGAAGTAGAAAAAAAGCAAAGCTTATTTGGTTCAAGAAAAAAACACAACACTAGTTTTGCATTATCTCCAAACGGAAACTACTTTGCTATAGCGACAGACAATATCCGTAAAAATAAAAACTCATATACCATACGTGTTTTTGATGCCAAAACTGAAAAATTAATTTTCACTAAAGCATACCAAGAAGACGTTAAACGTACTTTTAATCACAACGATTTATATATAGATGACCAAGCCAACGTGTACTCTCTTGGTAAATTGTTTTTAAATGGTAAGCGTAATAAAAAAATAAATGGAGATGCCAACTACCAGTTTTCGTTAAATAAAATAACCAAAGACAAAAACACTGAGCTATTACTTGATTTAGAAGATGAGCACATTCAGTCTTTAAATATTTCAAAAAACAAAAACCAATTACATCTTATTGGATTTTACTCAGAATTAAATGTTGGAAGAATTAAAGGTGGATGTAATTTTGAAATAGACACAGATAATTTAACCGTTAAATCTAAAAAAGTACAGGCTTTACCAAAACAAGTGTATGAAGACTTATATGGTTACAGAACTGCAAAACGCAAAAACAAGAAGAAAAAAGAATTAAGAAATTTTGATGTTGACTATGTATTAAAAGATAGTAAAGGTGGTACATTTTTAATTGCTGAAGAGTTTTATATCACACAAACCTACGTTCAAACAGGTACAGCAGGTGGTTATTGGCAGACTGTTTTTCATTATGACGATATCTTAATTTTAAAGTTTAATCCTGATGGTGACCTTACTTGGGGAAGAAGTGTTTTTAAAAGATCTACCTCTCCTTCATACAATGCGTTTTTAAAAGACAATCAATTGCATATTATATTAAACTCAGGTAAAAACCTTACTGAAAAAAATGACGGAAGAACTAAAGTGTCTAAAGGATGGTTTGAATCTTCATCTTTATATGATTTTGAATATAGTAATAATGGAGACGTTAAGTACAACAAAATTCAAGATAACAGAGGCAACGAATTTTACTTACCGTATTACGGAACATACCAATTAGATAAATTTATCATGATGAGTGATGGACGTCGTAAAAAAACGTTTATGACTTTAGAGTAGTCTCACTTATATTTATTATAAAGTAAAAGGATGTTTTTACAGTGAAAATTCACTTAAAAAAACATCCTTTTTTATTCTAGTCAATAGTGTTGCTAATTGCTATTTTACAAAAGTAGCTTCAAACAAATTACTAAAGTGTTTTAATATTTTAGCTTTAACTTCAGCTTCATCAACTACTTTAACACCTAATTCTACATTTAAGGATGCAACCGCTTTCCCTCTAATTCCGCAAGGTATTATATTATCAAAATACCCTAAGTTAGCATTTACGTTTAATGCAAACCCATGCATTGTTACCCAACGACTAGCTCTAACACCCATTGCACAAATTTTACGTGCAAAAGGTGTCCCTACGTCTAACCATACACCAGTTTCTCCTTCACTACGTGTTGCTTTTAAACCGTATTCGTCAAGTGTTAAAATTATAACTTCTTCTAAAAAACGCAGGTATTTATGGATATCTGTAAAAAAGTTATCTAAATCTAAAATAGGGTAACCAACAATTTGTCCTGGACCATGATAAGTAATATCACCTCCTCTATTAATTTTATAAAATGTAGCTTCCTTTTGTTTTAGTTGCGCTTCATCTAAAAGTAAATTGGACAAATCACCACTTTTACCTAAAGTATAAACATGAGGATGTTCTACAAATAAAAAAAAGTTATCGGTTTCTAAACCTGCAGCTTCTCTCCTATTCTTTATTTTGGTATCTAAAATTGCTTTAAATAATTCCTCTTGATAATCCCAAGTCTCTTTAAAGTCTTTTGTACCTAAATCTTGTAATGTTATTGCTTTATTCATCTAAAAAAATAATATAGCAAAGATACAATTTATCTTTCAGGATTATTCAATATTATCAAAGCTGCTAACACTCCAGGAATCCATCCTAAACACCATAAAATAAAAACAATTAAAATAGAGCCACAACCCTTACCTATTACAGATAATGGAGGACAAATTACACACAATAAAACGCGCCAAAAAGACATGATTAAAATTTTAATAGATTGATGATATACTTATTTGACGTTAACACTTATTTTTTGTTACAAACCATTATCTTTGTGCCTTAAATTTATTTACAATAAAACTATGTCACAATTATCTGAGCAAGAGCTCGTACGTAGAGAAAAACTTGCCAAGTTACGCGAGTTAGGTATCAACCCTTATCCAGCAGATTTATTTCCAGTAACAGAAAATTCTAAACAGATTAAACAGGAATTTAAAGAGGGCAAACAGGTTGTTATTGCTGGTCGTTTGATGTCAAGACGTATACAAGGTAATGCTAGTTTTGCCGAGTTGCAAGATAGCGAAGGACGTATTCAAGTCTACTTTAACAGAGACGAAATCTGTACAGGTGAAGACAAAACACACTACAACACTGTATATAAAAAGCTTTTAGATATTGGTGATTTTATTGGTGTTGAAGGTGAGTTATTTACAACTAAAGTTGGAGAAAAAACAGTTTTAGTAAAAGACTTTAAAGTATTAAGTAAAGCCTTAAAACCATTACCTCAACCTCGTGTTGATGCAGAAGGTAAAGTGCATGATGCTTTTACAGATCCAGAACAACGTTACAGACAACGTTACGCAGATTTAGTAGTTAATCCACATGTAAAAGATGTGTTTATTAAACGTACTAAATTGTTTAACGCTATGCGTGACTTTTTTAATACTTCTGGTTATTTTGAAGTAGAAACTCCTGTTTTACAACCTATTCCTGGAGGTGCAGCAGCAAGACCATTTGTTACTCATCATAACAGTTTAGACATACCATTATATATGCGTATTGCTAATGAGTTATATTTAAAAAGATTAATCGTTGGTGGTTTTGATGGTGTTTATGAGTTTTCTAAAAACTTCCGAAATGAAGGAATGGATAGAACACACAATCCTGAATTTACAGCAATGGAAATTTATGTAGCCTATAAAGACTACAACTGGATGATGGATTTTTGCGAAAAGCTTTTAGAGCATTGTGCAATTGCAGTAAACGGAACATCTGAAGCAACTTTTGGAGAACACAAAATTGACTTTAAGGCACCATACGCAAGAGTGACTATGGCAGACTCTATTAAACATTTTACAGGTTTTGATATAACAGATAAATCCGAAGATGAAATAAGAACTGCTGCCAAAGACATGGGAATTGAAGTTGATGCAACCATGGGAAAAGGAAAGCTTATTGATGAAATTTTTGGTGAAAAATGTGAAGGTAACTACATACAACCTACCTTTATTACAGACTACCCAAAAGAGATGAGTCCTTTATGTAAAGAGCACAGAGATAATCCAGAATTAACTGAGCGTTTTGAACTAATGGTTTGTGGTAAAGAAATAGCAAATGCTTATTCTGAGCTTAACGATCCAATTGACCAACGTCAACGTTTTGAACACCAATTAAAATTAGCCGAAAAAGGAGATGACGAAGCTACAGAGTTTATTGATCATGACTTTTTACGTGCTTTAGAATACGGAATGCCTCCTACATCAGGAATGGGAATTGGTATGGATAGATTAATCATGTTTTTAACAAACAATCAATCTATTCAGGAAGTTTTATTTTTCCCACAAATGAGACCAGAGAAAAAAGCATTACCAATGACTGATGAAGAAAAAGCTGTATTTGCATTACTTAAAGCCAATAATCCAATTGATTTAAATACTTTAAAACAGCAATCTGGATTAAGTAATAAAAAGTGGGATAAAACCATAAAAGGTTTAACCAAATTAGGCGTTGCCAAAGTAAACAAAACTGACGACGGACTATTTGTAGAAGTTGTTTAACTAATACAAATAACCAAATTGGTTTAAACAAAAAAAAGGAACTACAGTTATGTAGTTCCTTTTTTTTATTATAATGCCTATTTATGAGGGTAAATTCTTTATAAAATTTTTAGATAAGAATTTATAGTACCAATTTTTATTAGAAAGTTTTATCCCTATTTGCCTTGATGCTTTAATTTTAGACACAATGTAAATACTTCTTATAATTACTACAAATACAAGTACTAAAATTAAAAATATCATCAAATTTGAAAACGTCATAGATTTGCATTCTTAATTATCTTTAATAAAATTAACACACCAACAACTAGTTACCTATTACAAAACTATTAATGTTACTTAAATTCGATGATTGGTTGTTTTTACAGACCCAAAAACACCAAGCAAAAAAACGAATCAATTAATCAGGGCTTTTTTGCAAATCGACATAAGTTCCTATTGGCACGTCATTAATAAATACATCTTCTAAAACAGAATATCCATTTTTAACATAAACCAACGCGTAAGTGTTATTTGCTAAACCTTGTCTACTCGCTTTTCTGTAGGCCATTTCTGCAGGATATGCTTTACTTTCTTCCATATAAAATCTATCAAAAGGTAACCTAAAGTCAATAACATTGCTTTTTTGGTAATAGCCATAAGTTTGAGCAATTACAAAATCATCATCAGTATTTGTTTTAAATGGACTTACAGTTTTTACAGCAGCATAACCTAAACTATCCGTTTTTAGATACACATAAATATCGCTATTATTTTCCCATATTGTATCTGTTGTTTTAGCTTTATTCATATCAAAAGACAAAATAATGTACTTCCCTCTAAAAGGATCTGTTGGATCAATTGGACGTGTTTTAAATTTATAAGCTGTTCCTGAATTTAAAACAGATTGGTTATTAAAAACCATGGTAGCTGGCACACTTAATTGAATTAAAGCCAAAACCACAAAAAGTATAAATAGATATATTGTTTTCATCTTAATTGTTTAAAGATTTATTATGATTTGATTTCTGCTTTTTAAGCATGAAGTAATTTGTACTAAAAAAACCGACACCTATAGTTATAAATAATAAACCACGAATAACAAAGCTCATGTCTGTATCAAAAAACCTAAAACTTATTAAAGCGGTAATAACTAGCAAACCATAGTTTAAGATTCCGAAATGATATTTATCCACTCCTACCTTTACTGTCGCAATACCTAAACCAAGTATTAAAAAGTTTATTAATACTAGTCCTACGGTTGCATAATAGCTATTTACAATAAAAACAATTAAGTATAACACAAATACATATCTAAACAAGTTAAATGGTTTTAAGCTATCTTTTATATAACTATAAACTAGAATTACTACTGTAAGTATGATTAAAAGTATTGGCACATAAAAACTTGAGACCTTGTAATACTCATAATTAAAGTCTCCTGACCAATACCTATAAAAAGAAGCTAAAAGAAGTGTAACAACTACACCTAAAGATCCCATAGCTAAGTAACCGTTTTGTCTAAGTTTTAGAATTTTAAAATAAGGTAATTGTCCAATATTATAAAGTAAACCAAAAAACAATATATAAATTAGACACAAAATACTACTTGAAACCTCTAAAAAAGCACCAAATGTAATGGTCAAACTTAATGGAAATAACCAATTAAGTAAAGAAAACCCGTTAGAAGCTACTTCGTTTTTAATGACGTTGTAATAAAAAGGAAGTAAACCAACTAACATAACCAAATACATCCATGATATCTGTGCACTTTCAAAATACCCTACTATACAAGCATAATAAGTTGCAAAAACAAGATGTAATATTGCCAACACTATTGATTTTAGTAAATAAACTAAAGGTAAACATAGTGCAATCCATGTTAACAAATAACCTTCTAAGCTACCTGGCACATTATAAATCTGACCAATTAAAGCAATTGCAGCTCCTACACCAAAAAACAGAAAGACACCTGATGCTTCTTTCCATATCTGACTCTTCTTTTTAAAAATCGAAAAGCCAACTAACAATTGTCCAATCAACAAAGGGATAAAAGCCAATACCGTTTTGATCATCTTAGGCAAATAGTCCCAATTATGGGCAAATAATAATATTATTCCAGATCCTATTAATAAAGACCCTAAAACACCAAATACTACAAATAACTTATTAGACGTGTTGGCTTCTTTAGATTCAAAGTAGCGTTCTATGCGTAATGCTGTGTCTTTGGATATGATCTGATTTTGTATTAATTCTGGTAATGTATTTACAAATTTTGTACTCATTTTTAATGGTTTTAATTAATTCAGTTTTGATTAAAAACCTCGTAACACAAGTCACGAGGCTTTGGGTTAACCATCACATTAACCAATCATCAAAACAAAACATTAAATAGTGTCCGTTTTCTCATTTACTAAAAAGGCAATATCACGCGTATTTTTTTGCACTGCAATAGCAGCAAAAAGACTTAAAGTAAATGACATACCATAAAACCCTTTTTCGCTAAGTTCTAAATCTGCATTCCACAATCCAATAACTAATAACGCGATTGCTGCCACAGACGTAAACCAGCTTATGCCATAATAAATTTCTGTAACTGGTACATTTTCTAGCTTATCTCTTACTGATTTCTGTACAGATATTACAGAGAATAAACCAAAAAGTAAGATGGTAAAATAATATCCTTTTTCATTTAGAAGCATATCTGCGTTCCATAATCCAATAGAATAAGAAACCATACCAAGACATAAAGCTGTCCAAGATGCTCCCACAAATGCTGGCGTAGGTTTAGTATTATAAGTTGTTACCTTCGTTTTAGGTTTTTTAGACTTTTGGTCTTCATTAATTGAAACTGTTGTTTGATAATCCATATTATTTTGTTTTTGATAATTATTATATAAAATAAAGTTTGAGACCCTTTGTCTCTAATTTGATAAGATGTATAATGCTAAATTGTTTTAGACACCTAAATAACTCACTTTACTTCCTGTATGATTACTTAAGTCTGCTACATAAGATTGATAGCTGTTTATTAAATAATTCTGAATCTCCATTCTATTAGCTAGTAATACACTAAAAAATAAAACGATAAGTGTTGCTTTAAAAAATGTTTTCATGATGTTTTGATTTGTTGATTACACGACAAAGATGCAACAGGCAGAGAGTTATATAAAAACAGATTTAAAATAAAACTGACGATATATTTTATGTTAAAAAATAAAATAAACCTTATTTAAAAGGTTACTTTTAACAAAATAATGACGATTAAATGACTGATTTAAATAACCTAATTTCTACATTTTCTAATGAAGAACAACAACAGTTTATAACGTTTCTAGAAAAAAAGAACAAAAGAAGCGATACCAAAAACATACAGCTTTACAAGTTACTTCAAGATAAAGACTTAGACACATTTACCATTTGTAATACACTTTATGGCTGTCAGAAAAAAGGAGCATATCATGCCTTAAGAAAACGTTTATATCAATCTGTTATAGATTTTATAGCTAACAAACACCTAGCAGACGAGAGTACTGTAGAAATGCAATTAATAAAACTACTCATCACTGCCAGAGCCTGCCTTACCAAAAAGCAATACAAAACAGCCTATAAATTATTAGCTAAAGCTGAAACTATAGCAACAGAACATGCTTTATTTTCTATTTTAAACGAAATTTATCATACAAAAATTCAATACTCCTACTCACAACCACAAGATAAACTAGAACATTATATTACTGCCTTTAAAAATAACCAACATAATGCCTATTTAGAAGACCAACTAAACATCGTCTATGCAAAAATTAGACAAACACTTAACAACATAAACTATAAAGGTGCTGTCTTAGATCTAGAAACATTATTAAACAATACGCTAGAAGAACATAATATAAATCTAGAAAATGCTATTACATTTAAAGCACTATATCAAATTATAAGTATTGTTAGCTTATCCGCTTTTGTAACTAATGACTATTATAAAATAGAATCCTTTTTATTAAAACATTACACTTCTATAAAATCATACAAAAATCGAGTCAAACAAACTTATTATCATATTCAGATATTATACATGATTGCTAATACTTTATTTAGGAACAAAAAATTTAACGAAGCTTCGCAGTACTTAAATGCAATGGAAACACAATTAAAAAGCAATCAAAAAAAACATTATAACACCTTTATATTAAAACACAACCTTTTAAAAGGTTTAACATATAATTACACCAACCAACAAACAAAAGCTATTGCTATACTAGAAAAAAGCACTAAACTTAAACATCAAGATATAGAAAGCCAATTAGACATACACTTGTGCTTAATCATGACACATATACAACATAACGACTATAAAAAAGCTAATCAAGTTATAGCCACCTTTTATCATACAGATACTTATTACGAAACTAAAGCTGGTAAAGATTGGGTTATTAAAAAAAACTTAATAGATATTATAATACAAATAGAATTAGAGAATATTGAATTAGTAGACTCTAGACTACGTAGCTTTAAACGCCAATACTACTCCTATTTAAAACAAATTAATCAAAATCGAGTAATCACGTATTTAAGCTTTGTCCAATTATATTTTAAAGCCCCAAATATTGTTACAACAGCAACCTTTAAAACTAAAGTAGAAAATGCTTTTGTGTGGATTGATGCCCAACAAGAAGATATTTTTGTAATGAGTTTTTATGCTTGGTTAAAAAGCAAAATGGAAAATAAACCACTATACACTATCACTTTAGAACTTGTAGAAATGGCTAAAACCAATGTTAATTAAAAGCTAAAAACCAACTTACTTTTAAACTATTTTAATTTTATCAGGTCTTAGAAGTATAACATTTAAAATTTATAAAAATGAAAAAATTAGCAATTATAGCTTTAGCCTTGATAACATTTCAAGCTAATGCGCAAGACAAAAAAGAAAAGCGTCAAGACAACAGAAAAGAAAAAATGGAAAAACGTATGCAATTAGAACCAGAAGAAATGGCTGAATTGCAAACTAAAAAAATGACACTTCATTTAGATTTAACGGATGCCCAACAGAAAAAAGTAATGGCTTTAAATTTAGAACACGCTAAAAAGCGTAAAGAAGCGATGAAATCACGTCTTGAGGCAAAAGATAAAGAAGAAAAAGTAAAACCTACTAAAGAGGAAAAACTTAAAAGAGCTAACCAAAGATTAGATGATCAAATAGCTACTAAAAGAGAAATGAAAAGTATTTTAAGCGCTGAACAATATGAAAAATGGGAAAAGTCTCAAGCTAAAAGAAAACACGGAAGAAAAAAAGGTGATAAAAAAAGAAAAGGTCATCATAATAAAAAAGATAGAGATTTAGAAATTGAAGATTAATATCAATTTTCATTTCAAAGACAAAAAAGCACTGATTATCTATTCAGTGCTTTTTTTTGATCGCTAATTAAACAAAAAGTATTACATTTAAAATCATAACTTAATTAATTCTAACACCAATGAAAAAAATATTTACAATTTGTCTTTTTGTTTTTGGTTTATTTTTAGCGACTAATACTGCTAATGCACAACAAAGTTTTAGTGCAGAAGTTAACACTGCTGCACAAACCAAAACTGTTGAGATGAGTAGACTTGTTAAAGCTAATAAAACAACTCAAGAATCAATGTACATTGCATACCAAGAATTTTATGCAAAGTCAGAAACACTTAATAGCTTGCACAAAGTAGGTACAAGTGGATATGCTGATTTAGAGAAGAAAATTAATGACCGTTTAGCTTCACAAATGCAAGAAGCACTTAACGAAGAACAATACAGCAAATTTTTAGAGATAACAGAAATTAAACTCTAATTACTCAACAACTAAAAAAGCCGATTATAAATTTATAATCGGCTTTTTTTATGCTTAAATTTTATATAATTAACTAAACACAGCATCACATGCTGCTATGGTTTTATCTAAATCATCATAAGACAATGCATCATTTAAAAACCAACTTTCAAATGCACTTGGTGCTAAATAAACACCTTGTTTTAACATACCATGAAAAAAGGTCTTAAACGTATCGTTGTTACCTTTTGCAGACGTTTCAAAATCTACAACTTCATTGTCACAAAAATGTACAGATATCATAGAGCCTACTCTATTAATAGTATGTGTAATATTTCGTTTTTCTAAAACCTCAGCAATTCCTTTGTGTAAGTATTCAGTTTTTTTAGCTAAACTTTCAAAAACATCTCTAGTATTTAGTTCGGTTAACATTGCTAAACCAGCAGCCATAGCTAACGGATTCCCACTTAATGTTCCTGCTTGATACACTGGACCTAAAGGCGCTAAATGATTCATGATTTCAGCTTTAGCTGCAAAAGCTCCAACTGGTAATCCTCCTCCAATTACTTTACCAAAACAAACGATATCTGCTTTAATACCTAATAATTCTTGAGCACCTCCTTTAGCTAACCTAAACCCTGTCATTACCTCATCAAAAACTAATAAAATATTATTAGCATCACATAATTGCCTTAACCCTTCTAAAAATCCTTTTTTAGGAGGAATACAACCCATGTTTCCAGCAACAGGCTCTATAATAATACAAGCAATTTCGTTTTTATTAGCTTCAATTAAAGCCTCAACATTTGCTAAATCATTATATTTTGCAAGCAAAGTATCTTTTGCTGTACCTTGAGTCACTCCAGGACTATTTGGAGTACCAAAGGTTACTGCTCCACTTCCTGCTTGAATTAAAAAAGAATCTGAATGTCCATGGTAGCAACCAGCAAACTTAATTATTTTGTCTTTTTTAGTATATCCTCTTGCTAATCTAACAGCACTCATACAAGCTTCTGTACCAGAATTAACAAAACGTATTTTATCAATATTTGGAACCATTGACACAGCTAATTCTGCTATCTGAGTTTCAATTTGAGTTGGCATACCAAAGGAAGTTCCTTTTTTTGCTTTATCAATTACTGCATCTACTACAGGCTGATGTGCATGACCTAAAATCATTGGTCCCCAAGATGCGATGTAATCTATTAGTTTATTATCATCTTCATCATACAAATAAGCGCCTTTTGCTTGTTTAACAAATATTGGTGTTCCGCCTACTGCTTTAAAAGCTCTTACAGGAGAGTTTACTCCTCCAGGTATTACTTGCTCTGCATCTGCAAACAAAGCACTACTACGTTTATAAATCATAAACTTTAATAATCTTTAGGTATTGGTTTTACAAATAAAATCTGTCCGACAAATAAATCGTTATTTTCTAAACTGTTTAACGCCTTTAACTCGTTTACAGAGAGATTGTATTTTCTTGAAATGGAATATAAAGTATCACCTTTTATAACAGTATGTTTATCATTGTTTGCTGCTTGTTTACCTAAAACATCTGCATCAAACCTGTATAGTTGGTAACGCTCTATTAAACTTATTAACTTACTTGGATATTTTCTATCTGTTGCATAACCTGCTGCTCTTAAACCTTTTGCCCAACCAGAATAGTCATCTTTTTCTAAATTAAATAATTTAGAGTAACGTTTACGTCCTGTTAAAAATAACGAATGGTCTCTAAACGAATATTTTGCATTTTTATATTTTCTGAAACATTCTTGAGACGCGTCATCGTCATGATATATTTTGGCTCCTGTCCAATTATGACATTTAATTCCAAAATGATTATTAGCCTCAACAGATAATCTTCCTTTACCTGAAGCAGACTCTAGAATACCTTGTGCTAAAGTGATACTTGCAGGAATACCATATTTTCGCATTTCGTCTTGAGCAATATCACTAAATATGGCAATATATTCTTCCGTTTTATTAGCATATACTTCTGGAGTTTCTTTTACAGTTTCTTCAGCGACTATAACTTCTTTTTCCTTTGTCGTATTCTTTTTTGTTCTATCTACCTTAACTGTTCTAGGTTTTTCTTTTTTTGTTTGTACTTTTTTTGAAGTACCACAACTAACAATTAAAAGCGTTATACAAAGTATGGTTATTATTTTTTTCATTAACTATATTATTAATTGTTGTTGCTTTTGTTTTAAACGTTTGTTCATACCTTCAATACCTTGTATGCCTCCTGTATGAATTGCTAAAATTTTGGCATTGTCTTTAAAAAAACCGTTCTGAATTAATTCAAAAATACCAAAAAGCATTTTACCAGTATAAACAGGATCTAATGCAATTTGCTGCGCAGTTTTAAATTGATTTATAAACGTAACTAAATCTCCATTTATTTTAGCATAACCTCCAAAATGATAATTAGTTAGCAATTGCCAATTATTTTGTGTTGCAAATTTACTAATATCTTCTTTTAAAAAGTCGCCTTTTAAGGCAGAAAAACCTAAAACTTGTTGACTTAAACTTGAACTATTAATTAATCCAGAAAGCGTACCTCCTGTCCCAACCGAAGCACATATGCAATCATACTGCTTATCGTTGGGAGTTAAAATTTCTTGACATCCTTTAATTGCTAAATCATTGGTCCCTCCTTCTGGTATTTGATAAAAATCTCCATACTCGCGTTTTAATTTTTCAATTAAAGACTGTGTAGATTTTAATCTAAATTGCTCACGACTTATAAACTTAAATTGCATTCCGCAAGATTGTGCAAATTTTAATGTTGGATTGTCCTGAATTTTATCATGCAACTCTTCTCCTCTAATTATACCAATGGTTTTAAATCCATAGACGCGACCTGCTTCGGCTGTTGCTGCAATATGATTAGAAAACGCACCTCCAAAAGTAAGTAGCGTATCATGATTATGGGCTTCCGCGAAAGCGATATTATATTTTAATTTGCGGTATTTATTACCAGAAATAATGGGATGTATTAAATCTTCACGTTTTAAATGCAAAGTCACCTTAGTTTTAAAAGGGAGTTGTATGTTTTGATTAACACTAAGTTCTGGCCTAAATTTCATGCTTGCTAAGATACTTTAAAAATTGCCAAAAACGTCTAGTTTTTATATACTGTAAATTTGAATCGTTACAGTACGCCTCACGCTCAAAACTAATATTTTTATATGCCTTTTGCCAATTGTTATGCTTTAAATATCTAATCAAAAACTCTAAAACATACCAAATATAAAAAGGAAGTACTAATAATTCGAGTTGCTGTTTAAGATGAATTTTTTCATGATTGATTAAACTAACACTTTGTTTTAAATGTTTGTTTTTAAGAAAAATAAAAGGATAAATAGTTAATCCTGCGTACCCTTTTGGCACTAAGTATTTAGAAACAATAATCATAGTTTATACATCACAAAATGTACACCAATTTACGTTATCTTTGTGATATGAAGAAGATAATTCCTATTGAAGAAGGCGATTACTACTTAACACCTGAAGGGTATCGTTGTTTTACAGAGCAATATCACTTAAAACGTGGTTATTGCTGTGAAAGCGGTTGTAGACATTGTCCTTATGGATACAACACCAAAACTAACACAACTAATAAAAAATAAAGTCTACTTTTTTATGACATTTAAAGACCAGATATTAGAGGGTATTCCTGACCAATTACCACAACCAAAACCTTTTGATGCTAGTATTAATCATGCACCAAAACGAAAAGCCATTTTAAGTAAAGCTGAAGAGAAATTAGCTTTAAAAAATGCACTTAGATACTTTGATAAAAAACATCACAAGACATTATTACCCGAGTTTAAAAACGAATTAGATACTTATGGACGTATTTATATGTATCGTTTTAGACCTGATTACAAAATGTTTGCTAGACCTATAAATGAATATCCAGCTCAATCACAACAAGCTGCTGCAATCATGTTAATGATACAAAATAATTTAGATTATGCTGTTGCACAACATCCACATGAGCTAATAACTTATGGTGGTAATGGAGCAGTGTTTTCTAATTGGGCACAATACAGATTAACCATGAAGTATTTAGCCCAAATGACCGATGAGCAAACCTTAACCATGTATTCTGGTCATCCAATGGGATTATTTCCGTCACACAAAAACGCACCAAGAGTAGTTGTTACTAACGGAATGATGATACCTAACTACTCTAAACCCGATGATTGGGAAAAATTTAATGCTTTAGGTGTTACACAATATGGACAAATGACTGCTGGTAGTTATATGTACATTGGTCCACAAGGTATTGTACATGGTACAACTATCACTGTTTTAAATGGATTTAGAAAAATTAACAAAGAACCAAAAGGACATTTATTTGTAACTTCTGGGTTGGGCGGAATGTCTGGAGCACAACCTAAAGCTGGTAATATTGCAGGTTGTATTACTGTTTGTGCGGAAGTCAACCCAAAAATAACTCAAGTACGTTTAGATCAAGGTTGGATTGACGAGAAGATTACAGATTTAGATCAATTAGTTAAACGTGTTATACAGGCTAAAGCCGAAAAAGAAACGGTTTCAATAGCTTACCTAGGAAACATAGTTGATGTTTGGGAAACTTTTGATAAACATAATTTACATATCGATTTAGGAAGCGATCAGACCTCTTTACATAATCCTTGGGCTGGAGGATACTATCCTGTAGGTATTACTTTTGAAGAAGCTAATACAATGATGGCTAATCAACCTGATTTATTTAAAGAAAAAGTGCAAGACACACTGCGTCGTCATGCTGACGCAATTAATAAACATACAGCAAAAGGGACTTACTTTTTTGACTATGGTAATGCTTTTTTATTAGAAGCCTCTCGTGCAGGTGCAGATATCATAGCAGATAACGGTATAGATTTTAAATATCCAAGCTACGTACAAGATATCATGGGACCAATGTGTTTTGATTATGGATTTGGACCATTTAGATGGGTTTGTGCTTCTGGAAAATCAGAAGATTTAGCCAAAACAGATGTAATAGCTTGTCAAGTTTTAGAAGAAATAAAGCAACATTCGCCTGAAGAAATCCAACAACAAATGTCCGATAATATACAATGGATAAAAGGTGCACAACAAAATAAACTTGTAGTAGGGTCACAAGCACGAATATTATATGCAGATGCAGAAGGTCGTATGAAAATTGCTGAAGCTTTTAATCAAGCCATAGCAAATGGAGAGATTGATACCGTTATATTAGGTCGTGATCATCACGATGTTTCTGGTACAGATAGTCCTTATCGCGAAACGTCTAATATTTATGATGGATCACGCTTTACTGCAGACATGGCTATACACAATGTTATTGGAGATAGCTTTAGAGGTGCTACTTGGGTTAGTATCCACAATGGTGGTGGAGTCGGTTGGGGAGAAGTAATTAATGGTGGATTTGGTATGGTTCTTGATGGTAGTATAGAAGCATCAAAAAGATTAAAACAAATGTTGTTTTGGGACGTAAATAACGGAATATCAAGACGTAGTTGGGCGAGAAATGACGAAGCTATTTTTGCTATTAAGCGCGCAATGGATATTGAACCTAATTTAAAAGTAACCTTACCTAATCTGGTTGATGATGATTTATTAGAACAATTATAAACCTAAATATTATCGCCATGAAAAAAATTATTAAACTATTACCTATTGCATTAATTGCAATTGTGCTAACATCTTGTAGCTCTGTTAAAGTTGCTGCAGATTACGACAAAGCTGTAGATTTTAATAACTACAAAACCTTTGCCTTTTTTAAATCAGGAATAGACAAAGCTGAAATTAGTGATTTAGATAAACGAAGAATACTTCGAGCTATTGAAGCTGAATTACTAGCAAAAGGCTATACAAAATCTGAAAACCCTGATCTTTTAGTTAGTATTTTTACTAAATCTAATCAACGTGTTGACATATACAACAACTCTTGGGGAGCAGGAGCTTGGGGTTGGGGAGGACCACGTTGGGGATGGGGTTGGAACTCTGGATCTAATGTTACAACATCAACTCAGGGACTTTTGTTTGTTGACTTAATTGATGCTAATAAAAAAGAATTAGTTTGGCAAGGACAAGGTTCTGGTTACTTATCAAAAAACATGGATAAAAAAGAAGAACGCATCAAGGAATTTGTTACTAAAATCATGGAAAAATATCCTCCTGGAATGGAGAAATAATTTGATGATAAATTTATATGAAGGATTAATTATTAAAAGCGACTTCTTTAAAATAAGTAGTCGCTTTTTTATTTTATATCAAGTAGGGCTTAGCGTGACCATTATCTACTAACCATTGGTTTAACTCTAAACCATCCTCTAATATGATATTAGCTAAATAGCGTCCATATTTACCTTGTTTATCCTTGTAAGAACGTATTGTGACTTCTTTATCCAATATCATACTTCTAACAATGTCTCTAACCTTTTTACCTTCCTCCTTTTCTTCTCCTCTCAATTCAGGAGTATCAATTCCGTAAAGACGTAATTTCATTTCTTGAGAATGTAAAAACCCTAAATCTACTACAGCAGTTACTGTATCTCCATCATAAACTGCTATTATTTTTGCCTTATATGTATACATAACATTATTTTATATAGTTCTAAATATACAAAATAAAAAAGTCCTTAAAACTTTCGTTTTAAGGACTTTTGAATATTAAAAACTAAATTTATACTTAGTTTTTGTTTTTCTCTTTAAAGTTATCAAACTCACTAGCCTTCATTTCTCTTGGCCAAGAATTGTTAGAGGTATCTACATCTGCTGTTTCTAATTTAGGGTCAACAGTAATGCTTACTATCTCTTTTTCTGTTGCTAACGTTTTACTTACTTCTTTGTCATTAAGTCTCCAGATTTGTGCTGGATACGTTTCTGTTTTAGAAGTACCATCAGCGTAAGTATACTCTACAATAATAGGCATCACTAATCCTCCTGGCTTTTCAAAAGTAACATTGTAAAAGAATTTTGGTTCTTTAATATTAGCTCTTTCAGCTGGAGTAAAGTTATCCATGATGTACTCGTTTAGAGTTGCTGAATTTTCTAGAGCAGATTTTCCTTTTAAATTAGCATTAAAATCTTCACTACCTTCTTCAACAAAATACACTAAAGGAGGTAAATCACTTAATTTCATACCTCTTTGCTCTGCTACTTTTTTTATTTCTGCATTAGGTTCATTTGAAACAAAATACTTTTTAACGTCTTTTACACCTATGTCAACATAATCAGTTGTGTAAAACCATCCTCTCCAGTACCAATCTAAATCTACAGCTGATGCATCTTCCATTGTACGGAAAAAATCTTCTGGTGTTGGGTGTTTAAACATCCAACGTTGTGCATACTCTCTAAAAGCATAATCAAACAACTCCTCTCCCATTACAGTTTCACGAAGTATATTTAATGCTGTACCTGGTTTACTATAAGCATTGTTACCAAATTGGTAGGTATTTAATCCTTTTGTCATAATTGGAGCAATATAATCTTGATCTCCACCCATATATCTTACAATATTAGCTGCAGGACCACGACGTGATGGATAAGCTGTTTGTCCTTCAGACAATGCTGCTGGATACCATTTACCAAAATCTTGCTCTGCTACATATTGTACAAATGTATTTAAACCTTCATCCATCCAAGTCCATTGACGCTCATCACTATTTACAATCATTGGAAAAAAGTTATGTCCTACCTCGTGAATAATTACGGACATCATTCCAAACTTAGTTCTATCACTATAGTTTCCGTCTTTATCAGGACGACCATAATTCCAGCAAATCATTGGGTATTCCATTCCTTGCTCTTTAGCATGAACAGATATTGCTTTGTGGTAAGGGTAATCAAAAGTCATACGAGAGTAAGACTTTAATGTACTTGCTACAGCTTTAGTAGACCAGTCTTCCCATAATGGGTTTCCTTCTTTACCATATAATGATACTGCCATAACATCTTTACCACCAATCTTAACACTCATCATGTCCCATATGTAACGTCTTGATGTAGCAAAACCGAAGTCACGTACATTTTCAGCATATAACTTCCATGTTTTTGTTTTTGTTGACTTTGTGCTTAATTTTGCAATTGCCTCATCTTGAGTTACAATAACTACAGGCTCATCGTAAGATTTTTTAGCTTGCTCATAACGCTTCATCATTTCTTTTGAGAAAACGTCTTTTCTATTTGTTAATTTCCCTGTTCCATCTAAAATATGATCTGCAGGTACTGTTATATTTACTTCAAAATTACCAAATGGTAAAGCAAACTCATCACGTCCCCAAAATTGAGAATTTTGCCATCCTTCTACATCATTATAAACAGCCATTCTTGGGTAAAACTGTGCAATTACATATGCTCTATTATCGTCTTCAGGAAAATACTCGTATCCAGAACGCCCTCTTCCATTAACATGATCGTTAATATTATACCACCATTTAATTGAAAATGAAAAAGAATCACCTGATTTTAATGCTGTTGGCATTTCAACACGCATCATCGTACGGTTTATCATATGTGGTAAAGCACGTCCTTTAGAATCTTTAACTTCTTGAATATTAAAACCACCATCAAAAGCTTCTGTTAAATAACTGTTAGCAAAACGTCCTGGTGTTGTTGCTGGTTGTGCAGAGTCATCACTAATTAAAGGTGTTTTAGAATCTTTAGCACGCATGTTTTGATCTAACTGTACCCATAAATAATTTAAGTTATCTGGAGAATTGTTAGTATATGTTATGGTTTCAAAACCTGATAATTTTGCATTTACATCATCAAGTACTAAGTCCATTTTGTAATCTGCCTGTTGTTGGTAGTAGGCAGCACCTGGTGCACCAGAAGCAGCTCTGTACATATTAGGTGTTGAAAACTCTTCATACAACTGCTTAAACTTATTGTTGTTGCTGTGACCTTGTTGAGGTTCTTTTTTGTCTTTCTTTTGGTCTTGCGCAAAGGCACTAACAGACACAAAAAGTGCCGAAAGAAATAGATACTTTAATTTTTTCATTTTGAGTGATTGTTACTTTAAGAACGTGAATTTAACAAAAATTAACGTTGTCTAAAGGCTTTGTTAAAAGTTTAACAAACCTTTATCTTTTTCAGGAATTAAAACAAAAGTCTTGTTTTTTCCGTTAATATTATTTCTGACAATATTTTTTTGATCTGGAAACACATCAAATAACAAAGTGTTTTTAACCTCAAAACTATTGATTGCTTTGACATTTTCGATTTCTAGATAACAATACACGATGTCATCATCATACTCTTTACCAATAAAAGCTAAGGTTTTTGGAGTGTTATTAATGTTTATCTCTAGTTTTTGAAGTAAGTACTTTTTAATATAACCATCTATTAAAGTTTCATCTTTACCATCATTTAAAACAATAGTTTTATCGTAACGTTTACGTAACAATTTTTCAAAATCATCTACAAATATTCTTGTTATTATCTGAACAGATTGTTTGTCTTTAACATACTCTATTTGAGTTATACTAACATAATATTTATGTACTGCAGTAAATGAAAACAATGCAAATAAACTAAATATTAAAAGGTATTTTATGGGCTTCATGAAGGGTTATTTTGTTACAAATTTAACGGAATAGAAACAAAAAGCATTCCAATTATTGCTTTATTCTTTTTCTGATAAATTTTGTTTGTATTGCTTTAATTTCAGTTTAAAAAAAGCTAATGCTTCTAGGTTACTTTTACCACACTTCTCTTTAAATAATGGATCTTCTTGTACAAAATAAAAGAACTCGACATGGTATTTTTTATCCAATGGATTAGTTTTAAAAAAATCTTCAGCTAAATCATTTTTCAATCTTACTAATAAAGCATCATTATTTTCAAGTTTCACCATCTGCTTTAGCTTTTTAGTACGACCTGTTATAGTATTTAAAAGTTTATAAAAATTAACTGCTGCTCCTAAACCGACATATACAAATTTTCCATGATCGGCTTCATATAGTTGTTTTTGGACATGTGTTTTTTGTTTTCCTTGGTAACCAGGTATACCAACATCATAAAAGTTGATTTTTGGTTTTGCTGTTGAATTTGAAATATCGTCGCTTAAATTCCCTGACAAGGGTTTAGTTATAAAGACCTCATCTAATTGATTGGTAAAAACCTCTAAAGTTACATTTAATGTTTTTGAGAGTACATCCTGTTTTGTTACCACTTTAACCAACATTTTGTATTGTACGGAAGTAAAAACTATGGTATCATTTAATTTAGCTTTTATTTTAAACGCACCTTGTTTACCAGACGTTGCATTAGTTAATGCTGTTTTATTGAGTATGTGAATATTTTCTACATTATCTTCACCAGTTATAACACCAGACAACTCTACTGTTTGAGCTAGTAAAGTTGAATTAACTAACAACACTAAAAGACCAATTATTAGTTTAGTTTTTTTCAATAGTAGCCTTTAAAAATTGCTTACTTTGACCGTTTAAATGCTCTATTAATTGCATTTCTTTACCTTTTACTAATAAATCAGTATCAAAATTATTTTTTTGAACAAATGCAATAAAAGCTTCTACTTGATCTTCAGGAATTTTAAAATTAACAGTATAATATTCGTGTTTATACATATCACTTAAATCCTTTGAAGTTTCAATTGTTTGTATCTCTGCCGAAGACTTCTTTTTATCTTTCTTTTTAAAAATTAAATTGACCAATCCACCAATAATAGCCATTCCATCTGCTTGATATCTAATTCTTTCGTTTTGATTCATTGCTGCTAAGTTTTCAACTTTACTATATTCATCGTTAGAAAACTCATAAAAACTTATATCATTGACTCCAAAATAAATAGCGTCTAAATCTGGATTAAACGTTTTTACATTAGCTACGTCTTCATTTAAAACACCTGTTAAATCATAGGGTAAGATCACAACCTCGTCTAATTTATTTACTTGCTCTACTAAATAAACATTCATTTGCTTATTTTCAATAACTTCTTGAGCTATAACGACGTTAAAATCTTTAAACTGTAATGCAGATACATTTATCCTGTCATTTAACATGACTTTAATTTTAAACTCCCCTTTTTGGTCAGTGACTGCACCTCTATTTGAAGAGGAATTATAAACTGTAATCCCTTCTAAATCGGGAGAATCGATAATAATTTTACCTGTAATTTCGACTCTAGTTGAGTCTTGAGCGTAAGAAAAACCTACAATTAACGTAAAGAATGCTAGTAATTTTAATTTCATAATGGCTGATTTTAAGTAAAATAAAAACTTTTACTCTTAATTTTAATCTAATTGCTATATAATCTTTTGTTAAAAGCTTCGATTAATTAAATTTACAAAAACTATTTTTATGAAGCAATTACTAATTGCAAGTACCTCTACCCTTCATTCAGGATCATATTTAGACTACTTAATGGAGGACTTAAAAATTCATTTTAAAAATATAAATGAAATTGTTTTTATACCCTATGCAAGACCAGGAGGCATCTCTCATGATGCTTATACAAAAAAAGCAAATGAAGCTTTTAATACCATAGGAATTACTGTAAAAGGGTTACATCAATTTGAAAATCCAATTGAAGCTATTAAAAATGCTAAAGGGATTTTTACAGGAGGCGGAAACACTTTTGTATTGGTTAATGCTTTATATAAACATAATTTATTAAATACCTTAACTAGCATTATTAATGATGGTACACCGTATTTAGGGACAAGTGCAGGAAGTAATATTTGTGGCCTAACCATGCGCACTACTAATGACATGCCTATTGTTTATCCTCCTAATTTTAAAACTTTAGGATGTGTGCCTTTTAATATAAATCCACATTATTTAGATCCTGACACCAATAGTAAACATATGGGTGAAACTAGAGAAACGCGTATAAAGGAGTTTCATAAATTTAATACTCAACCTGTTGTTGGTTTACGTGAAGGTAGTTGGTTAGAAGTTAAAGGCGCTTCAATACAATTAAAAGGAACGCTAAATGCTAGAATTTTTGAATATGAAAAAGAACCTTATGAAGTAGAAACTGGTACTTTTTTAAACGAATTAAAATAAAAATCGAAAAATTAACCGTTTACTATTTTAATTTAAATTCATCCCTCTTTTGACAATACTTACACCTACCTACACTTTTCAAAATTTAACTTTAACCCACAAAAAAAGCTTCATCGTTATGATGAAGCTTTTGAGCGAGAGACCAGGTTCGAACTGGCGACATTCAGCTTGGAAGGCTGACGCTCTACCAACTGAGCTACTCTCGCATTTCCGTGGGCAAAAATAGTAATTATTTACAATCTACAACTATAAAACAGAAATTTTATTTCTCTTTTAATCGATTATTTTAACACTTTATCGATAACTAAAACCTAACCACCTGTTACAACGTAAATTATATTAAATCCATATTATTTTAGAGAAAATTCCCCTTATTATGAAAAAATTATTATTAATATTAACTATCCTACTGACTACCAATTTAATGGGACAGGTTAAGATAGGAGACAATCCTCAGACCATTGATCAAAATTCTTTACTAGAATTAGAAAGTGCTGACAAAGTTTTAGTAGTTACTAGAATTTCTAACGCTGAAATGATTGCCTTATCCCCTTTAAATGGTGCCATTATTTATAATACAGACGAAAACTGCTTGTTTCAATACAATAATTCTACATGGACAAGTTTATGTGTTGATGTTATGGCAAATGAAACCATAACTGCTTTAATGGATAATAATGATGGTACAATTAGTTATACAAGTGAAGATGGTTCGGTTACAACAATTATTAAATCAGCATTAACAGATAATGGAGATGACACTTATACATTTAATAATGGTAACGGAAACCCTATTACTTTGGATGTCTCTGCATTAGAAACATTAACAACTTTAGTTGACAATGCTAATGGTACATTTACTTATACCTCTGAAAATGGTACTACAACAATAATAGATACAAATAGTGCGGAAACACTAACAACAATAGCCTTTAATGCTGACAACACTAATATAGATTATACTGACGAAGATGGTGTAGTGACTCAATTAGACTTATCTAACATTGTTGATAATCTAGAATCTATAACAACTATCATTGATAATAACGATGGCACTTTTACTTATACTGATGAAGAAGGAGTAACAACAACCCTTGATGTTGCTAACATGGAATCTCTAACTTCTGTTGCTTTAAACATCGACAACACTAACATCGATTATATTGATGAAGATGGTGTTGTAAGCCAATTGGACTTATCTGCTATCGTTGCTAACTTAGAAGCCTTAACATCTATTGTTGACAACAACAACGGAACTTTCACCTACACTGATGAAGATGGTCAAACGACTATTATTGATGTAGCTAACCTAGAAACTTTAACTTCTATTGCTGTAAATGCTGATAATACCAACATAGATTATACAGATGAAGATGGTGTTGTAAGTCAATTAGACTTATCAGCAATCGTTGCTAACTTAGAAGCATTAACGACTATTGTTGATAATAACGATGGAACTTTCACTTACACTGATGAAGATGGTCAAACGACTATTATTGATGTTTCAAACCTAGAAACTTTAACTTCTATTGCTTTAAATGCTGATAATACCAACATAGATTATACAGATGAAGATGGTATTGTAACTCAATTAGATTTATCTGCTATCGTTGCTAACTTAGAAGCATTAACAACTATTGTTGACAATAATGATGGGACTTTCACTTACACTGATGAAGATGGTCAAACGACTATTATTGATGTAGCTAACCTAGAAACTTTAACTACCATTGCCTTAAATGCTGATAATACCAACATAGATTATACAGATGAAGATGGTATTGTAACTCAATTAGACTTATCTGCTATCGTTGCTAACTTAGAAGCCTTAACAACTATTGTTGATAATAACGATGGAACTTTCACTTACACTGATGAAGATGGTCAAACGACTATTATTGATGTTTCAAA
>ENA-ORXC01000296-ORXC01000296.1-marine-metagenome-genome-assembly--contig:-NODE-296-length-38753-cov-7.794162_pt1 | contig 38753 bp, 36 predicted proteins | sample MGYA00237865_ERZ511478 | MGnify/ENA metagenome assembly ERZ511478
AAACCTAAAAAAGTTTGGGTTTCTGCACGTGCTTTAAAATCTGGTAAAGTTACTAGAGTTTAATAAATATAATGCACTTATAAATAGTCCTTATGTGGAGGATTTATTTTAAAAGAACTTAAAGGAGCTTCCTTTAAGTTCTTTTTTTATGCAATCATATTTACAAGTAATAAAATAAGAGGGTACTATTTCCAAATAATTATATCTTTCTCTTTCCTATTATTCTATTAGTAATCTTTGTCTTTGCTTCTCATTTGTAAAACATGTCCATGACTAATTTCAATATTGCCTCGCTCATGTTTAACTTCATTTGAAATTGTTAACGTAGATCCCACTTCTAATTTTTCTTGTTGTAATTCATATTTAAATCCAGTTAAAGAAATAACTGGTTCACCACTCATAGGTATAAATGAAATATAAGGATAATTTGAATTAAAATCTACTGTATAACAACCAGGTGTCAGTAATGTAATTTCATTTTGAGTATCAATAATCTTAAACTTGACCCCTTTATTAATATATTCAGGTTTTAAGAGTAATTGAATAACACCCATAAAATGATCTAAACGACCACCAGTCGCGCCATAAATATTAATCTCTTTATACCCTTCGGCGACTGCTTGTGCTACACCGAGGCCTAAATCAGTATCATCCTTTTCTGCTTTCACTGGATGTATATTTAATTGTTGGGATAAAATGTGACGTTCTTCATCGTTTACTGAATCAAAATCACCAACCGAAAATTCAGGAATAATTTGATGCTTTAAGAGAATTAAGGCACCTCTATCTATGCCGCCCCAAATATCTTCACGGTGTTGATCAAATAAATCATTTGGAAGATTTCTATCAGAGCACATTAAATTGATTTCCATAATCATCAGCCCTTTAGTTTTTGTGTAACTTCTTTATAATCACTTTGTTTAAAGAAATATGAGCCAGTTACTAACATTGTAGCTCCATTTTTCACACAAATTTCAGCTGTTTCTGCATTGATACCGCCATCAACTTCAATATCAAATGTAAGTTGCTTTTCATTTTTTAACGTATTTAATTCTAGTATTTTATCAACACATTCTTCAATAAATGATTGACCACCAAAACCAGGGTTAACTGTCATAATTAATACATAATCTACTACATTGATAATAGGTAGTAGCTGACTAACTGGTGTTCCTGGATTAATGACAACGCCTGCTTTTTTACCTTTGTTCTTTATTTGTTCTAGCGCTCTATGAATATGGGCAGTAGCTTCTAAATGAACAGAAATGAGATCTGCACCATGGTCTGCGAATAATTCAATATATTGTTCAGGATTTTCAATCATTAAATGGACATCTATCGGTAAATCTGTTTGTTTACGAACTGCATCTAGAATTGGAATTCCAATAGAAATATTAGGTACAAATTGACCATCCATAACATCAAAATGTAATCCATCAACTTGTGCATCTTCTAATTTTATTATTTCATCTTTTAAGTTTAAAAAATCAACTGATAGTAGTGAAGGTAATACTTTAGTCATTTAATATCGAACCTTTCTCTCTGAAATTTCATTAAATAATTGTAAATAATGTTCATATCTAAATTGTGCGATGTTTCCTTTATCTAATTCTTCTTTGACATTACATTTTGGTTCTTTAAGATGATTACAATTACGGAATTTACATTGCTCACCGTATTGTGCAATTTCGATAAAGTAGTTTTTAATCTCATCTTTGTCAATATGATCAAAGTCAAGTGCACTAAAACCTGGCGTATCTGCGATAAAACCACTCACCGTTTCATGTAGTTCTACATGTCTAGTAGTATGTTTACCTCGATTAAGAGATTTTGAAATATCATTAGTTTCAAGCTCAAGTTCAGGTTTAAAATGGTTTAAGAAAGTCGATTTCCCAACTCCAGACTGTCCACTTAAAACAATTAAACCTCTCCCCCATTCTTCAACTAATGTCGTTTGGTTATCATGAATACTAACAAATTGAGTTGAATAACCTATTTCTTCATAAATAGATAGATAATTATTAATTTTTTCAATTTGATTATCGTCAGCCATATCTTTTTTAGTGACTAAGATTCTTGTGTTTAACCCATATGAATGAGCAATCACTAAAAATCTATCTAATAGTTGCGTTGAAAATTGTGGCTCAACAGCACTCATTACAATAACTAATGTATCAATATTACTGACAGGTGGCCTTTTTAATTCATTATCTCTTTCATGAACATGTTGAATATAACCTTCTGTTTCATTTTGCACATCAAAATCTACAATATCTCCAACAATGGGTGAAAATTTCTTCTTTCTAAATAAGCCACGTGGTTTCGTATTATAGCGTGTACCGTTAACATCTACTTGATAAACGCCGCTTATCAATTTTACAATTCGACCTGTCTTCAAAAGGACACCTCTCATAATTATTTTACTGATAATAGTATATCAAACTCATTAATAATTATATATCTTTATAACTATAAAAAATACGATGAGTCTCGTAATTGACTCATCGTATAGCACTTCATATTTTAATGAATTATTATTTAGTCATCATAATCCACATCTTTATCTGCAACAATTTTGTTATCTACTCTTACAGTGTAACCAGCAGTTTTACCTTTTTCAATTTTCATAGGAATATTAATTGATTTGTCATCTTTAATTTCAAATGATTGAACTGCGCTAGAACCACTATTATCTTTATCTCTAACATAAACTTCTACTTTTTGGCTTTTTCCCTTTTTACCAGAATAAGGTACTTTCACTGATTCATTGTAATTCTTAACATCTTTATCTGAATCATCATCTGATTTATCATCGTCGGATTCTTCGCCTTTAGAGACAACTAATGTTATTGTTGAGCCTTCATCTACTGATTTACCTTTTGGTGATTGTGAAATAATATCATTCTTTTTCACACTGTCGCTATAGGATTTTGAAACTTTTAATTTGAATCCTTTTGATTCTAATTCTTTCTTAGCAGTATCATATGATTTGTTTTCATAATCACTTACATATACTTGTCTAACTCCTAAAGATTCATAAATTTTGATATTATTGTCATTTAATTTCACTTTTTTATTTGCTGACACACTTTGATTAGCAATATAACCTTTAGGTGTGCTTGAACTATATGTTTGTTCAACCCCTACATCTTTAAGACCTACTTCACGCAGTTTATCGAGCGCGTCATCTTTTGATAAACCAATTACACTTGGCATTTTAACCATTTCAGGTCCTTTTGATACTACAATATCAATTTTATCTCCACGCTCAACGCGCTCACCTTTAGCTGGTTTAGATTTAATGATTTGATTTTCAGGGTATTTATCACTGTAATCTTTCGAAACGTCACCAAGTTTTAGATTATGATTTTTCAACATTGTTTCAGCTTGGGATTGTGTTTTACCAGTGATATCTGGCATTTCTTCAAATTTATCACCAAACACTGCCATACTTACAAAAGAAATAAGACCGATAAGTAATAACGCAAAGATAAATGCGTATAAAAATTTCTTTTTCTTAGAACTTTTTTTGCGTGGCGGTTCATATAAATGTGTACCTTTATTTTGAGGTTGTTGATTGTCTTGGTGATCCATTATTGGAATTTGCATTGTTTGACCAATACTTTTCTCTTTTGGTGTGTCGTCAATCTTTCTGGAAATTTCTTCTTTAGAAAAAGACATTGTTTTAGTCTTGGTTTGATCTAAAGTATATCTTTCTTCGTTAGAACGATTTTCATGTAGTGCACTACTTAAATCATCACGCATTTGTTGAATAGTAGTATATCTATTAGCTCTATCCTTCTCAGTCGCTTTAAGTACAACGTTGCTCAAAGCTTGTGGCACTTCTTCGCGTTTATCTGTTGTTATGTTAGGAATGGAATCTTGTATATGTTTAATGGCAATGCTTACAGCTGTTTCACCATTAAATGGTGGTTCTCCTACTAACATTTCAAATAACACGATACCTATAGAATATATATCAGTACCTTCATCGGTAGATTCACCTTTAGCTTGTTCGGGAGATAGATATTGCACAGTCCCAAGTACATGATTCGTTTGAGTTAACGATGTTTCACTTATCGCTTTTGCTATACCAAAATCAAAAATTTTCAAGGTTTTATTTTTATCAATGAGAATATTTTGTGGCTTTATATCTCTATGTACGATTCTATTGTCATGTGCATGTTTAATGCCTTCTAGAATTTGTTGAGTAAATTGTACAGCAGTTTCTAAACTTAAGGGTCCATGGTTCTCAATATACTCAGCAAGTGTTGGCCCTTCAATATACTCCATTACTAAAAAGTAACAATCATCTTCTTCAGCTACATCAAAAATGGTAACAATATTTTTATGTGATAATTGTGATGAATTATGAACTTCTCTTTCAAAGCGACGTAATGTCTCTTCTTTCTCCCTTGGTGGGATTGAAATAGCTTTAATTGCAACCTTACGCTTCAGAATTAAATCTTTAGCTAGATAAACAATGCTCATTCCACCGCCACCAAGCTTATCAATGACTTTATAGCGCTCATTAATCAGTTTATTTATCATACTCTATCACCCTCGATAGCAGATAATATAAAACTTATATTATCTCTAGATTCGTGGGCGAATGCTAAACGCATAAGGCTCTCACCATGATCTTCTAAAGAAGCTTCTTGTTTTAATTCTTCTTGAATCTCATAATTTCTAACATAATCTGTTAGTCCGTCGGAATTAAGTAATAAATAGTCATAAAAGTTTAAGCGCTTAATAAATAAATCTGGAGATACACGTTTATCTGTTCCCATTACTTTGGTAATGATATTTCTTTGAGGATGATGGTATGCCTCTTCTTCTGTAATTTGACCTGTCATTACTAAATGATTCACAAAAGAATGGTCACTAGTAATTTGATCAATTTGCCTACTATTTATAACGTAAGCTCGAGAATCACCAACATTAGCAATAACAACTACTTTATCGAATACTAATGCACAAACACAAGTCGTACCCATACCATGGTAATCAGGGTTTTCTTGAGCATAATTATAAAGATCAAAATTAATTGCTTTAATGTTCGTACTCAACCATTCTTCAGCTTGATGTTCTTCGATTAAATTTTCCGCTTCAAAGCGTTTTTGTAGTTCATAAGTAACAAACTGACTTGCAATTTCACCAGCTCTATGACCACCCATACCGTCACACAACACTAACATTTGTTGACTAGTTTGGTTATAAAATATACCGCCTGCGTCCTCGTTCTTATCTCTATGTTGTCCAGTATCAGTGAAAAATTGTGCATTTAGCATTGCTCTTACCTCGTTTCTACTTGTCGTTCCTTCGCTCTTAATTGACCACATGCTGCATCAATATCTGACCCTTGTTCACGTCTTATTGTAGCATTGATTCCTAATCGTTTTAACTCTTTTTCAAATTTAAAAATATCATCTTTAGGTGTTTTGACATAGTTTCTTTCTGGAACATGGTTAACTGGAATTAAATTGACGTGACAATTTAATCCTTTAATAAGATGAGCTAAATCTCTAGCATGTTCTAATTGATCATTTACACCGCCAAACAAACCATATTCAAATGTAATACGACGATTTGTTTTTTCTTGATAGTATTCAATAGCTTCCATTAATTTTTCAACATTATAGGCACGGTTTATAGGCATTAATCTTGAACGAATTTCATCTTTTGCACCATGTAAACTTACTGCAAAATTAATTTGGATATCTTCATCAGCAAAGTCATAAATTCTTGGAATAATTCCTGAAGTAGATACTGTGATATGTCTTGCACCGATATTTAAACTATTATCGTCATTTACAATACGTAAAAAGTCCATCATTTCATCATAATTTTCGAATGGTTCGCCAATACCCATAATAACAATTTGCGATACACGTTCATCTGTTTCGTCTAGTGCTTTTTGTACTGTTAATACTTGAGATACAATCTCTCCTGCTTCTAAATTACGTTTTAATCCGCCTAATGTTGAAGCACAAAATGTACAACCAATACGGCAACCAACTTGTGTTGTTACGCAAACTGAATTTCCATATTCATGTCGCATTAATACAGTTTCAATTGTATAGCCATCTTGTAATTCGAACAAGAATTTGATTGTGCCGTCTCTACTTTCTTGTTTAACAACAGTCGTTAACGTTGTCATTGCAAAGTTGTCTTTTAATAGTTGACGTAAATCTTTTGAAAGATTTGTCATTTCATCAATGCTATCAACACGTTTTTGATATAACCATTCAAAAATTTGTTTTGCTCTAAATTTCTGTTGACCGTGTTCAATTAACCAGTCTTGCATTTCATCGTATCTTAAAGAGTAAATAGACTGCTTCTCAAAATCAGGAAGGAATTTATTTTTCTTTTTCTTTTTTTCAGTAATCATATTAACTTTCCTTTCTTTTAATTCTAGCGATAAAGAATCCATCTGAATGATAGTCTTGGGGGAAGACTTGTAATGTTTTAACCATTTCACCAGTTGTTGGGTGTTGGAATGGTTCAAATTCAAAATCATCGTTTTGTTTTAAGAATGTATACACTACATTTTCATTTTCCATTTGTTCTATTGTACAAGTTGAATAAACAATTGAACCTCCAGGTTTTACGTTATGTTTTACATTCTCCAATATTTGTAATTGTAATTCAACTAGTGATTGAATTGTATTTTTCGACTGACTATATTTAATTTCAGGTTTATGTCGTAATACACCGAAACCACTACATGGAGCATCCACTAAAATTTTGTCATATTGATTTTCATAGGGTTCTGTTGCATCGTGTTGAAAGGCTTTAATATTTTTAAGTCTTAATTTTCTTATATTGAAATCAATGAGTTTTATTTTATGATCATGTATATCTGTCGCATCAACATGCCCTTCTGGAGATAAAATTTCAGCGATGTGACACGCTTTACCTCCAGGTGCACTACATGCATCTAATACAGAATCATTTCTATCTAAATCCATGATATGCGCTACAAACATGGAACTTTTATCTTGAATTGATACTAAACCATCTTTAAAAGCTCTTGAGTTCACAATTGGTTTTCCAGAAATGTGAAGACAGAAAGGTAAAACGTCATCTTTCTTTACTGTATACTCTTCTTTTTCTAACGCACTTATAATGTTATCAATCGAGCCTCTTGTTATATTAGCTCTTACAGTAGTAGCTACTGGTTCTAAAAATGATTGTGCAATTGTCTCTGTTTGTTCCAAGCCGTAATGTGTTACCCAATGGTCAACTAACCACTTAGGTAAACTATATTGAATAGCAATTCTTTTTTTATCATCTTGGATATCATTTATATCTGGTAATTCACTTCTCATAATTGTACGTAGTATACCGTTAACCACATTTCCGGTATAATAACCGCCTTCTTCTTTGGCAATTTCCACCGCTTCATTAATGATTGCGTGATCAGGTACTTTATCTAAGTATACATATTGATAAATACTCATCAAAAGTAATTCACGTACCCAACCTTTGATTTTTGTTTTTAAAAATGGTTTCAAATAAAAATCTAAAGTATATTTACGTTTTACTGTACCGTATACAAGTTCAGTGAATAATCCTTTATCTAAATCACTAATTTCATATGTTGATAGTACTTCATTAATTTCTAAGTTACTATAGGCACCTTCATCTAATATTGCTTGTATTGTCTCAAAAGCGAGACCTCTTATCGAATTTGTCATACTAATTTCTTCCCAACTAGTGATTCTTGAACACCACTTAAATAATTTGCTACTTGCATACGTTTTTTACCGGCTAATTGAATATCAGTTAAAGCAATACATTCCTCTGAGGCAGTTGCAACTATAATTGCTTTCTTAGTCGTATCTACAATAGTGCCTGGTTCACCTTTTTTACCTGATACGATATGTGCACCATAAATTTTTAAATTTTTGTCATCCATAATAGTATAGGCAACTGGCCATGGTGATAGACCTCTTATATGATTGTGTATCTCTTGTGCACTACAATTCCAATCGATTTTTTCATCTTCACGACTAATATTTGAAGCAAATGAAGCTTGACTATCATCTTGTTCTACACTGTCATTAGTACCATTTAAAATTGAAGGTAATGTTTCTTTTAATAAATCAGCACCTAAAAAACTCAACTTATCATGCATTGAACCCACATTATCATCTTGTTCTATGTCGATAGCTCGTTGTGAGATAATATTTCCTGCATCTAGTTTTTTCACCATATACATAATCGTTATACCTGTTTCTTTTTCACCGTCTATAATCGCTTGATGTATTGGTGCGCCACCTCGATATTTAGGTAACAATGAAGCATGTACGTTTATTGCCCCTAGTTTAGGTGTATTCAATAATTGTTCTGGTAAGATTTGGCCAAATGCAGCTGTTACGATAAGATCTGAATCCATGTTTAATAATGTTTGTAATTCCTCAGATCCTTTTATTTTCTCAGGTTGATATACTGGAATATTATGTTCTACCGCTACTTTTTTTACAGGCGGTGGTGTCATAACGCGTTTTCTACCTACTGGTCTGTCTGGTTGAGTTACTACTGCAATAACTTCATGCTCTGCAATAAGCATTTCTAATACTTTAGTTGAGAAATCTGGTGTTCCCATAAAAATTATTTTACTCATTTTCGAAATATGCCTCCATTTCACTATCACTTAATATACGTTTAGCCTTTTCTGTGAAAAATATGCCATTTAATTGATCAATCATATGTAAAATCATTCTCGCTACATCATCGTACGCTGTTAATTCTACTGAATTTCCGTTAACGTCATTACTTTCAACAACAATCATTTTACTGCGTTCAACTTCACCATATACATCGGGTAAACTTACTGATCCTTCTAAATCAGTAATCGTTTCAGTTGATTGTTTAATAATTTTAGGGTTGATAAGTTGTAATAAGCCTTCCATTTCCATATCAACGATGGCAACTTGTTGGTTAATACCGATTTGATTTGCGCTTAATGCAGATCCTTCCAACGCATATAAAGTATCTTCAACATCTGTTAGTGTTTGCTTTAATTGATTATCGTATTGTTCTACTTGATGTGCCGGTTGGTTAAATATTGGATGCTCCGCTTTAACTAATTTTTTTACTGACATATTTAACGCTCCTCATTAAAATTCATCAAACCATTATAACTTATATAGTATAAAATTGCGACCTCCCTTATTCAGACTAAAGAATGAGAACGATCTCTTTGACTTTAATACCATATTTTATAAAATATAAATGAGTACTATGTTTAAAAAAAGGGAATATTAGTAAAGACAATTAATTTAAATTGTAAAAAAAGAGGTGAATTAATAATGGAAGTAAACAAAGTGATTTATATTTTATTAGCTGTATTTTTAGGTAGCTTTGGAATTCATAAATTCTATGCTGGTAAAAATATGCAAGGCATTCTACACATTTTATTCTGTTGGACAGCAATACCTCATATTTTAGCTATTATTAGTGCTATCTTAACATTATTCAGACCAGCTGATGAAAATGGTAATGTATTAATGTAATTAAATTAAATTTTTAAGCCATTGAGCGCTGACAACTGTGTTTGTTGTCATGATACTCAATGGCTTTTTTATGTCTACATCATCATTTGTGGGTTGATATCTATTTTTAATGCTAATTTATCTTTAACATACTTGTCATGATAATAATCATCTAAATATGTTAATGCTTTGTGTAATTCTGGTTCTCTTTTATATTTAACTAGAATTTGGAAGCGGTACTCGTTGTTAATTCTTGATAAAGCCGCAGGAGAAGGACCGAGGACAAGGGCTTGATCAGTTAGATGTTGTAACAATATTTTATGAATATGTTTAGAAGCTTCCATTACTTTTTTCATTTCTTTATGTGAAATTGTAAAATTAATTAAAAAGTAATAAGGAGGATACTTACCTAATTTGCGATAACTCATTTCTTGTTGATAAAAAGTTAAATAATCATTTTTCTTAACATCTTCAATTGCGTAATGTTCAGGATTATATGTTTGAATAATTACTTGCCCTTCTTTTTCATGACGTCCTGCTCGTCCAGCTACTTGTGTTAATAGTTGATATGTGCGTTCGCTAGCTCTAAAATCAGGTAAATTTAACATTGTATCTGCATTTAGAACACCTACTAATGTGATATTAGGATAATCTAATCCTTTAGCTATCATTTGTGTGCCTAAAAGAATATCTCCTTTACCATTTTCAAAATCATTAAGTAATTTTTCATGAGCACCTTTACGTGATGTTGTATCTACGTCCATACGAATGATTTTTGCATCTTCGAATTCTTGCTGGAGTAATTCTTCAACTCTTTGTGTACCAGTCCCTACTTGTCTAATATGTTCACTTTCACAATTAGGACATTTATTAGGTGGCGTTTCTTGATAACCACAATAGTGACATTTCAATTGATCAGTTGTTTTGTGATACGTTAATGAAATATCACAGTTTGGACACTGTGGTACGTGACCACAATCACGGCAAAGCATAAATGAAGCATATCCTCTTCTATTTAAAAATAGTACGATTTGTTCATTATGGTCTAAACAATGTTGAATGGCTTGTCTAAGTGTAGAAGAAAACATTGAACGGTTCCCTTCTGCAAGTTCCTCACGCATATCCACAATATTAATAGCAGGCAGCGCTTGATTATTAACACGATTAGGTAATGTTAATAATTGATAAACGTCTTTTTCTGCACGTGCATATGTTTCCAAACTTGGAGTTGCACTTCCTAGTATGACTGGACATTGATGATAATGACTACGCCATTGCGCTATATCTCGCGCATGATATCTTGGATAATCTTCTTGCTTATATGTAGATTCATGTTCTTCGTCTATAATAATTAGACCTAAATTTTTAAATGGAGCAAATATACTTGAGCGAGCACCTACACTGACTTGTGCACGACCATCACGAATCTTTTGCCATTCATCATATCTTTCACCATTTGAAAGACCTGAATGTAACACCGCAACATCATCACCAAATCGGCGCTTAACCCGTAATACCATTTGTGGTGTTAAAGCAATTTCGGGGACGAGCATCATAGCCTGTTTACCTTGATTTAATGCTGTTTCAATAGTTTGTAAGTATACTTCTGTTTTCCCCGATCCTGTGACACCATGTAATAAAAATGTTCTCTCTTCATTTGCATCTATTTTTGCTTTAATCGCATCGAAAGCATTTTGTTGATCATTCGTTAATTGACGATTATTTTCTTTCTCAAAAATACGATTTGCAAAAGGATCTCTTTCAACTTCAGCGTCATACTTTTCTAAATAACCTTTTTTAATTAATGTATCTAAACTTGATTTAGAGAATCCCATTTCATCTAATTCTTTGATAAACACATGTCGGTGTCTTTCATCTAACAAGTAAGCATATAAATCATATTGCTTAATTGATTTTTCTAATTTATTTAAAATTTCGTCTGGATTACCTATATCCGTTACTTTAACAGCACGTTGTGTTTTCTTTTTAATATTTTGCGATAAGATAGTAGTTTCTTTAATGACATGTTGCTTTAATAAATCATCTAAATATCCTAAATCGTTATTTTTTTGTGCATCTTTATAAAAATAATATCCATCTTTATTAAATCTTTTTAAAATAGATTCTGATATGTCATTACCCTTTACAATTTCGAACGCTTTTTGATATTTAGCTTTAATTGCATTAGGCAACATGACTTCTAAAACTGAAATACGTTTTGTTAAATGATAATGACTAAGCCACTCACTAAGTTCAATTAATTCAGGTGTTAATTCTGGTTTGATGTCTTGAATCTCTTTGATTTCTTTAAGTTTACTGAAGTCAATGTCTTCGTCAGGTTGATCTTGAATACTCATAACATACCCTTGAATTGTTCTTGGTCCAAACGGTACTATCACACGTACCCCTATTTGAACGAATGATTGCAATCGTTCAGGTATAATATAGTCAAATTTAAAATCAACACTTTTAGAAGGTATATCTACAATAACCTTTGCTATCATTATTGCCACCTAGTTTCTAATTCGTCTAAAATTTCGTTAGCAATTTCAACTTTTTTGCCTTTCTTTATATTGACCATATCTTGGTTTTTAAAATGCATCGTTAATTCATTTTCATCTGAATTAAAACCAATTGATTTATCACCAACATTATTGGAAATAATCACATCCGCATTTTTTCTTTTTAATTTATCTTGAGCATATTGTTCAATATTTTGAGTTTCTGCAGCAAAACCAACTAAATACTGATCCTGTTTATGTTCACCAAGATACTTAAGAATATCCTGAGTACGTTTAAATTTTACAGTTAAATCGCCATCTTGCTTTTTCATTTTATGATCTAACACTTCAGATGGAGTGTAATCAGATACAGCTGCGGCTTTAATAACGATATCTTGAGTATCATAGTATTGTAATGTTTCTTCAAACATCTCTTTTGCACTTTCAACTCGAATCACATTCACACCTTTAGGATCATCTAATTGGGTTGGCCCACTAACTAGCGTGACATTAGCACCACGTTTTTGTAATGCAGTTGCTATTGCGAATCCCATTTTTCCTGATGAACGATTTGATACAAATCTAACTGGATCGATGACTTCAACTGTAGGACCTGCAGTAACAAGAGCATTTTTACCTTTAAATGAACTTTCAATTTGTGTCTCATGTTGATTAAAGTATTGATTAATGACTGACACAATTTGTAAAGGTTCTTCCATACGTCCTTTAGCAACATATCCGCACGCTAAATAACCGTCCCCAGGTTCTATAAATTGGTACCCATCAGATTTTAAAGTCTCTATATTATGTTGTGTTCGTTTATTTTCGTACATGTGTACATTCATAGCTGGAGCGATAAATGTTTGTGTTTCTGTTGCTAATAAAGTTGACGTTATCATATCATCTGCAATACCGACACTTAACTTTGCAATTGTATTTGCAGTCGCTGGCGCTACGATAATAACATCTGCCCAATCGCCAAGTGCAACGTGTTGGATTTCTTGAGGATTTTCTTCTTTAAAAGTATTTGTATAAACTGGATTTTTACTAATAGATTGAAAGGCTAATGGTGTAACAAATTCTTGTGCATGATTTGATAACATCACACGTACTTCATAACCTGCTTGAGTTAATTTACTAGTTAAATCTATAGCTTTATATGCAGCTATACCGCCCGTAACCGCTAATAAAATATGTTTCATTATTGTGTTCTCCTTAAATACATTTTCAATTCAATCAATTTATTTCCCTGATTAGAACTTTGCTCGTTTGTTTATTCAACAAGATGTTATTCAAATTTATATTAATTATACACAAATTATCAATGATATTAAAAAAACACACCTTATATAAGTGATATATTCATTACAACTCATGTAATAACATATCTCAAAAAAGGTGTGTACATTTATTTTAATGTGATTATCCTAAAAATTCGTTAGGAATAACTGGTGAAACTTTACCATCAGCAATTTCTTCTAGTGCTTTACCAACAGGTTTAGCTGAAATGTATTTACTTTCTAAAGCTGTTTCTGGTTTTTCATCTAATTCACGAGCTCTTTTTGCAGCAGTAGTAGCGATAAGATATTTAGATGTAATCTTACCTGTTAATTGGTTTAAAGGTGGATTTAACATTATTTTTTTGCCTCCAGTATCATTTTTCTATATTTAGCTTCTATTCTTTCACGTTTAAGGTGTTCAGCTTCGACGATTGATTGAATTTTGTTTTTGGCTAACTCTACTTCATCGTTAACCACAACATAATCATATAAATTCATCATTTCTACTTCTTTTCGTGCTTCGCTAACACGACTTTGAATTTTCTCATCTGATTCTGTCCCTCTACCTACTAAACGATCTCTTAAATCATCTAGACTTGGTGGAGCTAAGAAAATAAATAATGCTTCAGGGAATTTCTTTCTAACTTGTTTTGCACCTTCGACTTCAATTTCTAGAAATACATCATGTCCTTGGTCCATCGTATCTCTAACATATTGAACAGGCGTACCATAGTAATTACCTACATACTCGGCATATTCAATAAATTGATCATCTTTAATTAATGCTTCAAATTCATCTTTTGTTTTGAAGAAGTAATCTACACCATCAATTTCACCCTCGCGCATGCTACGAGTAGTCATCGATATAGAATACTTATACGAAGTATTGGGATCTTCAAATATTTTCTTTCTAACAGTTCCTTTACCTACACCAGAAGGACCTGAAAGAACTATTAACAATCCTTTTTCATTATCCATGCCTTACGACCTTTCTAAGCTATTCTTCTATTATTTAAATATGATATCATATTGCACTTGAAATTGTATAGAGATACTTTTAGCGACTCATTATACATTTTTCATAATAAGTTAAATTAAACAAGAATCATGACCGTACGAATGATGCATGTTACAATAATGAGAATGAATAACAAGAAGGTGGCAGATATCAATGGCATATGATGGCCTATTTACAAAACAGATGGTTGATTCCTTACAAGATTTAGTTACAGGACGCATCCATAAAGTTAATCAACCCGAAAATGATACGATAATTATTGTTGTACGCCAAAACCGTCAAAATCATCAACTACTTTTATCTATACATCCAAGCTTTTCAAGGTTGCAATTAACGAATAAAAAATATGATAATCCATTCGACCCACCTATGTTTGCTCGTGTCTTCCGTAAACATCTAGAAGGTGGCATTATTAAAGCTATTCGTCAAATTGGTAATGATAGACGTGTAGAAATTGATGTACAAAGTAAAGATGAAATCGGCGATACTATGTATAGAACGATTATATTAGAAATTATGGGTAAACATAGTAATTTAATATTAGTTGATGAAAATCGAAAAATCATCGAAGGATTTAAACATCTTACACCTAATACAAACCAATATCGTACAGTAATGCCTGGTTTCCAATATGAAGCCCCTCCAACTCAACATAAGTTAAACCCTTATGAAGTGTCAGGTTCTGAAGCATTAAAACATATTGATTTCAATGCAGGTAAAATTGCTAAACAACTGTTAAATACTTTCGAAGGTTTTAGCCCGTTAATTACAAATGAAATCGTTAATCGTCGTCAGTTTATGACGCCCGAGACTTTACCTGAAGCATATGATGAAGTCATGGCTGAGACACTAGAAACACCTACCCCTGTATTTCATAAAAATCATCAATCTGGTAAAGAAGATTTTTACTTCATGACTTTAAATCAATTTTATGATGATATAGTAACTTATGACTCTTTAAATGATTTATTAGATCGTTATTATGATGCACGAGGAGAACGTGAGCGCGTCAAACAACGTGCTAATGATTTAGTGCGTTTTGTCCAACAACAACTTCATAAATATCAAAACAAATTAAGCAAACTCATGCATGAATATGAAGGAACTAAAGATAAAGATAATTATCAATTGTATGGGGAATTAATAACAGCAAATATTTATCGTATAAATCAAGGAGACGAATCTGTAACAGTACTCAATTATTATAATAATGAAGAGATTACAATTCCCTTGAATCCAACGAAATCTCCTTCTGTTAATGCACAATATTATTATAGACAATACAATCGTATGAAAACGCGTGAACATGAACTTCAACGTCAAATTCAGTTAACTAAAGAAAACATTGACTATTTCACTGGTATTGAACAGCAATTAGAACATATAACGGTAAGTGAAATCGATGATATTCGTGACGAATTAGCAGATCAAGGATTTATGAAACAGCGTAAAAATGTTAAGAAAAAGAAAAATGCTAAAATACAGCTTCAATCTTATCTTTCAACAGATGGAGATACGATATTAGTAGGTAAAAATAATAAACAAAATGATTATCTCACTAATAAAAAAGCACAGAAAAATCATATATGGTTCCATACGAAAGACATCCCAGGTTCGCATGTTGTTATACTAAATGACTCACCGTCTGAGGAAACTATTAAAGAAGCGGCTATGCTCGCTGGTTACTTCTCTAAAGCAGGAAATTCAGGTCAAATTCCGGTTGACTATACCGAAATAAAACATGTCCATAAACCTTCTGGTGCAAAACCAGGATTTGTCACTTATGACAACCAAAAAACGTTATATGCAACACCAGATTACGATCATATTCAACATATGAAATCTGAAAGTTTAAGTTAATTTAAATATAAAGAGGACTGATTACGCATATATGGAGTGCACCCCAAAAATTAGACTTAAAATCTAACTTTATGGAGTTCAGCACAATATATGACACGTAACCAGTCCTTTTTAATTATATAAATATTTTGTTAGTGCTTATCTGGTAATGCAAGTTGAAAACTGACACCAAATTTATCTTGTACCCATGCAAATTCGCGATATGGTGGCATTTCAGTTTTAGGCATTAAAATAGCGCCTTCTTTTTTTAGTCCACTGAAAAGTCTTTCCATTTCCATTGTATCTTTAACAGTGACATAAAGTGACATTGCAGGATTCATTGGTAATTCTTCTCCATTGTTTGCATCAATAGCCATAAAAACTTGACCATTTAGTGTGAATATCGAATGTTGAACAGTTCCAGGTGTTCCAGGTCCATCTTCATCATATTTAACCATCGTTATAATTTCACTATCTTCAAATAAGCTTGTATATAAATTAATTGCTTCTTCTGCTTGATCATTAAACATTAAAAATGTCGTTATTTTTGGTATTTCCATTATAATCCCCCTATAGGTGTTGTTTAAATTATTATCAATACTTATCCATAGTTTAACATGCGTGTCTTAATTTTGTTGATTATACCCACTTTTAAGATTTTAGCTATTTACAATATTTTTGTTAGATGTAGTTTTTTAATTTTGACTTATATATTTGAACGGTTAAAATTAAATTAAGTGAAAAGGAGGCCATAATATGACACATTTACTTATTCCTCTATTGATATTAGTAATTGTTTTACTAATTGGATGGCTATTAACTAAATTATTTATTCGTTAAAGTAATATAAAAAGAAACGGCATTAGAGTGTTGTTAAACTGATGTGCTCCTAAAAAAGTTGGTTTTTAATGCAACTTTTAAGGTTCAGTACAAACATTGACTAATCGCCGTTTCTTTTAATTCATTGTTTTTAAATTAATAATCCTGTAGTTTAAATCATTATTTCGGACTACAATTCACCTTTAGTACGTAAGTTTTCCTTTGCTTTTTTGAAAATATCACTTGTATGTTCAAAAGCATTATAATTCATTTCTTTTTGAAATTTGAATACTGTACTTTCATTTTCTTGGACATCGAGTTGAGTTGTATTTCTAAAATCTTCCCGTCGACTTAAAAATGCATTGCAGTGTTTTAATGACGAGTACAGATGATTATCATGTTTCTGCTTTAACATTTTACATCCCACCTATAAACCTATCTTATGATAAGTTATCTCTCCAATCAACTAAAGTCTGAATGTCATTTTCAGAAATTTCACCGCGTTCTTTTGCTACTTCAATCAATTCGTTATAATTACTTAAAGTGTAAAAAGGAATTTGTGCTTGTTTAAATGTATCATCTGCTTTAGCTAAACCGTAAGTAAATATAGCAACAACGCCTAACACTTCTGCGCCAGCTTCTTTAAGGGCATCTACTGCTGTTACTGATGATCCACCAGTAGAAATTAAATCTTCAACAACAACTACTTTTTTGCCTTCACTTTTAGCACCTTCAATTTGATTTTGTTTACCATGACTTTTACTTTTCGAACGAACATAGTTCATTGGTAACTCCATTTTTTCTGAAATATACGCAGCATGAGGTATACCTGCTGTTGCAGTACCAGAAATAATTTCTACGTCTTCAAATTTTTCATTAATAAGTTTGATTAAACCATCTCTAATAGCATTTCGTACTTCTGGATAGCCTAATGTTACTCTGTTATCGCAATAGATTGGTGATTTAATACCTGAACTCCATGTAAATAAATCTTTTGGTGATAATGATACTGCTTCAATATCTAGTAGTGATTTTGCAATTTCTTTAGCCATTTAACCTAACCAACTTTCTTTTATTTTTTGATAACTTTCAACTGGATTGTCACTTTGAGTAATTGGTCGACCTACAACAATATGTGTTGATCCTAATTGTTTTGCTTGCTCCGGTGTAGTGATTCGTTTTTGATCATTTTGCGCAGCACCTTGAGGTCTAATGCCAGGCGTTACCTTCATAAAATCTTCGCCTAATTCTTTAGTTAACAATTCCGCTTCCAATGGTGAGCAAACGACACCATCAAGACCCGCTTGTTGAGTCAATCGAGCATAATTTAGAACTGCTTCTTCAATCGTTGTTTGTATATTTTGTTCATTATTTAACTGTTCTTGAGTTGTTGATGTTAATTGAGTAACTGCAATGATTTTTATATCTTTGTTGTGTTGACGTAATCCTTCAATAGCTGCTTCCATCATCGCCTTACCACCAGCTGCATGAACATTTACTAAATCTACATCTAATTTTGCTAACCCTTGCATTGCTTTATTTACTGTATTGGGGATGTCATGTAATTTTAAATCAAGAAATATACTATGACCTCTATCTTTAATTGATTTAATTAAATCAGGTCCTGTTTGATAAAATAATTCCATTCCAACTTTTACAAATAATGGTTCATTAAATTGATCTAAAAATGCATTTACTTTATCTGCAGATTCAAAATCTAATGCAATAATTGGTAATTGTTTCATTATGTACTCCTTATATTGAAAGTTCTTCAACCAAAGTCTAATAACTAAGAATTGAAGAACTTATCTAAATTAAAATGTAGTTTCAAAATATTAAATTATATTGAATTAGTTTACATATTTCTCATCGTAAATGTCATACTTTCAATAACATTAGTTAAAGCGCTAGCAGTATCTAATGATGTTAAGCATGGAATACCATTTTCAACTGTTGTACGACGAATTTGGAATCCATCTCTTTCCACTTCTTTACCTTTTGTCATTGTGTTAATAACGATTTGAACGTCACCATTTTGAATGCGTGTAAGCAAGTCGTTTTCTCCACCGATTTTGCCGACAACTTCTGCTGGTATATTATTTTGTTTTAATTTTTCAGCAGTCCCCTTAGTTGCTAGAATCTTATAACCTACTTCATTAAGACGGTGTGCAATTTTGACTATTTCGTCTTTATCTTTATTGCTTACTGTCATTAATACTGTACCGTGATCTTTGACTTCAAATCCACTACCAGTTAACCCTTTGTATAGCGCTTTTTCTAATGTTTGGTCTTTACCCATTACTTCACCTGTAGATTTCATTTCAGGCCCTAGAGTAATGTCTACATTTTTCAGTTTATTAAAGCTAAATACTGGTGCTTTAACAAATACACCTTCTGAATACGGTTGAATACCTTCTTTATAGCCTAAAGATGATAATTTCGTACCCATGATTGCTTGCATAGCTAATTGTGCCATTTGAATGTCAGTAATTTTACTTAAAAATGGTACTGTTCGACTTGAACGAGGATTTACCTCTAGAACATAAACACCGTCATGTGCAATAACAAACTGAATATTGATTAACCCAATAATATTTAAACCTTTAGCTAATCTAATTGTGTAATCTTCAAGTGTCTTAATTTCTTCTTGAGATAGAGTTTGAGGTGGGTATACCGCAATAGAATCGCCACTGTGTACACCTGCACGTTCAATATGTTCCATTATTCCTGGAATAATGACTGTTTCTCCATCTGAAATAGCATCGACTTCAATTTCTTTACCAGTTAAATATCTATCAACTAATACTGGATGTTCTGGACTAGCTTTAACAGCTTGTGTCATATAATTTTCTAACTCATCATCACTATCTACAATTTCCATAGCACGACCACCAAGCACATAAGATGGTCTAACTACAACTGGATATCCAATATTACGCGCATTTTCTAACGCTTCTTTTGGTGATGTTGCAGTTTTACCTTGAGGTTGTGGTACATCGATAGTATGAAGTAATGCTTCAAATTCTTTTCTATCTTCAGCACGGTTTAAGTTTTCTAAAGAAGTTCCTAGTACTTGTACGCCATGTTTTGCTAATTTGTCAGCAAGATTAATTGCTGTTTGTCCACCAAACTGTACAACTACACCTTTAGGTTGTTCGAGATTAATAATACTCATTACATCTTCTTCAGTTAATGGTTCAAAGTATAATTTATCTGAAATTGAAAAATCTGTTGATACAGTTTCAGGGTTATTATTTACAATAATTGCTTCATAACCAGCATTTTGTATTGCCCACACAGCATGAACTGTTGCATAGTCAAATTCTACACCTTGTCCAATTCGAATAGGTCCAGATCCTAATACAAGAATTTTTTCTTTATCAGTAACAATAGATTCATTTTCAGTTTCATAAGTACCATAGTAATAAGGTGTTGTAGACTCAAATTCAGCAGCACATGTATCTACCATTTTGTACACTGGAGTAATATTATTTTCAATTCGTAATTGATAAACTTCTTCTTCTGTCATATCAAAACGATGTGCAATAACTCTATCACTGAATCCATAATCTTTAGCATATTTAAGGTATTCTAAATCACCTTGATGTGCTTTAAGTTCATGTTCAATGTTGATAATATTTTGGAATTTATTTAAGAAGAAATAATCAATTTTAGTCATTTCATGAATTTCTTCTAAAGTTGTTCCACGACGTATGGCCTCACCTATAAAGAATAATCTTTCATCATCTTGATGACTAATACGTTCTTTAATGTAGTCTAAATCAAAGCTTTCACCGTTTGGTAATCCTAAATGATGTACGCCGTATTCTAATGAACGAATCGCTTTTAATAAAGATTCTTCATATGTGCGTCCTATTGCCATTACTTCTCCAGTTGCTTTCATTTGAGTACCTAATTCACGCTCACCTTTTTCGAATTTATCAAATGGGAAACGTGGTATTTTTGAAATAACGTAGTCTAGTGTAGGTTCAAATGCAGCATAAGAAGTTCCAGTAATTGGATTTAACATTTCATCAAGTGTTAAACCTACAGCAATTTTGGCTGCTAACTTCGCAATTGGATAACCTGTTGCTTTAGATGCTAATGCTGATGAACGAGATACACGTGGGTTTACTTCAATAATGTAATAGTTGTATGAATCTGGATCTAAAGCTAGTTGTACGTTACATCCACCTTCAATTCCTAAAGCGCGAATAACTTTTAATGACACATCACGTAGCATTTGATATTCGACGTCTGATAGTGTCTGACTTGGCGCAACAACAATTGAGTCCCCAGTGTGTATACCAACTGGGTCAATATTCTCCATATTACAAACCACTATTGCATTATCATTTTTATCACGCATAACTTCATATTCAATTTCTTTAAATCCAGCAATTGATTTTTCAATTAAACATTGTGTAGCAGGACTATAATGAAGACCATTGGTAACAACTTCTTTTAAGTCATCATCGTTATAGCAAATACCGCCACCAGTTCCTCCCATTGTGAATGCAGGACGAACGATTAATGGATAGCCAACTTCTTCTTTAAATTTAAAAGCTTGTTCTACTGTATTTACGATGTCACTTTCAGGTACTGGAACATTTAAATCATTCATTAACGTTCTAAATAATTCACGGTCTTCAGCTTGTTGAATTGATTCTAATTCAGTACCAAGTAATTTAACATTATTTGCAGCTAATACACCACTATCGTGTAATTGAATAGCCATATTCAAACCAGTTTGACCACCTAATGTAGGAAGTAATGCATCGGGTTGTTCTTTGCGAATAATACGTGCAATAAAATCGTGTGTTAATGGTTCAATATAAACTTTATCTGCAATTTCTTTATCTGTCATAATCGTCGCTGGATTTGAGTTAACTAATATAACTCTATATCCTTCTTCTTTAAGTGCAAGACAAGCTTGAGTTCCTGCATAATCAAATTCCGCAGCTTGCCCAATAATAATTGGACCCGATCCTACTACTAAAATTGTTTGAATATCGTTACGCTTAGGCATTTACATTACGCTCCTTTTCTATGAACTCGTTCATCATTGTTATAAATTCATCAAATAAATAATTCGAATCGCTTGGGCCTGGTCTTGCTTCAGGATGATATTGAACAGAAAAAGCAGGTAAAGTCTTATGTCTTAAACCTTCAACAGTTCCATCATTTAAAGCAATATGAGTAACCTCTAAATCAGTGTTTTCTAAAGAATCTTTATCGATTGAATAACCATGGTTTTGACTTGTAATGTCAACTTTACCTGTTTTTAAGTTTTTAACAGGATGGTTAGCGCCTCGATGACCAAACTTCATTTTGAATGATTTAGCACCTTGGGATAATGCGAATAATTGGTGTCCTAGGCAAATTCCAAAGAATGGAATTTTACCAAGAATACCTTTAATCATTTGAATAGCTACTTCTACTTCATCCGGATCTCCAGGTCCATTTGATAGCATTACGCCATCTGGTGACATCTTCAATATTTCTTCAGCAGATGTGTCGTATGGCACAACTGTCACATTGCACCCTCGCATATTTAATTCTCGTACAATATTTTGCTTTTTACCAAAGTCAAGAAGTACAACGCTTAAATCTGCTCCAGTAGATACATAAGGTGTTTTTGTAGAAACAGTTGATACTTCGTCTCTAGGTAATTCAGTTGTTTTAAGATGTTCAACTAAGCTTTCAATTTCATCTTTGTTATCTGTAAATCCAGCTCTTAATACACCATGTTGGCGAATTTTACGTGTGATACTTCTAGTATCAACACCTGAGATACCAGGTATTTGATATTGAACTAATACTTCATGTAATGTCTTTTGATTACGGAAATTACTTGGATGTGTACTTGCTTCTTTGACTACTACACCATTTAATGTAGGTGTTAAAGATTCAAAGTCATCTCTATTAATTCCATAATTTCCAATTAATGGATACGTAAATGTAATAATTTGACCTGTATATGAAGGGTCAGAAATTGTTTCTTGATAACCTGTCATTGCTGTGTTAAAAACAATTTCACCAATCGATAATTCATCTGAACCTAGCTGGTATCCTTCATAATAAGAACCGTCTTCAAATACTAGATAACGTTTTGAAAGCATTTATTTTTCCTCCTTAAATACAACTTCACCTTTTATCATAGTTAATACGGGATGTCCGTATACTTTCTCACCAATAAATGGTGTATTGTCAGCTTTTGATAAGAAATCTTCACTTCTAATTTCTTTTTCATTTTCTAAATCAATAATAGTAATATCAGCATAACTATCTTTGTGTAGTTTTCCGTAGTTAAGATTAAAGATTGTAGCTGGTTTAATTGTTAAATAATCAATTAATTGTTTTAATGACCAATTACCATTTCTTACGAAGTGTGTATATAGTAATGGGAATGCTGTTTCACTACCTACAATTCCAAATGGTGCTTTAGTCATAGGTTGTTCTTTTTCTTCTTTAGCGTGTGGCGCATGGTCTGTAGCAATACAATCAATTGTACCGTCTAATAATCCTTCTAATAATGCGTCACGATCTTCTGTACTTCTTAATGGTGGATTCATTTTATAATTAGCATCATCACCTGGAACATCATTTTCTGTTAATAATAAGTGATGTGGCGTTACTTCAGCTGTAACATGAATGCCTGCTTTTTTAGCATCGCGAATAACACGGACACTTTCTTTAGTTGATACGTGACAAACATGATAATGACATCCTGCTGCTTCAGCTAATAAAACATCTCTTGCAATTTGAACTGATTCACAAACATTTGGAATACCAGGAATACCTAGTTCTTCACTACGTTTACCTTTATGCATAGCGCCGCCATAAATTAAGCTATTGTCTTCACAATGAGCAACAATTGGCTTTTTAACTTTAGCAGCTTGCTTCATAGCAGCGTACATCATACTCGCTTGTTGTACACCGACGCCATCGTCTGTGAACGCAAACACACCTTCTTTAGCTAAAGCTTCGAAATCCACTAACTCTTTACCAGCTTGTCTAGTTGTAATTGAAGCATAGGGTAATACGCGAACTTGAGCTGTTTCAGAAATTCTTTCTCTTAACGCTCTTACATTTTCAACTGAATCTGGTACTGGTCTTGTATTAGGCATAGGGCAAATTGTAGTAAATCCACCTCTAGCTGCTGCTTTTGTACCTGTTTCAATTGTCTCTTTGTGTTCACCACCTGGTTCACGTAAATGCACATGTACATCTACAAATCCTGGTGCGATTAAATTTCCTTTAGCATCAATGACTTCAATATCGTCAGATGATGCATCTATTTTAGTACTGATCGTTTTAATTCTTTTACCTTCGATTAAAATATCTGTATTTTTCAATTTTCCGTTCTTAATAATTTTACCGTTTTTAATTAATTTCATGATTCAAATACCCCTTCCTTATTGTAAAAGCTCATCAATAACTGCCATTCTCAAATACATACCGTTTTCCATTTGCTTAAATATTCGAGACTTAGGTGCCTCTACCAATTCGCTTTCGATTTCTACTCCTCTATTTACAGGAGCCGGATGCATGACAATAGCTTCTTCTTTTAATTTATCATATCTTTCCCTAGTTAACCCATATTGTTGATGATAATTTTCAGCTTCAAAATTGGCCTTTCCAGTAATACCATGTCTTTCATGCTGAACTCTTAGCAACATCACAATATCTACTTGGTTAATCACATCATCAATATTTACATATGATGCCTCTATTGTATCGTCTACCCATTCTTCGGGGCTCGCGAACATTACATTTGCACCTAATGCTTTTAAACTATGAAAATTACTTCTAGCTACTCGAGAATTTTTGATGTCACCACAAATTAATACATTTAGACCTTCAAATTTTCCATACTCTTCATAAATTGTCATTAAATCAAGTAAACTTTGTGTTGGATGTTGACCACTACCATCCCCACCGTTAGCTATAGGGATATTTAAATTATTTAATTCTTCATAATATGCATTTTGAGAATGTCTAATTACAAGTAAATTAACACCAATACTTTCTAAAGTTTTACAAGTATCATACAAGGATTCACCCTTTTGAACTGATGATGTACTTGTCTCAAAATTAACTAAATTCAATCCTAACTTTTGTTCGGCAACTTCAAAACTACATTTTGTTCTAGTTGAATTTTCAAAGAACAAATTAGCTACAAATTTATCTTTGTATTGCGGTACATTAACTTCTCCAGATTTAAATTGACTTGCTTTTTTAACTAAGCTAAAAATTTCATCGTTTGATAAATCTTCCATTGATAATAAATGTTCCATTATTTGCCTCCTCAGTTAAACTGATTATTTTTTAGGTAAGATTAAATTTAAAATAATACCTGATAATGCTGATAATGCCATTCCTTCAAGCTGAAGATTTATGCCAATACCTTTTAAATTGATAAGTAGATTTCCAATACCAATTACCAAAATGACAGATGCTATTACCAAGTTTCTATTGTTAGCAAAATCAACATTACTCTCAACAATCATTCTTAAACCACTTGCGGCGATAATACCGAATAATAGTATAGATACACCACCCATGACTGGTGTTGGTATTGAAGAAATAAGTGCTGTGAATTTTCCTATAAATGCGAGTACTATCGCTATGACAGCTGCGCCACCAATAACGTAAATACTATAAATTTTAGTAATCGCCAGAACGCCAATGTTCTCACCGTATGTTGTACTTGGTGGTCCTCCGATAATACTTGCAACCATCGTTGATACACCGTCACCGATAATTGATTTGTCTAATCCTGGATCTTTAAAGAAATTTTTACCTACAATTTTATTAATGACCATTTGATGTCCAATATGTTCACTGACTGTAACAAAGACAACAGGTATCATCACTAGTACCAATCCTAGGTGAAACGATGGTACATAATCTTTAAATGGTAGATAAATATCTGGGAAATCTAACCATTTAGCTTTAGCTATTGGCGCAAATTTTACTAATCCCATAAATATTGAAACGATATAACCTACAATAATACCGATTAAAACTGGTATGAGGGATAAGAATCCTTTGAAAAAACCTTGCACAATAATAGTTACTATTAAAGTGATTAACGCTACTACTAAATAACTTAAATTGTAACCTTTCATGTCTCCTGAATTTTCATACATTGCCATGTTTACTGCTGTAGGTGCAAGACTTAAACCGATAACCATGATTACTGGTCCAACCACAACAGGTGGTAATAATTTCATTAGCCATTCTGTTCCACTAAATCGTATACATATACCGATAATGACGTACATTAATCCACTCATGAATAATGCAACTAACATGTCTCCTAAACTATGTGTACTTAACCCAGTAATGATTGGAGTGATAAAAGCGAAACTAGAACCCAAATAAGCAGGTATTTTGGCTTTTGTTATTAATATGTATAATAATGTTCCGATTCCAGATGCTAATAATGCAGCTGATATTGGTAGTCCTGTTAAAAATGGTACAAGTACAGTCGATCCAAACATCGCAAATAAATGTTGTAAACTTAAGAATGCCCATTGGCCTGCTTTTGGTTTATCTTTAACATCTAATACTGGTTTTACTGTACGTTCAAACATTTGTTCATTTTCCATAATGATTCATTTCCTCTCATAAAAAAATCTCTTTACATACAGTTATGCAAAGAGACTAAAGTCAATGATATGAATCATAAGCACTATGTATCTATAGTCATATAAGTTTACATAACTATATTACAGTTAATTATTTGCTTATATAATTCAATTCACCTTTTTCAGTCTCTCGTACTGTTTTAAAAGGATATATTATTCAATTACTACCGCATTCGTTGAATCCTTTTCCTTTAAGAATACTTTCACTGATTCATCTCGTGCAGTAGGTATATTTTTCCCTACAAAATCTGCTCGAATTGGAAGTTCTCTATGGCCTCGATCAACAAGTGTTGCCAAACCAATTTTAATTGGTCTAGAGTGTAATAGTATAGCATCTAATGACGCTCTTACAGTTCTTCCTGTATATAAAACATCGTCCACGATGACAACAACTTTTCCTGTGATGTCTACATCAATCTCAAATGCTTTATCAAAAGATTGCTTTGAAACTTGATCAATGTCATCTCGAAATTGTGTAATATCAATTGTACCTGTTGGAACAAGTTGTTGCTCAATCATATTAATTTTTTCTTGAATACGGTAAGCAAGGTAAGCACCTCGCGTTTTAATGCCCAATAATACTAAATCTTCTGTACCTTTGTTATACTCAAGAATTTCATGTGCAATTCGAGTTACTGTACGTTGTATTGCTGCTTCATCCATAATGATGCGTTCAGACATTTCCTCACCTCATAAATTAACATGAAAAAAACCTCACATCTTTAACAAGACATGAGGTTGATATATAGATAATGTGTAATTGAGATATAATCACATACACATTTTCATTCATTTACATGAGTTACAATTCTTTAAAAAACTTTCTATAAAAGTATATAAAGGTAGTAACATTAATGTAGATTAAGTATCATTTTCATGTCTTTGAAGCCTCTCTGGACTTACATTTAAAGACTTACGATATTTTTATTTAAACTGTTATTAGTTTAATCCTAAAACTATAATTAGTCAACGGTCATATGACTATTTTTTTATTTATCTTTATAAGTTTATGACTTATGTCTAGACTTTAATTAAAAGTTTCTCAACTCAAATATTGAACTATATGATTTATCAAACTATATTAAGCATCTCTTTTTCTAATATCATCTAATAAATCTTCAAATTCTTGTGGTAATTTAGCTGTTTTTTCAATATATTCATGAGTTACTGGATGTTCAAAACCAATGACTCCTGCGTGTAAAGCTTGTCCACCAATATCTAATGTTTTCTTAGGACCATATTTAGGGTCCCCAACTAATGGGAATCCAATATATTTCATATGTACACGGATTTGGTGAGTACGACCTGTTTCTAACTCGCACTCAATTAATGTGTAGTCTTTAAAATGTTCTAATACATTGAAATGTGTTACTGCTTCTTTTCCATCATCTACGACAGCCATAGCTTGGCGGTCTTTTTTATTACGTCCAATAGGTGCGTCTACAGTTCCATAATCATGTGGAATATTGCCATGTACTAATGCGACATATTTACGTTTAACTGATTTCGCCATTAATTGCTCAACTAAGCCTCGATGCGCAATATCATTTTTAGCAACCATTAACAATCCTGAAGTATCCATATCAATTCTGTGAACGATGCCTGGGCGTATTTCACCATTAATACCTGATAAATCTTTAATTTGATACATCAATCCATTGACTAAAGTACCTGTATAATGACCAGGTGATGGATGAACAACCATACCTTTAGGTTTATATACAATAGCTACATCGTTATCTTCATAAAAAATATCAAGATTTAAATTTTCTGGCGTGATATCCGCTTCTACGACCTCTTGTTCTGTTACGATAATATGATCGTTTTGTTTAACTTTATAGTTTGGTTTTACCACTTTATCATTTACTTTTACTAAATCTTCTTTGATCCAATCTTGAATCTGACTACGTGACCAATCGCTATTCAATTCAGGTAATACTTTATCTAATCTTTGACCTACATAATTATTATCTGAAATTTGATATTCATATGTTTCCATTACCTTACCTCCTATTCTTTATTTGTTGTATCTTTAAGTAAAGCTATAATTATTAAAATTACACCAATTGTTAAACTTGAATCGGCAATATTAAATATTGGAAAATCATATCCAAAAATATTTGTGTCGATAAAATCAACAACTTCTCCATTAAACAAACGATCTATAAAATTCCCTAAAGCGCCTGCGAACAACAAACTAACAGCTAATTGCATAAATAAATTGTACTTAGCTTCTTTAATAAAGAATAATACGAGTATGATTAATATAATTACTGTAATGATATAAAAGAAAAACATTTTTCCACTTAAAATACCCCAAGCAGCACCATTATTTCTATGGGATGTTATATTTAAAAAATTTGGTATTACTTCGTAGGAATCCCCTATTTTCATTGAACTAGCAATTATCCATTTTGTTATTTGGTCAATGACTAAAATAAAAATGACTACGAATAATGAAATACCAGTATAATATTTCTTTTTCATTCATGTGCCTCCATTCAAAACCATTCATCACTTTTTTACAACATCTTTTATTATATCTTAATCAAGTATATAAAAACAGGATAGCCTAAAAATAAATACGATGTACATAATGAAATAATTTTATTTGCTAATCGGCATTATTATGAGTATCGATATGTTGTTCTTAATTATGCTTTTTCATTATTTTTAGGATGTATATACTGATATTGATCTACATCAAAACTTGGAATTGTTCTATCTGTAATTTCATAAGCTTTTTTAAAATTCATCTCAGAAATTTGAAGTGATCCATCTTGATTTATTTTTTCAATATATGCTACGTGCCCATATTTTCCTTTAGTTGTTTGTAATATCGACCCTTTTTTAGGTTGATGATTGACTTTGTAATCATCTTTTTCAGCATTTTTAGCCCATTCTTTTGCATCAGACCATGTGTTCTCAATTTGATGGTGATCTTCTTTAACTTTATCAAAAACATAATACGTACATTGACCTTTTTGATAAGTATTATATTTCATTGGATTGATTTCTAATAAATGATTTTTGGGCTCTGTCATATCTTGATTATTTAATCCATCTATTATTGCAGCTATCGTAATACATATAGTCACTATAAACATTAAAGTTATACTTTTTTTCACTGAATCACTCTTCTTTTATATAATTAAACCTAAAATATATGCCATCCGGCCCTTTAACATTCAAATGGGTCGTTTCTGGATAATGAAAATCTACAAGTGCTAAGCCATAAGAATGAGAATTATCAACGCGTTTAGTTCCGGATATCCATTGATTTATAGCTAAATGATGGTGGTAATGTTGAGATGATAAAAAGAATGAATAGTCATCCATATATGCTGATTCTTCTAAACCAAAATAATTTAAATAATAATCTTTGACTTCAGATATACGTACCGTCTTTAAATGTAACGTACCAATTTTAGCCTCATCTGGAATGCCTTGCCACTTTTCGTCTGAAACTTCATTTAATAAACGTGGGACGTTAATTGGCACAATATTAAGCAATGCTTTATCATCCTCATAATGCCATGACTCAAAATCTTGATCGACATAAAATTTCAAACCGTTGCCTTCAGGATCTTCAATAAACAAAGACGTTGAAACACTTTGTTCTCCACCGTTAACAGGTATTTCATAATCGCTCAATTGTACTAATAAATCAGCTAAATCAGATAGCGTTGGCAACATGATTCCTAAATTAAATAACCCAGCTTCTGACATTAATGGTTCTCGTCCATTAGTAATTTCATTTAACGTAATGAATGTATTTGACATTCCTACTTCATATTGAATGCTCGTCATCGTTTCGTTAACAATATTTAACCCTAATATTTCTTCATAAAAAGGTTTAAGTTCATCTTTATCTCTTACATTTATAGTTATTCCATTTACAAAATTTGCATTCTTATTATGAAACATACATACTACCTCTTTCATAAAGCTTATCTATAAATTTAACTCATTATTGAAATTATTATCAGTAACATCCATATTTTTAATATTATGCTAAAAATTTATACTAAAAGCAACTTAATTGCTAAAAATATTTCTTGAAAGAGCATAATGAGAACATATATTACAACTAAACTTACACTAATTCATTTATCAATATTTCAAATTTAAAACTATAAAACAAAAGCTGTTAGCAATGTCAATTGACACTGCTAACAGCTTTAAATCAATGATCTAATATTAATTTAATGTTTTTACGACTTCTTGACAACGTGGGCATAAGTGATCTAGTTCTCCTACTGAACCTAATTGATCACTATAGTTCCAACATCTTTCACATTTTTCGCCTTCAGCATGTTCAATACGGATATCACCATATTGATATGCTTGACCATTGTCAACGTGGTCAACTACTTCTGCTTGAGAAGTAATAAATAATTGTTGTAAGTCATTAAATTGTTGTAAGAATTCTGAAGCATTGAAATCACTATTACTACCGATAGTCACTTTAGCTTCTAATGATTTACCAATGACTTTTTCATTACGAGCTGCTTCTAATGCACGGTTGACGTCATCACGTAATTTCATAAATGTATTCCATTTATCTAATAATTGTTGGTCTACTTCTTCAACTTTTGGCATATCAGCTAAATGTACACTTTCTTCTTTAACATGTGGCGTATGTGACCAAACTTCTTCTGCAGTATGCACTAAGATTGGTGCAAGTAATTTAGTCATATCAACTAAGATTTGATATAACACTGTTTGCATACTACGACGTTTATGTGATGAACGTTCTTCAATATAAAGAATATCTTTACCATAATCTAAGTAGAAATTACTTAATTCTACATTGATAAAGTTTTGTACTTCTTGATAAATATTAAGGTAATCAAAGTTTTCATAGTTTTTGATAGTACTAGCAGTGAATTCACGTAAACGATGTAATAAATAACGATCGACTTCTAATAAATCCGCTTCAGCAATACCATCTGTTTCTGGATTGAAATCATTCACATTACCTAACATAAATCTTAATGTATTTCTGATTTTACGATATACATCTGACGTTTGTTTTAAAATTTCATCTGAAATACGCACATCAGCTAAATAGTCTGTACTACTTACCCATAAACGTGCAATATCAGCACCTTTTTGTTTTACAACTTGATCCGGTACAATCACGTTGCCTAATGATTTACTCATTTTCTTACCTTCTCCATCCATGACGAAACCATGAGATAATAAGAATTTGTATGGTGATTGACCTTTTGTTGCCACTGCAGTTGTAATTGATGAGTTAAACCAACCACGATATTGGTCACTACCTTCAAAGTATAAATCTGCTGGGAAACTTAATTCAGGGCGTGTTTCAAGTACACCTCTATGAGATGATCCTGAATCGAACCATACGTCCATAATATCTTCTTCTTTAGTAAATTCGCCATTAGGACTTCCTGGATGAGTGAATCCTTCAGGTAATAAATCTTTAGCTTCACGTTCGAACCAAATATTTGAACCATGTTGTTCGAATAAATCTGCAACATGATTAACTGTTTCTTTAGTCATGATGATGTCGCCATTTTCAGCATAGAATACTGGTAGTGGAACACCCCATACACGTTGACGAGAAATAACCCATTCTCCTCGATCACGAATCATATTGTAAATACGAGTTTTGCCCCAATCTACTTTAAAATCAGTATTATCAATCGCATCTAGAATATCTTGTCTTACTTTATTAATAGAAGCAAACCATTGTGGTGTCGCACGGAAAATAACTGGTTTTTTAGTTCTCCAATCATGTGGGTAACTATGAGTAATGGAGCTTAGTTTTAATAAAGCATCTTTTTCTGTTAATAAATCAGTAACAGCTTTATTCGCTTTGTCATAGAACATACCTTCAAATGGTCCGCCTTCTTCAGTGAACACACCTTTATCATTTAGTGGACTAATAACAGGTAAATCATATTTTTGACCAACGATATAGTCATCTTCCCCGTGTCCAGGAGCAGTATGAACACAACCTGTACCAGCATCAGTAGTGACGTGGTCTCCGTTAATAACTAATGAAGTTCTGTCTAAGAATGGATGTTGTGCTTCAACATATTCTAATTCCTTACCTGTAAATTCTTTTTCAAGTTGGATTGAATTTGTATCCCATTCTAATGCTTCTGCAACTGTTTCTGCTAGAGCTTGTGCAATAATGTATTTTTTACCGTTACCATTATATTGTCCATATTTTAATTCTGGATGAACTGTAATCGCTACATTTGAAGGGATTGTCCATGGTGTAGTTGTCCAGATAATAAATTGTGCGTCAGGATCAACGACACCTTTGTCATCTTTAACATTAAACGCTACATAGATTGAAGCAGAACGTTTATCATGGTATTCAATTTCAGCTTCAGCTAATGAAGATTCACTTGATGGTGACCAATATACTGGTTTTTTACCTTTGTAAATTAAACCTTTGTCAGCCATTTCACCAAATAATCGAATTTGTGCTGCCTCATATTCAGGGTTTAATGTGATATACGGATTATCAAAATCACCACGTACACCTAAACGTTTGAAATCATTTTTTTGAATTTCAACTTGTTTTAAAGCAAACTCTTTACATTTTTCTCTAAATTCAGCAGTAGTCATTTTTTTACGATCTACGCCTTTTTTAGTTAATGCTTGTTCAATTGGTAAACCATGTGTATCCCAACCAGGAACATACGGGGCATAAAAGCCTTGCATCGTTTTGTATCTAACGATGAAATCTTTAATAATTTTATTTAAAGCATGACCCATATGTAAGCTACCATTAGCATAAGGTGGGCCATCATGTAAAATGTAAGATTGGTTTCCTTTATTTTTATCTAATGCTTTTTGGTATTGATTGTCTGCATCCCATTGTTCTTGAATTTTTGGCTCTTTATTAGGTAAGCCACCACGCATTGGAAATTCTGTTTTTGGCATTAATAACGTATCTTTATAATTCATTTACTTTCATTCCTCCTAATTATAAAAAAGAACTCTAAGTTCAATTAACAGGGACGGTTATACCGCGGTACCACCCTGATTAACTCAACTTAGAGTTCTCTCTTGAATGTATTCATTTTAAATAAATCAGTGATATAAGAAACATGCTTATATTAGGCTCCCACCATTTCCTAATTCGCTGTGATAAGTGTTTTGTTTCTTACGCGTCTGATTTTTTATTTTTGATTTGGTGATTCTGATTGAGTCACTGAATCACTTTGAGATGTTGAAGCTGTACTTTTTGAAGATTCAGTTGTTTGAGACTGACTTTGAGCATTTTGTTTCATTGCTTTTTCTTCTTCAGTTAAATCATTTTCATTTAAATGGTGAATGTCTTCTAAAGTGACTTGTTCAGCATCTAAATCATAATTTAATAAATAATCCCAATCGTCATTTTTAAGTAAGTCTAATTGAGCTTCAACTAACATACGGAAACGAGATCTAAATACTTTAGATTGACGTTTCATATCTTCAGTTTGGAAAGCTAAACGACGTGCTTTTTCTACCGCATCGTTTACAATTTGATCAGCTTGCGCTTGAGCTTTGGCAATTGTTGCTTCTGCATCTTTATTCGCTGCTAATTTAGTTTCTTCACCAGCTTTTTGTGCTTGTACTAATGCGTCAGTTACAGATTGATGAACATCTTGATATGACTTAATATTAGTATCTCTTTCTTCAATAACTTTTTCAAGTTGTTTTTTATCTTCTTTTAATCTTTCTATTTCAGAGCTTAATTGTTCTAAATAGTTTGCAACTTCAGTAGGTTCTAGACCATTTTTCACACGAGTAAACTCTTTGCTTTTAATTTCACTTGGTGTAAAAGGCATTTTATGTCCTCCTTAATTTTACACTATTTGAATAATGTATTATAGGTAATGTGTATTTTATCTTTTTTAGTTCTTCCACCTATATCGGTCATTTGTGCTCTACCGAAACCTTGGATGGAAAGTAAATCATTCATTTCTAATTGAAAATCAGGTGAATCAATGATTGTGTGATTCACTTTTACTCTTTTTTTCTCGATGAGTTGTTTCGCAATCGATCTTGATTTGTGAATCATTTCTTTAAGTACAACATCAAGTCTTAGTGCACTCACCGTTGAACTATGAATCTTCCAATTCTCTTCTGATTGTATCATATCTTTCAAAGGAATAGAATTAAGTTTAATTGTAGCACCTTTGATTTTAGTGAATTCTAACATAATAAATGATTCTAAAGCTTTTGTCAAAACAAATTGAATACGTTCTCCAACCATAATATCTCCAAGTTGATTTCTATCTATTCCTAAAGACATCAATGTCCCTAATACATGTTGGTGTTGTATTGTAACAAACTTTTGTGGATAGTCTATTTCAATTAAAGTTAAATCAAAATCACTTTCATTTGGTTCGTAATAAGAAGGTGTGATCAGTGCACGTTGTCGTTCAGCTTGAGGTCCCCCATTAAAATGAACAACCAAATCTTCATAACTACCAACAATAACTTCCAATATATACTGACCTCTAGGATCTAAAAAGTTCGTTAATACTGGCGCATAATGTCGTTCAGCTTGTTGGCATTTATCGATTAATAAATCAATGGTTGCTTGTTCTTCTTTTCTAAAATGCTGATAAATATCGATGTTTGACACCTCCTTATTTTTAAGTAGTTTAGCCAGTTCAGTCACATTATTTTACAAAGTTAACAATAAAACGAGGCAAACTGGCATACTTCCAGTTACCTCGTTATTCAACAACATCTATATTATTTACTATCTTTTAAGTATTTACTCTTATCCAGCTAAGTGAACTAAAATCATGTTGAAAATAGTCACTAATCCTCGTTGGAATAATACTAAAACAATGATAGCAACAATAGATGATATATCAATAATTCCAATTGGTGGAATTATTTTTCTAAATGGTTCCAAAAATGGTTCGTAAATCTTCCCGAGTATTTCACCAAACTTAGATTCTCGAATATTTGGCACCCAAGAAGTAAAGAAATAAACAATCATTCCATAATAATAGATTTGAACAATCCAAATTATAATTCGGAATATTGTATTAAGTAATCCAATATCCATATGTTATCTCCTTATTCGTAATGTTGCTCCATATTCTCAATATGGTCTGTAATGCTACCAGCAACTTCAACATTGTCTGGAGTACATAGGAAAATATCTGTACCGACACGTTGGATATCGCCACCAATTGCATATACTGTACCACTCAAGAAATCAATAATACGTTTAGCAGAGACTTTATCAATGCGTTGTAAATTAACTAAAGTAGCACGACGATTTTTTAATTCATCTGCAATATCTTGAGTGTCTGAGAATACACGTGGTTCAAATAAACACATTTTTGAACTTTCTTGAGTAGCAACATTTGTTTGTGCATTATTATTCATCGTTACAACATTTCTTGAGTTTGATTTAGAATTATTAGTCATACGATAATTCCTTTCTTCAGAAGTTGAATTATATCTAGTTGAACTTTTTTGTGGTACTGATTTAATAGCACTTGTTTTTGACGTAGCCGGTTCTTGTGCTACCTCTCTTTGTGATTCAACTTCACGTTCTTGTTTACGATCACGTTCTTGTTCGCGTTCTTCTGGTACTTCCACTTCTTCTTCATCTTCAACTACAAAAAAACCATTAAATAAATCTTTTAAAGCCACGGGGCTCACTCCTCTTCTCCTACAAGTTTAGTCCCAATTCTTACAAACGTAGCACCTTCTTCTATAGCAATGAGGTAATCGTTACTCATACCCATAGATAATTCAGTACACGGTGCATATTCTAAATTGAGTTTCTGTATTTCGTCTCTTTTTATTCGTAATTTTCTAAATAATGACTGTATGTATTCAACATCATCTGTAAATGGTGCCATAGTCATTAATCCGACTATTTTTATATTCTCATATTGTTTAAGGTCTTCGATAAATGAATTAACATCGTCTAAATCAATACCATGTTTAGAAGATTCTCCAGAAACATTCACTTGCAAGAAACAAGAAATAGTATGATTGGCACGTTTGTTAATTTCTTTAGCTAAACTCATTCTATCTAAAGCGTGGAAGTAATCAACTTCATTGATGACATCTTTAACCTTTCTAGATTGCAAAGATCCGATAAAATGAAACACTGCATCACTAGGTAGTGCTTCTTTCTTTTCTTTAAATCCTTCAAGTCTATTCTCACCAAAGTGACGAAGTCCAGCTTGATAAGCTTCTTTAGCTCGCTCTATTGTAACATACTTTGTCACTGCAATCACGCTAGGCTGTGTTGAAATGTTACTTTTTTCTCTTTGCTGATTTATTTCATCGTTAATTTTTGCCAAATTTTCTTCGACTTTACGCATTAATCTTCACCTTGCTTTCTTCCGATGAAGGCTAACATTCTACCAGTTTGCCCTTTCTCTACTCTATAGGAAAAGAAATAATCTAAGTTTTCTGATGTAGCATAATCTGTAATATAAATATTATCTTTTGGTACACCCACACTTTGTAATAATAAAGCATTGGCTTTTTTTAAATCGATACCATGTCTGTCTTCATCTCGTGTTTCTATATATTGTGTTGTTTCAATATCTAATGTTTCAAATTTAGATTTAATATCATCATTAATTTCATACGAATTTGAAGTTGCAGGACCTATCACAACTTGTAAATCATTTAAGTCAAAATCGATTTGTCGAACCATTTCTTTTACAATTTCACCATATGTACCTCTCCAACCTGCATGAGCTAAACCAACATAATGATTTTTCTCACTATAAAAATATACTGGTACACAATCTGCATAACACATCGTTAATAAAATATTAGGTTCATATGTATACAGACCATCAATGCCATGTAAATCATTAGTGATTGCATCGATATTAGTTCCTTTATCTGCAGCTGTGATTTTGGCTACTTTATTTTCATGAGTTTGTATAGGAAATACCCAATCTCTTCTAGGAAAATGTATCAAATCGGCTAAAATAGCTTGATGCTTTGATATATTATCTTGATCATCGTCAACGTATCTAGCCATATTAAATGCATTTTCAGGATACATACTTAAGCCACCCTCTCTCGTAGTAAATCCAAGGGTAGTATTTGTCTTATTTTCGTCTTTGTATTCTAAAAAATGATCTTGTTTAATAAATTTTTCAGTCAAATGTTTCACAACCTTAAGTATGAATTTTCAATATTTGCTATTAATGATAAAAATGGCTTTCGTAAAGTTATTATATAACATTTTTATTTGTAATTAAATTAAAACTATTTTAATTGTACATGGATTAACATGCTTTTTCTTAAACTTTAGAATCTGGTTATAATCTTAAAAATTCCTATGTAAAAAATTAAAAAGTCATCAGAATTCAATCTGATGACTTAAAATAATATGTTTAGAGAATTAATTAACGTCTAGTTCTTCTTGAACGTCTTTCTTCTCTGTTTCTAATAAAGCTAGGAATATCATCGTCTTTAGTTGTATGAGTTCTTTCGTTCACACTGTCAGAAGATGATGCACTTGAAGCAGAACTGCTTACAGATTCTTCTCTATCTACAGAATGAGATGATGAAGCACTATTTACACTAGAACCGAATCCAGTACTAGAAGCTTTACGTCCTTGAGAAGATGGTTTGTCTTCAAATCCAGTAGCAATAACTGTAACTACAATTTCATCTTGTAATTCTGGGTTAATTACTGTACCGAAAATCATGTTCACGTCTTCATCAGCAGCATCTTGTACGATATCAGCAGCTTCTTGAGCTTCGAATAAAGAAAGTGATTCCCCACCTGTAATGTTCATAAGCACACCTTGTGCACCAACAATAGAAGTTTCTAATAAAGGTGAAGAAATAGCTTTTTTAGCTGCTTCTACCGCTCTATTTTCTCCAGATGATACGCCAATTCCCATTAAGGCAGAACCTTGGTTTGACATAATAGTTTTCACGTCAGCAAAGTCTAAGTTAACTTCACCAGATACAGCGATTAAGTCAGAAATACCTTGTACACCTTGACGTAAAACGTTGTCTGCTTCTTTAAATGCTTCCATCATAGGAGTTGATTTATCAACGATATCTAATAAACGATCATTAGGAATAACGATTAATGTATCTACAGCAGCTTTCATTGATTCAACGCCGGCAGCAGCTTGTGTTTGACGTTTACG
>ENA-ORXC01000297-ORXC01000297.1-marine-metagenome-genome-assembly--contig:-NODE-297-length-38746-cov-4.381080_pt1 | contig 38746 bp, 32 predicted proteins | sample MGYA00237865_ERZ511478 | MGnify/ENA metagenome assembly ERZ511478
CGGGGTGGAGCAGTTCGGTAGCTCGTCGGGCTCATAACCCGAAGGTCGCAGGTTCAAATCCTGTCCCCGCAACCAAAGTGGTCCCGTGGTGTAGCGGTTAACATGCCTGCCTGTCACGCAGGAGATCGCGGGTTCGATTCCCGTCGGGACCGCCATTTTGGCTCGGTAGCTCAGTTGGTAGAGCAAAGGACTGAAAATCCTTGTGTCGGCGGTTCGATTCCGTCCCGAGCCATCAAAAAGCATGACTTTATTTAAAGTCATGCTTTTTTCTTTTATTTACATTTAAAAGAAAACGTTATTTGCTTTGTATCTCTTTTGTGGTAATATATTACTTTTGTATTTAGAGATGGTTGAAAATCATATATCTTCATGTATAGTAGAGGATGAACTTGTGACGTTTCAAGGGTTATCAAGTATAATAAAACTACGGTATTCAAACAGTATGAATACTATCTTTTATATTTTGCTTCAACTAATAAAGGAGAACGATGATCATGGATAAACGTATTTTAGTCGTAGATGACGAAAAGCCGATTGCAGATATTTTAAAGTTTAATTTGCAAAAAGAAGGTTACGAAGTATTTTGTGCTTATGATGGCGTGGAAGCACTTGAAAAAGTGGAAGAAGTCCAGCCTGAAATGATTTTATTAGATATTATGCTTCCTCAGAAAGATGGAATGGAAGTTTGCCGAGAAGTGCGTAAAAAATATGATATGCCAATTATCATGTTAACAGCAAAAGACTCTGAAATTGACAAAGTTTTAGGTCTAGAATTAGGTGCAGATGATTATGTAACTAAGCCGTTCAGTACGCGTGAATTATTAGCACGTGTAAAAGCTAATTTACGTAGACATCAGCAGGTAGCTGTTCCAACAGAAGAAAGTGAAACGAATGAAATTACAATTGGAGCACTTGTTATTCACCCAGATGCTTATATCGTGTCTAAGCGCGGAGAAACGATTGAACTGACTCATCGTGAATTTGAGCTACTGCATTATTTAGCGAAGCACATTGGACAAGTCATGACGCGTGAACACTTGCTTCAAACCGTATGGGGCTATGACTATTTTGGTGATGTGCGTACGGTAGATGTAACAGTTCGAAGATTACGTGAAAAAATTGAAGATAATCCAAGCCATCCAATGTGGATTGTAACAAGACGTGGAGTAGGCTATTATTTACGCAGCCCAGAGCAGGAGTAATTTTAGATGAAGAAAGTAAGGCTCCTGCAATCTATTCATTTAAAGTTTGTATTGATTTATGTGCTGCTCATTTTAATTGCGATGCAAATTATTGGGGTCTATTTTGCACGACAATTAGAAAAAGAATTAGTTAACAACTTTCGAACGTCTCTTCAAGAGCGGACAGACTTGCTGACGTATAATATTGGACAAGAAATGGTGAAAAATCGTGATGATGATTCACCCACTCTTGAAGAAGACTTAAAGACTATTTTACGAGATTTTGCTTCAAGACCCAACTTAGCTTCAAATGATATGAATGACATCTCAGAAGTAAGAGTCATTGACCAAAATAGAAGAATTATTGCTACATCGAACTCAAATCCTCAACAGATCATAGGCAAAAAGACTAATGATTTAGCGATTACAAATGCGTTGTTAGCAGGAACGAACTCTGATAATGTATTTGTTGATCAAAGCGGACAGCGAATCAGAGTTATGATACAGCCTATTCGTTTACAGGATAAAGTAGGTGCCAGTCAATCAAATTCAACTAATAAAAATGGAAAAGTTCAGTCTAGCGAAGAAATCTTAGGTGCTATTTACTTAACAGCTTCCATGGAGCCTGTTTACGATCAAATGAGTAATATCAATCAGATCTTTAAAGCAGGTACGGTGATTGCTCTTTTTATTACAGCTATTTTAGGCGTGTTTTTAGCTCAGACGATTACTCGTCCAATGTCTGAAATGAGAAAACAAGCACTTGAGATGGCCAAAGGGAATTTTACGAGAAAAGCTAAGGTATACGGGTATGATGAAATTGGTCAGCTAGCTCTCACATTCAACAACTTAACAAGAAAGCTTCAAGAAGCACAGGCAACGACAGAAGGGGAGCGCCGTAAGCTTAGTTCAGTATTAGCTCATATGACGGACGGAGTTATTGCGACGGATCGAAAGGGAAGAGTAATTTTAATTAATGATCCAGCCGCAGCTATGCTAAATGTTTCACGTGAAACGGTTTTGTCTGACCCAGTTGTTTCCCTATTAGATCTTGAAGAAACGCATACGTTTGAAAGCTTGCTCGCTAATCAAGAGTCATTAATTTTGGACTTTAGTACAAAATCGGATCCTTTTATTTTAAGAGCTACCATTTCCGCTATTCAAAAAGAGACCGGTTTTATTAACGGGATTATCATTGTCTTGCATGACATTACAGAGCAGGAGAAAATTGATCAAGATCGCCGAGAATTTGTAGCGAATGTTTCACATGAATTGCGTACGCCGTTAACAACGATGCGCAGTTATTTAGATGCGCTTGCAGACGGAGCTTGGCAAGATAAGGATTTAGCTCCAACATTTTTAAATGTAACGCAAACGGAAACAGAGCGAATGATTCGTCTCGTTAACGACTTGCTTCAATTATCTAAGCTAGATAGCCAAGACTACCGATTTAGTCGTGACCCAATCAATTTTGTGAAGTTCTATCATTACATTATTGATCGCTTTGAAATGACAATTGAACAAGGTATTTCATTCGTGCGCGACTTGCCGAATGAAGCAATCTATGTCGCTATCGATCAAGATAAAATTACACAAGTATTAGATAACATTATTTCCAATGCAATAAAATATTCACCTGAAGGCGGAACCATTACATTTTCAATTGCTCAGCATACGCATGAAATCGTTGTGAGCATTAAAGACCAAGGTATGGGAATTCCAAAATCAAATTTAGCTAAAATTTTCGAACGCTTCTATCGTGTAGACAAAGCACGAACGCGTAAATTAGGCGGAACAGGATTAGGGCTTGCTATTGCCAAGGAAATTATTGAAGCACATGATGGACGCATTTGGGCAGATAGTCAGGAAGGAAAAGGAACAACGATTTACTTTACTCTTCCGATTGAAAGTGAGAATGATGACGAATGGGAATGAGATATGAACATATCAAAACGGCCATCTTAGTTGTTCTCGTCGCTTCCAGTTTAATTATGACGTATCATATATGGACGTATCAGCCTTCTTATAAGGTCATTTCAAAAAATCAACATTTGCAGGAAGTTGAAGTGAGTTCAAAAAGTAAAATAGAAGATCATATTCTTCCAACAGAAGTTCTCTATCATCGAAACGATAATCACTACATGTCTCACGACGAAGATGATGTAAACAAATGGGTAAATGAAATGAAAAAGTGGAAATTTTCGAATGTGACGGACGTTTCGGATGCTATTTCTCCTGATGGATTTTTAAATTATGTCCATGGAAGTAATTCTATTGAAGTGCTGTATCCAGACGCGCTGCCGTTAAAAACATTCCAACAGCTTTTTTCATTTTCTCAAACGTCTTTGCCTAATCAAACATTTGACCGTGTACTCATTAAAATTAAGCGTACACCTTCCTTTTTCGTGAGCGTGTATCTTGTGAATTATGAGCAAAAAAAGATTTATTCGGTTACAGTCAAGAATTTGGCCAAAGATGATATCAAAGAATTAGAAGATAAAATGAAACGTACGTATGCCCCGAGCCTTGTATATAAAGAAAACAAAAATCGGTATATCTTCCTTCCGGAAAACAATATCACGATGAATAGTGAAGTCTACTATACGAGCATGAGGCATTTAGATATTGAGAAATATAAGGAAGCGCTTTTTAACAACCCAGACTATGCACGGAAAGAAACGTCTACAAACCGAGATGTCTACACCGAAGGTACAAAAGTGATTAATGTCAATACGAAGACAGATGTGATGGAATATGTGAATCTTGTAAATTCCACGACCGAGGTAATGGAAGATTATAATTTAATAAATCGCAGCTTTAGCTTTGTTAATGACCACGGCGGCTGGACGGAATCTAATTACAGGTTCAACAGCTGGAATCGTATTACAAAAGAAATTAGCTATCGTTATTATAAAGATAACTATCCCGTGTACAGCAATCAGGGAATGACTGAAATATATCAGAGATGGGGAAATGCGGAGATTTTAAATTACCGTCGCCCTCTTTATCGTTTTGTAAGAGTACAGGACTCGAGTGTAGAAAAGCTGCAGTCATCTCAAAAGGTGATTCAATTAATTGAAAAACACCAAAACTTTGACCCGAACCTGTTAAAAGATATTTCAATAGGCTATCAGCTAGAAGAAGTGTCACAGCAGCCAAAAACCGGTGAAAAGACGGTTGAGTTTAATTCTAACTCTGTCAAACTCGTTCCTTCTTGGTTCTATTATTATAATAGCAAATGGTATCGAATTGCACCGCCGACCGAAGGAGGCGATAACGATGGATTGGAATAGAACAAAAACCATCTTTATTTTCACTTTCTTGATTCTTAATATTTACTTAGGCTATCAGATTTTTAAAACTCATCAAGAAGATCAGTACTCTCTATTTGTAGAGTCGAGCGTTGAAGAACAATTAACGAGTGAAGGCATTGAATACAAACATTTACCTACAGACGTGAAGGAAGCTTCGTCGTTAAATGCTAAAAGCAAACTGTTCAAAGATGAAGATTTAAAAAAGCTTAAAGAACAAAAAGCAGCGCTGCTTGAGGAAAAAACAATTCGAAGCGTATTAGATAAACCTTTTTCAGTGCCTGAAAAAAATACAAAAGCAAAGCTAAGTCAATTTTTAAAACGATATGTGCTCTCGGGTGAGGATTATGAGCTATGGAATGTTAATAAAGAGAAAAAAACAGTTACATTCTTTCAACAATATAAGAAGCACAAAATCTATGACAATGAAAACGGCATGATCATTGCTCATTTAAATGATAAAGGTGAAATTGTTTCATATGAACAAACGATGCTAGGTTCTGTGAAAACGTTAGATGATGAGCAGGATGTTTTGTCCCCTTTAAAAGCATTGGAAAATTTGTTTTTGAAGGATGAATTGAAAAAGAAAGACAAAGTGACAGACGTAGAGTTTGGATACTATACGTTTGATCTGCCGTTATTAAATTCTCAAGTTTTAGCACCAACTTGGCACATTGTTGTAAATGGAGATACAAGTTATTTTGTAAATGCCTTTGAAGGACAGATTATTAAAAAAGGAAATAAATAAGTATTTGGAGTGAGATAAATGAGCCTGCATTTCAGCGTGCTAGCGAGTGGGAGCACAGGAAATGCGATTTTAGTAAGTGATGGAGAACATTCCTTACTAGTTGATGCAGGGCTGAGCGGAAAACAAATGGAAGCTCTCTTTCAACAAGTAAATCGCAATATCCCGGATTTATCAGGAATTTTAGTGACTCACGAACATAGTGACCATATTAAAGGACTAGGTGTTCTGGCACGTAAATATAAGCTCCCTATTTTCGCAAATGAAAAAACGTGGAACGCAATGGATGGCTTGATCGGCAACATTAATACGGAACAGAAGTTTCACTTTGAAATTGGCCAAACGAAATCGTTTGGTCAATTGGAAGTGGAGTCTTTTGGCGTTTCGCATGATGCCGCAGAGCCTATGTTTTATGTCTTTCATCAAGGGTCTAAAAAATTAACCCTTATTACGGATACCGGCTATGTAAGCGACCGCATGAAAGGTACGATTAAAAATAGCGATATGTACGTATTTGAAAGCAATCATGATGTCGAAATGCTGAGAATGGGGCGCTACCCTTGGAGCATTAAAAGACGAATTCTGAGCGACGTGGGACACGTATCAAATGAAGATGCGGCGCTTGCAATGGCAGATGTGATTGGAGATCAAACCAAACGCATTTACTTGGCGCATTTGAGTCAAGACAATAACATGAAGGAAATTGCCCGCATGTCGGTTGCACAAGTGTTACAACAAAAAGACATCAATGTAGAGGACAATATTCTCCTATGTGATACTGATCCAAAAAGACCAACTGATATTGTTTATGTATAGTCTCTAGAAAGGAAGCGAAAAATAACTTCATTTAGTACGTGAATGCAGACATTCACGATGATAAATGAAGGGTTCGGTGATAGTGTGGAACATTATGATGAAGGCCAAGAGCCGAATAGTCGGCCGCCTAAACGCCGCAGAGGATATTTCGCTTCTGCTCTAATTGGAGCTATTATAGGTGCACTTATTGTACTGCTTCTTATGCCAGCCTTGGTGAGGAACGGGATTTTGCCATACGGATGGATGAATGCTGAAAATGGAGATGAACAAACAGGATCTACCATTCAAAAGTCAGTATCTCTTGACGTCACTACGGCCGTCACAAAAGCCGTTTCCGAAGCCAATGCAGCAGTTGTAGGAGTTGTAAACATCCAGAACTCTGAAAGCTTTTGGAATGATGAACGAACTGATGCCGGGACGGGCTCAGGCGTTATTTACAAAAAGCAAGGCAATAAAGCTTATATTGTGACAAACTATCATGTCATTAAAGGCGCTAACGAAATTGAAGTAAGCTTCAGTAACGGTACAAGAGTATCAGCTAAAATTCTTGGCAGCGATGATTTAATGGACTTAGCAGTTCTTGAAATTGATGCAGGTCACGTGACAAAAGTGGCTACCTTCGGAAATTCTGATAAGCTTAAAGCAGGTGAACCAGTGATTGCTATCGGAAACCCGCTAGGCCTTCAATTTTCTGGATCTGTTACACAAGGGGTTGTCTCAGGGGTTAACCGTGTCATTCCTCAAGATTTGAATGGCGATGGAAATCCTGATTGGCAATCAGAAGTCATTCAAACAGATGCAGCAATTAACCCTGGTAATAGCGGGGGTGCTCTTGTTAATATTGATGGTGAATTAATAGGCATTAATTCCATGAAAATTGCTCAAGAAGCAGTAGAAGGCATTGGTCTTGCGATCCCAATTAACATGGCTAGGCCCATTATTAATGACTTAGAACGATATGGCGAAGTCAGACGTCCGTATCTTGGAGTTAGTACACTATCATTAAGTGAGGTATCAGGGTATCATTTAAAAGAAACTCTTAAGTTACCGCATGATGTAGTGAACGGAGTCGCTGTTCTAAAAGTCGAGCCAGGTTCACCAGCTGCTAAAGCTGGGTTGAAAGAATATGATGTGATTGTTGAGCTAGATCACAGCAAAGTAAGGGATATTGCGACACTTCGCAAACACCTCTACATTGAAAAAGAAATTGGCGATAAAATGAATGTAACGTTCTATCGTGATGGCAAAAAGAAATCCACAGAAGTAAAATTAACGCGTCAAATGAAGTAAAAGAAAAGTTATCCACAGGGGATAAACTCCTGTGGTTTTTTAATGAAAAGAATAGAGAAAGGAAGAAAAATACATGAAGATATATTGCTGTTTAGAACACACAGAACTAGCTCTGGATGTAATGGTAGATGAGATTGAGCTAGCACCGGTTTTTGAAAAAATAGAAAACTCAACTGACAAAAAAAGCTGCGAATATTGTGACAATGAAGCTGTATATGTAGTAGGGAACTAATATTCTTATACAAAATGTGGATATAACATGTGGATATGTGGATAATATCTGTGGATAAGAGATAAAGGAGAGGAGAACAGCCTGTGAATATCTCTATTATAACCATTGGGAAGTTAAAAGAAAAATACTTAAAACAAGGCATTGAAGAATATTTAAAGCGTTTATCAAGCTATGCAAAAGTAGAAATTATTGAGCTTGCAGATGAAAAAGCGCCCGAAAACTTAAGTGAATCTGAAATGGAACAGGTGAAACAAAAAGAAGGAGAGCGCATCTTAGCGAAAATCTCAGATGATACTTATGTGATCGCATTAGCTATCAACGGAAAACAGAAATCTTCCGAGGAACTCGCAAAAGAAATTGATTCATTAGCTACTTACGGAAAAAGTAAAGTAGCGTTTGTCATTGGTGGATCGCTTGGCTTAAGCAGCGAAGTAATGAAACGTTCAAACGCAGCTCTTTCTTTTTCAAAGATGACGTTTCCTCATCAGCTTATGCGCCTAGTATTAGTAGAACAGATTTACCGAGCTTTTCGTATTATTCGAAATGAACCTTATCATAAATAGAACGTGTGGATATTTTTTCATTAAAAGCAGAGGCAGAAGGAAATGTAAAACCTTCTGCCTCTGCTTTTATCATATGTGGATAAATAGCACACGTCTATAAAAAAGAACAATTGAGTTTGAGCAAACGAGATCTTACTTTAAGAAACAGAAAAACCTTCGTCTTCCTTCACTCCAGCTCTGTCTTTAAACTCATCAAGCAACGCACGCACTTCGTCAGTTGTTTCCGTGCTCATGAGTAGATTTCTTAATTCACTTGCACCGCGGAACCCACGAACGTAAATTTTGAAAAAGCGTCGAAGCGGTTTGAAAGGGCGTGGCTCTAGTTCTTCAGAATATTTGTCATGAAGGTCTAGCTGCAGGCGAAGAAGTTCTAATAGCTCTTCGCTTGTGTGCTCTTTCTTTTCTTTTTCAAACGCAAACGGATTATGGAAAATTCCGCGTCCAATCATGATTCCATCAACGCCGTACTTCTCCGCAAGCTCAAGACCTTTTTGGCGGTCAGGAATATCACCGTTAATTGTTAGTAGTGTATGAGGCGCAATTTCGTCACGAAGCTTCTTGATCTCCGGAATTAACTCCCAGTGCGCGTCAACATCGCTCATTTCTTTTTTCGTACGAAGGTGAATAGAAAGGTTCACGATATCCTGTTCTAGAATGTGCTTCAGCCATTCGTACCACTCGTCAACTTGCGTATAGCCAAGACGAGTCTTTACGCTTACTGGAAGCCCTCCAGCTTTGGCTGCCTGGATAATCTCAGCCGCAGTATCTGGACGACGGATCAGACCAGAACCTTTTCCGTTTCCTGCAACGTTCTGTACAGGGCAGCCCATATTAATATCAATGCCGCGAAAGCCCATTTCGGCCATGCCGATACTCATTTGACGGAAGTATTCAGGTTTATCTCCCCAAATATGCGCAACGATTGGCTGTTCATCATCTGTAAACGTCAAACGTCCTTTTACGCTATCTTTTCCTTTCGGATGGCAGTAGCTTTCCGTGTTCGTAAACTCTGTAAAAAATACGTCAGGTCGTGCTGCTTCAGTCACAACATGGCGAAAAACGACATCCGTCACAGCTTCCATCGGTGCCAAAATAAAAAACGGACGCGGCAACTCATGCCAAAAATTATCTTTCATCTTATATCTAAACCCTTTCTTTTAGGGAAAACATATTCCCAAAATTAAAAAGTGTAATTTCTTTTATAAGGTTGAATGCTAGTATAAACTTCAACCAATATATACTTTAATGGTATGGAACGAAAAGTGCAAGGGAACGAGACATTTTGTTTGGCTGGAAATACTTATTGAAACGAATTCTATATCTAGTATTAGTGGGGTATAAGCGAGCCTGAAGGGATATACCGGATACTTACCAATAAATATGCTAACGCGTTTGGGGCTAGGCACTTTCTTTAAGGATATTATAAAGTATTCACCATAATTATGGCCACGATAAACGGTTTTATCAATAACTTCTACTATATAAAAACCACGTCTGTCACTGCACAACAGACGTGGCTTCATTACGTATTAATGCTTTTTGTAAGGAGCGCCGTCCTTAGAAGGCAGTCCAGAAATGTATCCGACACCACCAGTTTCTTGAATGCCGATGCTTTCTTTCATTGCATTAGCTAACTCTTCTTTATCAACGGCGGTAATATTTTTGTCGCTGATGTTCTCGCCCGGGTGCTGATAGTTGCTTAGTACGTAGCGAGAGTTTTTAATGTTTTCTACTGCACGAAGTCCTGTTGCTTCTGCTCCCACTGGAACTGAAAGGATGCGTGATAGTTTTTTTGTTTTTACATTATAAGCCCATACAAAGTTGTTTGTGTGCAGTGAGCTGTCTTCTCCGATAAACAGTGTATTTAAGTCATTTGAATACGTAAGGTTATCAGGGTTGGCAATTTTATTTGGATCCGCTGTATTACCGTATGCATCTGCTTTTTCTAGGTCTTGTCCAATCAGTAGCCCTTCCATGCTTGCAGGAACGTAGCGGCTGTTAATCTTGCCTTTTGCTTGGTCTTTTTGATGCGATCCTAAATTCAGCTGATAGGTCACACCAGACTCTAATTTTGGAAGCTGGATATCATCTTGTACAGCGCCAGATTCTTTTAGCATGGCACTATTTTGATAAGAAATAGCCATATACGCTTTTTTGTCTTTTTTGTTAACCGTTAGTCCTTCCATCTTGTTGAATTCAGACGTGGCACCTAGAATCGCACCGTATCTGCGTGATTCTAAAAAGGCAGCTGCTTTTTCCATGCCAGGCTTTACTTTTAAATATTCAACTTTTTTACTTGCGGCGGTTTTGACTGCTTTAAATCCTTTTGTAGGCTGATCAGCTGTTTCAAAAATATCACTAAATTTTGTGCCTTTGTCGATTATTGTTTTCACTTCATTGTCTGTTGCATGGCCAAGCTTAATCCACTGAAGGTCGCCTTTACCTCCATTTTTTGTGCTCGTTTGTTTAAACTTTGCAGCATATAGCGTTCCTGCTGAGAAGTCTTTTTCCTTATCTGCTACATACATAAACATCATAGTATTAGATCCATCGTCTCCAAAAAGAGCGGTTTTATTATCTGGAAGTACCTGCATCATTTCATGTGAAAAACGACCTGTGCTGTAATGTTTTACGACGGACGCATGGCCGCTTTCATCCACTGAAATTTCTGGAATCCAGCCGTAGTAGTAAGGATTTGCTTTTGACATGTCGCCGAAATAAAGCTTAGCGAAGTTCGTGACGTCTTTATAAGAGCTGGATGAAGGGTCTTCAAAAGCACGTGCATCGGGCTCGTATTCTTCTGAACCAAGGTGAGTACCCCAATCCGTTGTAGAGCCATTACACGGCGTCCACAAACCATTTACATTAGAAAAATCAATTTTTTTAGCATGGTTGACGGTTAGTTTTCCTGTTTTATCATCTTGATCAACTTGTGTAAGCGTCATGGAAGCAGGAAGACCGGAAATTTCTTTTCCAGCATTATTAACAGATTCATATTCATAATGTGAAATAATATAAGACTTACCGTTAATGGTGATAAAGCTGTTTGAATCTGGTGCATCTGATACGTATGGTGATGGCTGATCAGGGACGCTTTGGTCGATAATTGGATCGCCGTTTGCATCGATTGGTGTACCTGCTGCGATTAATTCCCCTTTATTATCGACAATTTTATCTTTTGAAAGAAAGAGCTGGTTATAGTTAAGCGGCGTTTCTTCCACACTTCCATCTTTATACGTTACTTTTACAGATGCCTCTGTATACGTTTTAACCATATTTTCAATTGTAGTAGGTGCTTTCATTGGCTGAAACTCGACGCTTTTGATTTGTTTTGGGTGTTGAACTGGATGATGCTCTGCTGCAAAAGCAGAAACAGCGTTAGAAGCTAAGAGAGTGAGAGATAGTCCAAGAGATACTCGTTTTTTCATGGTTGATAACCTCCAAATCGTATTCATACACTTATTAAATCATTTGATTGTTGAGGAAATATAAAGAGAAGCGCTGGATTTGTTGAGCTGTTGTTAAGAACGTTGAACATTTAGATGACAAGTTTAACTAGAAGTTATTCAGCTATCTTTCAGAATTTGTTCAGATAGCATTCAGCTGGGCTTCATAGTGAATTCATGTTCCGCTCTTACAATAAACACATAGCTAAAGAGGACAAGAAGCGCTTTGGCTCGTACAGCAACAGTGAAAGGTATTTTAGCAGAAAAAAACGTTACTCCAATGGCGCTATTTTGATAAATGACCGCTGCTAAAACCTTTAGCTTGAGCTGTAAATACATTGAAAATTACGCGGAGGTATAATCATGATTGGAAAAGTATTAGCAGGAAAAGCAGTAGTAGCAAAAGCCGTGGGAGGTGCCACAATTGGAACAGCTATCGCTCTTGGATCAATGACCAGTGCATTTGCTTCAGACGGCCAGCACATTACTTCAACAAAAGCGTCGGCTCATACCGAAGCGGCAACATATACACAAGCTCAAGCAAAAACAATTGCCTTAAAGAACTGCGGAGGAACGGTTCAATCGGTTTCTTTTGAAAATAATGCCTATACGTTTTTAATTCACGGACAAGATAATCAAGATCACCACGTAAAAGTAAATGCACACAGCGGAAAAGTGGTAAAGGTTGAAAAACTATCTTTTTCTCGAAGTGAGGCACAAGCAGTAGCGTTGAAAAACTGTGGAGGAACAGTTAAGTCAGTAGGCTTCAATGATGGAGTGTATACGTTCTTAATTCATGGGAAAGATAGCCGCGATCATCACGTGAAAGTGAACGCACAAAGTGGAAAAGTGATTCAAATTCAAAGCGCTGCATTTACAAAAGCACAGGTTCAAACGATCGCATTAAAAAATTGCAGCGGAACGATTCAGTCTAGTTCATATGCAAAAGGTGTATACACATTTTTAATTCACGGAATAGATAACAAAGATCACCATGTGAAAATAAACGCTGAAACAGGAAAAGTAATCAAAGTCGAAGCGGTAAAGTTTACGCAAGAACAAGCTAAACAAGCTGCTCTTCAACAGCACAAAGGAACAGTTCAATCTGTTTCATTCAGTGAACAAGCGTACACGTTTGTAATCAAAGGAACAGACAATATAAAACATACTGTGAAAATCAGCCCTCAAACAGGAAAAGTATGCTGATTTGATAAAAAAGACGATTGCTTCACGGCAATCGTCTTTTTTACGTCAAGGGCAATACGATTTCAAAAGCAGTTCCTGCATTCAATTTGCTTTCTACACGTATTTTTCCCCCGTGCAGCTCTATAATAGATGCGCTGATGGCCAAGCCTAAGCCCGCTCCTCCATATGCTCGAGAGCGTGAAGCATCAGCTTTGTAAAATCGTTCAAATAAATGAGGAAGGTGCTCTTGAGGAATGCCGTGACCGTTATCTTGTATTGTTAATGAAAGCTCTTTCTCATTTGTTTTCCCTATCACTTGAATAACTCCTGTATTTGGGTTTGTATGCTGTACCGCATTGGAAAATAAGTTTAAAATAACTTGTTTAAATTGATCTTTGTTAATTTCTGATGGTAAACGGCTTGGGAAGTTGAATAAAACGTTTCTGTTCCCAGCCAATAGCATTAATTGAGGTTTCATATCTAAAATCAATTCATCTACAAAACAGCACTCTTTTTGAAACCGGGGAAGTTGATCAAGCTGAGCAAGAAGCAGAAGATCCTGAATCAGTTTGCGCAGCCTTTTAGACTCCTCATACATACTTTTTAATGCGTCGTTTAACTGTTCAGGATTACTGCTAGCCCCTCTTAGTAAAACTTCTAAAAAGCCATGAATGGATGTAAGGGGCGTTCGCAGTTCATGAGAAGCGTCCGCAACAAAACGTCGCATTTGTTCTTTGGCCTCTGTTTCAGCTTTAAATGCTTTTTCAAGACGCTCAAGCATTTCGTTAATAGAAAGAGAAAGACGGTCCATTTCAATTTGCCCTTGATTAACGGGTAAGCGGTCATGTAAGCTTCCGGCATTTATATGCTCCACTTTTTTAGTAGTAGTAAATAAAGGGATTAACGTCCGTTTTAAAAAAGAAGAAAAAACAAAAAAAGCAATGGTCATTGCAGTAAGTGAAAGCATTAAAAAGATCATCATTTGTCTGATTAACAAATCTCTCAGTGATTCTGTTGGAGTATTGATTTGGATAACGCCCTGTATTTCTCCATCAAAGACAATGGGTTTTAAAACAATGACTTGCTCTTGATGATCATCGATTTTTTTGACGGTGCTCATCGTGTTTTCCGGCTGGTTGATGTTTTTCATTACTTGTTTGTATGTAGATGCGGAAAGCCTAGGAAAGTATGAGTGATGTGGATCCTTAGCCAACCTTAAAAAGGTAATCTTTTGATTAATAAAGGTAATATTAACACCTGGGAAATAAACCATTGGTCTTGATTTTTTTACATTCTGGCTTGTTTCAATATCATGCTTCCAGACATCATCAGGAATCAAGTGAATTTGATCCTCGATGCTTCTAATTTTGTTTGTGTAGATAAATTGCTTCATGAACACGTATTGAAACAAGCCTATCAGTATCAGTAAGCTCAAAATAACAAGCAAACTTCTGACTAAGAGCTGAAGGCGAAGAGAGTTCAGCGGAAAGAACCGTTTGTACCTCATGAAATATCAATCCGATACCCTACACCGCGAAGCGTTCGAATAACGGTTCGGCTATGGTCCTGTAATTTTTCTCTCAGTGATCGAATGTATACTTCTACAATGTTTTCTTCTCCTCCAAAATCATATCCCCACACTCGATCTAAAATGGTGGATTTACTTAGTACGAGACCGTGATTAATAACCAAGAATTTTAAGAGTGCATATTCAGTAGGGGATAAATCAAGTATGTGATTAAGGTATTTAATTTCTTTGCGGCGGTCATCAATTTTAAATGGACCAATTGATACTTCGTCTAATAAGTTGGGAAATTGATTGCGGATTCTAGCTTGAATGCGCGCAAGAAGTTCTTCAAAACTGAAAGGTTTGACCATATAATCATCTGCTCCGATGGTCAGCCCCTTTACTCGATCGTCTACTTGATCTTTTGCTGTTAGCATGATGACAGCTATATTCCCCATTTTCTTCAACAAGCGGCATACTTCAAATCCATCCATTCCCGGAAGCATAACATCTACAATAGCGATATGAGGCTTGAATTCTTTGGCTATATTAATTCCTTCAATTCCGTCTTGGGCAGCTTTGATATCAAATCCTTCATTCGTTAAACCTAAAGATAAAAACTGTAAAATAGTTGGTTCGTCATCTATAAGCAAGACTTTAATTCCTTTTAGTTGATCCATCATGGTGAAAACTCCTTTGCTCCTCTACTTTCTATTATGCTTTTTTATCTGAAACAGCACTGAATAATAGCTGAAAGCAAGCTGAAAAATAGTAGCTATTCTTATATCTTCAGCTAACTTTAAGCTTCTATTCGTCTTATTCTCAGAAATCTTTTGCATAATGAACGGCGTACTAGATAAAACACCACAAATTGGACGGAAAGTCTAATGGTGAAAGAGGAGGAAATTTAAAGATGATTAAATGGGCAAAAGTATTGTCTACATCTGCTTTAGGAACTGCAATTGCATTTAGCTCTATTACAACGAGTCACGCTGCAGAAATGAAGACAGCGAAGGCAGAGACAACTGAACATGTGAGTATCTCGCAAGCTCAGGCGAAAGGTATTGCTCTGCAAGATTGCGAGGGGACGGTCACATCTACGGAATTTAAGCAGGAATCAAGTGTGTATGTAATTACCATTGTAACGAATAACCTGGAGCAAAGAATCGTAGAAGTAAGTGCGAGCACTGGAAAAGTAGTAAAGAAGCAAGAAGTGAAGTTATGGACACAACCTCAAGTGAAAGAATCCATTTCTAAGCAGTATAAAGGCGTTATTCAATCCATTACATTTAACAAAGACACGCGTGAATATACGTTAACCGTAGTATATGGCAAAGTAGAATATACGCTCACCGTAGATGGTCTAACGGGGAAAGTCATTCATGAAAATAAAAAAGAGCTGCAGCTAATGCTAGAGCAAAAAATAAAAGAAGCGGCTGTCAAACAGTATAGTGGTTACGTATATAGTCTAGAGTTTAAAGAATCCGCTAGTCAGTATATCGCAGTGATTCTTAAAGAGGGCACTCAATATACCGTAACGTTAGATGCTTTCACCGGAAAAGTAGTTAATACTTCTCAGCAAGAAGTGAAGCTATTAACGAGACAAGATGCAAAAGATCTTGCATTGGCTACATATGCAGGTAAGGTGAAAATAGTAGAATATGATCAAAACACAGCGATTTTCACAGTGAAAATAATCAAAGATAATACGGAATACACAGTCAGAATCGATGCGGTTTCGGGTAAAATCACATATGTAAAACAAGATAAGCTTCAGCCGTTAACGGAGAACGCTGTAAAAGTTCTTGCTTTAAAACATCAAGAAGGAAAAGTGGAGCATATTGAGCTTACAACGGAAAACTCAATAACTGTATACGTAGTAACGATGGTGAGCGGAAGCAAGCAGCAGACGCTTAAGTTCGATGCTTATACGGGACAAGAGTGTTCATAACTTTTTATCTTAAAATATACATTTCATTTTTCATTCATATCAAGCAGAGGATGCTTCAAAGCACCCTCTGCTTTTCTATTTTGCAACTGGAAACATTAACGGCTATCTATGTTAAGATAAATGTAGATTATTCTTATCAAATGGATAAAACTAGAATGAACTAAATTAAATAGATAGGGTGTACACATGAGAAAAGAAGTACAAGTTATAGCCAAAGAAGCTTTTATTAAAAAAGTGAACAAAGGTTATCCACTCATTGAAAAAGATGCGCTTGTTGATGGTCATAAACTTCAAAAAGAAGGCGTTATTATTAACTTAGTCACTCCGAAGAATCAATTTTTGGCCAAAGGCTATTATGGGAAGCAAAACAAAGGCTACGGCTGGATTCTGACGAAGAAGAAAAGTGAACAAATTGACGCGGCGTTTTTTGCACGGAAAATTCAGCAAGCGATTGCCTCTCGTCAAGATTTTTATGCGTCTGAAGATACAACTGCTTTTCGCGTATTTAATAGTGAAGGTGACGGAATTGGCGGCTTAATTATTGATTATTATGATGGATATTACGTCATGAGCTGGTATAGTGAAGGTATTTATCAATTTAAAGAATATGTCATTGAAGCCTTAAAATCTGCGCCTAACTTTAAAGGGCTATACCAGAAAAAACGTTTTAACGTAAAAGGGCAGTATATTGAAGAAGATGATTTTGTAGCAGGGGATAAAGGTGAGTTCCCTCTTATTGTAAAAGAAAACGGTATTCGTTTTGCTGTTTACTTAAATGACGGAGCGATGGTTGGGGTCTTTTTAGATCAGCGAGACGTCCGTAAAACGATTCGAGATAAATATGCAAAAGGAAAGACCGTCTTAAATATGTTTTCGTATACAGGCGCATTTTCAGTGGCGGCTGCTCTTGGAGGAGCTGCGAAAACAACAAGCGTCGACTTGGCCAATCGCAGCTTGGCAAAAACAATTGAGCAATTTAGTGTAAACGGAATTGATCACGAAGCACAGGACATTATCGTAGAAGATGTTTTCAAGTATTTTAAATATGCGGTCAAAAAGAACATGACCTTCGATCTTGTGGTGCTAGATCCGCCGAGTTTTGCCAAGTCGAAAAAGCATACGTTTAGCGCGGCAAAAGACTACAAAGATTTATTAAAAGAAGCCATTGCTCTTACAAAGCCAAACGGTGTCATTGTAGCATCTACGAACGCAAGCAATTTTGATATGAAAAAATTCCATTCGTTTATTGAAAAAGCTTTTAATGAAAAAGGGGAACAGTACAAAATGATGGAGCAGTTCGCTCTTCCAGCTGATTTTAAAACGATAAAAGAATTTAAGTCAGGTAATTATCTCAAAGTCGTGTTTATTCAAAAAGTAAATCGCTAAATGCAAGGCTGCATGATGAACTCATGCAGCTTATTTATTGTGATGAAATAACGCTTACAAGCTATTTTGAAGGGAATAAAGTGAAGATGAAAGATAAATATTGTCAATATGTATGATAAAATAATAAAGGAATTATGCTCAACACTTCACAATTTTATAATATCATCCTTAGGAAACGTATTTTTACAATTGTTTTATTTTAAAAGGGATAAGTATTGGGTACGAAGTGGAAAGAGCATACTACTACTATTATTTAAAAACATGAAAGGAGAAAGATTATGGCTGAAACAACAAAAAAGCCTGCCGGTGAAGTGAAATTTATTCCTTTATTAATTTGTCTGGCAATCGGACTTATTTTATGGTTTATTACACCTCCGTCCGGACTTGATGTAAAGGCTTGGCACTTATTCGCTATTTTTGTGGCTACTATCGTAGGGCTTATCATTAAACCATTGCCATTAGGCAGTGTAGCTATTTTATCTTTAACCATTATTGTATTAACTAATACATTAACACTTGAACAATCGCTCAGCGGTTTTCAAAATACGACGATTTGGCTAATCGTTATTGCATTCTTTATTTCTAGAGGCTTTATTAAGACTGGTCTAGGAACAAGGGTTGCCTATATCTTTGTTCGTTTGTTCGGTAAAAAGACGTTGGGACTATCGTATTCTCTTATCGTAAGTGATTTACTTTTATCACCTGCAATGCCGTCTAATACAGCACGAGCTGGAGGAATTATTCTTCCAATCATTCGTTCTTTATCTGAAACATACGGATCGAGAACTGGAGACGGTACGGAGCGCAGAGTGGGTGCTTTCTTAACAAAAGTATCGTTTCAAGGAGATATGATTACATCCGCTATGTTCGTAACCGCAATGGCGGCCAATCCTCTTGCTGTTAAAATGACGGAACAAATTACAGGCAAGACTATTTCATGGGTTGGCTGGGCAGCGGCTGCAATTGTACCTGGAATTATTAGTTTAATTGTTATTCCGCTTGTTATTTATAAGCTGTATCCGCCAGAATTAAAAGAAACACCGGAAGCATCTGAAATTGCAGTAAAAAAATTAAATGAGATGGGTCCGCTAAAGAAAGAAGAATGGTACATGATTGGCGTATTTTTACTTCTTCTTGTGCTGTGGATTTTTGGCGCTAATTTAAATATTAATGCAACAACAACTGCTTTTATTGGTCTATGTACGCTGCTTTTAACGCAAGTATTAAGCTGGTCGGACATCAAAAAAGAACAGGGAGCATGGGATACATTAGTTTGGTTTGCTGTTTTGGTTATGATGGCAACTTTCTTAAATGATCTAGGCATGATTCCTTGGTTCAGTGACCTGATGAAAGGCACTGTTAGTCATATGTCTTGGATGACCGCGTTAATTGTACTAGCTATTGCGTATTTTTATTCTCACTACTTTTTTGCGAGTAATACGGCTCACGTCAGCGCTATGTACGCAGCATTTTTATCTGTCATCGTGGCCGCTGGTGCGCCTCCGTTACTGTCAGCATTAATTTTAGCGTTCTTTAGCAATTTATTTGGCTGTTTAACTCACTACGGCAGTGGACCGGCACCCGTGTTCTTCGGTAGTGGATATGTAACACAGCAAAAATGGTGGTCGCTCGGCTTTTTAATTTCAATTATTCATATTATCATTTGGATTGGAATTGGTGGCTTGTGGTGGAAACTGCTAGGTCTATGGTAAAAAAACAGTGGCGCAGGCCACTGTTTTTTATGCTTCAGCCCAAACGGATACAGAGCCGCCATTTACAGGGAACTGTCCGTAGCCATCTTCTTCAATCACAACTTGGTCCTCTCGGTTGTTTGTGAAGTCAATCCACGTTTGTCCGCTTCGGTGTTCGCCGACGAACATTCTCTTTTCGCCATCTTCGCCGTTTGACATCACCACAGCGCATCCTGACTTCTCAAATTCCTCTACACCATGCCTTACCCACCCAATGGTATTCGGGTGGTCAAAATAATCGTCTTGCTGTCCGTATGCTTTGTCATAGCGTACATGCAAGAGAGCGGAAATATCTTTTTCTTTTCCCTCAATTGGGTGCTCTCCGCCTATTCCAAAATAGTCTCCGTAAAACACACAAGGATAGCCGTCTTCACGAAGTAAAATTAGAGCGTAAGCACTTTGTTTGAACCAATCTTCTACCCAAGATTCTAAAGATTCATTTGGCTGAGAGTCATGGTTATCTACAAATGTGACAACATTCAACGGGTGAGTCTTGACTAATGTATCATCAAAAATCGTGGTTAAATCAAAATCTCTTCCTTGCTGAGAGGCTTCATGCAGTTTATAGTGCAGCGATACGTCAAACAAATCGATTTGATAATCAATCACGTCTAGGAATTCCTGACAGGCTGTTAACTCTGGATTCCAAAACTCTCCCACAAAATAAAAGGGCTTTTCTTGAGAAGAGGACAATTCGTGGGCAAACTCTTTAATAAAATCGTGGTTAATATGTTTAATGGCATCTAATCGATAACCGTCACACTGCAGAGTGTCTGCTAACCATTTTCCCCATTTGATCATTTCTTCTCGAACTTCAGGATGATCGTAATCAATATTCGCAAACATTAAATAATCGTAGTTGCCAAACTCTTGATCCACATTTTCGTTCCAGCTTTTGTTTTCTCCGGCAATACGAAAAACGCCTTCTTTTCCATTTTTATCATCGTAATCAGTGCCGTTAAAATGATTAAAGTCCCATTTGAAAGAAGAATATTGATCGCCGCGCCCTTCAAATGTAAACTTTGTCCACCCTTCAATTTCAAAAGGTTCAGAAATTTCTTCTGTTCGGTTCATGGGGTCTACTTCAATGACGTGGAACGTTTCTTTTTCATCTGCTGCAGCTTTATGGTTCATTACAATATCCACATAAACATTAATTCCATGATTATGACAGGCATCAATCGCTTCATGCAGCTCTTGCTTGGTTCCATATTTTGTACGAACGGTTCCTTTTTGATCAAATTCGCCAAGATCGTATAAGTCGTAAACGCCGTAGCCATTATCCTCTGATGAAACACCTTTTGTAACCGGGGGAATCCACACGGAATCAATTCCTTGTTCTTTTAGTTGAGGAGCGAGCTCTTTGAGGCGTTTCCAATGCTCGCCATCAGCTGGCACATGCCATTCGAAAAATTGCATAATTGTATGATTCCGTTCCAAGTTAAATCATCCTCCTTTTAAATAAAAAGATATAATCGCTCACGGATAGTTCTTTAGAATCAAATGAGGAATTGATTATATTTTTTCTTTTAACGTTCCTGTTATCCTTATTCTTTAAACCTTTTTCAACATATGAAGCTTAAGAAAATCTTAAGATTTCCCCTTCTTTTTTCTTAAGAAATGCAGTTTACAATAAAACCCATAGACGAAATGACCCATGATATACTTTTGAAAGGAGTGTGAGAAATCAATGAACGAATATGTGGTTTTAGTCGTAGACGATGAGCAAGAAATCCGTAATGGCATTGCTATTTATTTAAAAAATGAAGGTATTAAAGTCTTTACGGCCAAAGATGGAATCGAAGCCATAGAGATACTAAATAAAGAAAAAGTTCACTTAATTATTCTTGATATTATGATGCCAAGACAAGATGGCATTTCAACGACGTTTAAAATCCGAGAACAAAAAAATATCCCGATTATTATGCTGAGCGCTAAAAGCGAAGATGCAGATAAAGTGCTCGGTCTGCAGGTAGGAGCAGATGATTATGTGACAAAGCCTTTTAATCCATTAGAACTGATAGCGAGAGTTAAATCACAGTTAAGAAGATATGTGACATTAGGTACATATGAGGAAACAAAGACGATTGATATCCGAGGTCTCGTACTTGATATTGAGGCTAAGTCCGTCACTCTTGATGGGGTGTTTATTAAGCTGACTCCCATTGAGTATAAAATTGTAGAGTTATTAATGAAAAATGCAGGGAGAGTTTTTTCCATACATGATATTTATGAACGCGTATGGAATGAACCAGGCTACAATGCAGAAAACACAGTAGCGGTACACATTAGAAAAATAAGAGAAAAAATTGAGATTGAACCAAAAAATCCGAGGTATGTAAAGGTTGTGTGGGGACTTGGATACAAAATGGAAAAGTAGCGTCATTTCAGCTATAGGGATTATCTTGTTTTTATTTGGTTTAGGAGCAACTATTTCTTCAATTAGTAACGTGCATAATCTATTAAAAACAAACTATTTACAAAAAAGCAGCTATGTAAAATCAGAAGACTTCAAAAAGCAAATAAGTCGTTTTACAAATGATCTCTACCTTTTAGAATTGACACAAAAAGATAAGAATACCGTTAATGCAAATAAGATAACAGAAGAAGAGATTGAGTCGTATCGATATACGGAAGGAACATTAACAGAACAAATAAAAAACGTGCACGATAAATATGAAGAAAAAATAGAAGACGCTAAGCAGGCAAAGAGCAAAAACGTTGAGGCTGCCTATGTAAAGCAGCGGGATCTAGAAGTTAAAAACATTCAAAAAAAGTTTCAAGATGATCAACTTGTTCGAGAAGAAATAGCGAAAAACAAAGAACGCGAAATGAAGAAAATTTATGCTGAAGCTTTTAATCAACAAAAACCATTATCTCAATATAAAAAAGACATCATGTATTATTTAAAAGATAGAAATACACAAAAAATATATACGAACATCCAAAACGCAAGCAAAGAAGATGTTAATCAATTAGTAAAACAGAAAAATATATTGTATAAACATACTTATTCAGCTCAATCACCGCTTGTGTTTCAACCGAATGCATATGATAATTCATCGTTAAGTAGTGAGGCAGACTCAGAGATTCCAATTCGGTATTTAAAGCAGAAGTTTACGGGTATAATTGCTGTTCCTGAAAAAGAAGCTTTCAGTAGTTCTTTATTTGATGAGTATAACTATTATCATCACCAAAATGTAGTATTTTTCGTGTATGCATTGTCAGGGATAATAGCTCTGTTAATAGTTTACTTTATTTATAAAAAAACAATAACCGGACGTTTAAAAGAAATAGCAAGACAAACTGCAGTACAAAGGATTTATAAAAAAGTACCTTTAGATATTTGTATAATGGTTTTTCTTTTGTACTCACTCTTTACATTAAGTCTCATTCTGAACGGCTATCCAACTTCTTTATTAGAATCATATAAGCATGTTGCTACGTTCTTCTTTTACATGATAGCGATATCCATAGCTATTTGCCTATGGACACTTCAAGTATTTCTACTGTTTCAGCGTATGCACACACTAGATAATATAAAAGGAGAATATAAAAGAACGTGTGTTTATCAAGTAATTGATTTTTTACAATCTATTTTTATTATCAGACATATTGGCATGCATATAATGGTTGTAGTGCTGCTTTTAGTGTTTGCCGTGTTTGCTGTTGCAGCTTTATTGACTAGTGGATCTATGTTTGCAGAACAAGTATCTATACTATACTTAGCTGTTGGAAGTGTTGTAGGAGTGGTTACTTTGATACTGCTTATACTACGAATTAATTATTTAAATAAAATTATTATTTCAATTGATCAAATCGCCGCAGCTGAGTGGACAGAGCCGTTACCTATCAAAGGAAAATCAGCTTTGACTCAAGCAGCGATAAATATAAATCATATTCAGCAGCAAGTTCAAACATCTCAGCATGTTCAAGTTAAAAGTGAACGCTTGAAAACAGAGTTAATTACCAACGTCAGTCACGATTTGAGAACACCATTGACTTCTATTATGACATATACAGCGTTGTTAAAGTCGCAGGATCTTAATTCGGACGAACAACGTGCTTACGTTGAAATTATTGACCGTAAATCAAAACGTTTACAGACACTTATTGATGATTTATTTGAAGTGTCAAAAATGGCAAGTGGAAATGTAGAATTGCATAAAGACAAAATTGATATTAACCAGCTTCTTCATCAGGCTTTAGCTGAATATAATGAAGCAATTGAAGATTCAACTCTGCAATTGCGTATTCAATCTCTCGAAAAGCCGATATTTGCTACTGTAGATGGTCAAAAATTATGGAGAGTATTTGACAATTTGATAGAGAATATATTGAAATATTCACTTGAACAAACGCGTGTCTATATTTCTGTTCAAGAAATAAACGAACAAGTGAAACTAACGTTTAAAAATGTAAGTAAATATGAATTAAATGAGCAGGCAGATGAGCTGTTTGAACGATTTAAAAGAGGGGACACTTCAAGACAAACCGATGGCTCCGGACTTGGGTTAGCTATCGCTAAGTCAATTATTGATTTGCACGGAGGAGAATTGAATATTGAAATTGACGGAGATTTATTTAAAGTAACGATTACTCTTTAATGTGAGTGAATATAACCAGCATATCTAGTAAAAAAAGAAGCAACCTCATTATGCTGGTTGCTTCTCTTTTTTTAACGTTCTTAATTTTATTCCGCAACCGCAAAGCGTACTATGCTTTAGTACTTTTATTTCTCTATGACACTGATTACATCTTATTTCTTGTCCAATCATTTCTTCATCCCTTCCTCTTTTTACAAGAATTTAAATAAGTATCCATAAAATACGGATACTTATTTAGTGATAAAATATTAAACTAATTGAGAATAAACAAGAATCTATAATGAGAAAAATATCTTTATTTTTTCATTTAGAAAACTGATAAATTTATTTTACTTGCTGCGGAACAGACAACCCTAAACCATCTGCAATGCGTTTTCCATACTCCGGATCCGCTTTGTAGAAGTGTTGAATTTGGCGCAGTTTAATCTCTTCTTTTTCTACAGGCTTCATAGCTTCAACGATGTTTGCAACTAAGCGTGTACGCTCGTCTTCGCTTAGAAGGCGGTATAAATCGCCTGCTTGTGTGTAATGATCGTTGTGATCATATGCAACACTATCAGCAACGCCTGAAACAGGGTATGCCGCTTGTTTGTTTTCATGAGATTCTGTCGGGCCGCTAAAGCTGTTTGGCTCATAGTAAACAGAACGGCCGCCGTTATCGTCAAAGCGCATTTGACCATCACGCTGATAGTTATTTACTTCGCTGCGGGGAAGGTTGATCGGCAGCGCTTGATGATTAGCGCCGACGCGGTAGCGATGTGCGTCGCTGTATGCGAATAGTCGACCTTGCAGCATTTTGTCAGGTGATACGTCAATTCCCGGCACAAGCGTTCCAGGTGAGAATGTAGCTTGCTCCACTTCTGCAAAATAATTTTCCGGATTGCGCTCTAATACCATGCGACCTACTTCAATTAACGGATAGTCTTTTTGTGACCATACCTTTGTTACATCGAACGGGTCGAAGCGATACGTATCAGCATCTTCTAAAGGCATAATTTGAACGTACAGCTTCCATGAAGGCAAATCGCCTTTTTCAATGGCATTAAATAAATCTTCGGTATGATAATCTGGATTTTCACCAGCTATCTTGGCGGCTACGTCTGGAGCCAGATTTTTCACGCCTTGCTCTGTTTTAAAGTGATACTTCACCCAAACGCCATCTCCTTCGGCGTTAACCCACTTAAATGTGTGGCTGCCAAATCCATGCATATGGCGTAACGTTGCCGGGATACCGCGGTCAGACATCAAAATAGAAACTTGATGCAAAGATTCAGGAGAGAGGGACCAGAAATCCCACACGGCCGTCGGATTTTTTAAATGCGTGCGTGGATCGCGTTTTTGTGTATGAATAAAATCGGGAAATTTAATCGCATCTCGGATGAAAAATACAGGTGTATTATTTCCGACTAAGTCGTAGTTTCCTTCTTCTGTATAAAATTTAACAGCAAATCCACGAGGGTCGCGAACGGTATCTGCTGAGCCGTTTTCACCAGCTACTGTTGAAAAGCGAACAAATAGAGGCGTTCGTTTTCCTACTTCAGAAAGGAAAGCTGCTTTGGTATAGGCTGAAACATCATTTATCACTTCAAAATAGCCGTGGGCACCGGCGCCTTTTGCGTGCACGACGCGTTCAGGAACACGCTCTCGGTTAAAATGGGCTAATTTCTCTAAAAGGTGAACATCTTGAATTAAAGTAGGGCCGCGTGAACCAGCGGTCATTGAATTTTGATTATCTCCAACCGGAGCTCCCCAACTAGTCGTTAGGTTATTCTTGTTTGTTGTCATCTTAGAACCACCTCTTATTTGAATTTTATTATGTTAGAAATAATAATAACATTTTTAAATAAAAAATCAATACTAATTTATAATTATTATAATTTAACCTGTGTATTTTGAGATGTAATCAGTGGGGGATACGCATGTGAAATGTACGAATTATTTTAAAAATTTTCTGTATAGTATATTTAGTTTAATGATAAAAATGCCTGGTGTGCAATTATTTTGAACGGCTATTACTACATTAAAAACACGCTTGCTTATATAAGCAAGCGTGTTTGTTTTATATATTTTGTGATAAATTTGCTTTTGCTGCCAGCTCAGCCTGAGGCGTGCGCCAAAGCTGTGTCCATTTTTGAATCGCGGCTATCATAATAATGAGACCAAGTATAAGCATGATGATCGAAAGAGTCGCATTTAATATGCTATAACCTGCCGCAGCTTCGTTTAAATATACATTCTTAACCATCCAATAACCCGCATAGTTAACCGTTACGTAAAGGTAAGCTAGTGGAATAAGGCAAGTAAGCATATAGGAGCGTTTATCTGCAATTCTAAGAATGACGGTTGCTCCAATAATTAAACCAATAGAGGCCATTAACTGATTCGATACGCCGAACAACGCCCAAACGGAGCCAATATCTCCTGAGAACAATAAGTACCCCCACATAAAACAGGCTAGGGTACTTGCAAAAATGGAACCCGGAAGCCAGTCTACTCGCTTTAAAGGCTTATAAAATTCACCGAAAAAGTCTTGAATTAAATAGCGGGAAACGCGTGTGCCAGCGTCGATAGCAGTTAAAATAAACACTGCTTCAAACATAATGACGAATTGGAAAAAATAAGAAGACAGGTGGCTGAACCAAGGAATTTCCGTGAAGATATACGTCATTCCTACAGCCAGTGTAACAGCGCCGCCTGTGCGGCCTTCTAAGTTTAGACCAATCTCTTGGCTAAGCTGAGGAAGAGCTGTTACGTTCATGCCAAGCGTTTTGAACACTTCAGGTGTAGAGTTAATTGCAAAATAATCTCCAGGATGTAAAGCTGTTGCTGCAATTAATGCCATAATTCCTACTAAGCATTCGACTAACATCGCGCCGAAGCCTACAACTTTAATGTCACTCCAACGATCAAGCATCTTAGGGGTTGTTCCTGAACCAACAAATGCATGGAAGCCGGAAATAGCACCGCAGGCGATCGTAATGGAAATGAACGGCCACACAGGTCCTGCTAAAATAGGGCCGCCTCCGTGAATAAATTTAGTAACTGCAGGAAATGGAATTGCTGGATTTACGAAAAACACGCCTACAATCAGCGCGATAAAGACACCAATTTTCATAAAGCTGCTTAAGTAATCTCGAGGTGCTAAAAGCAGCCAAACGGGCAAGGCCGCTGCGAAAAATGCATAAACGGGAAGAATAATTGAAAGTGTTTTAATATCTAGCGTTAAAAAATCTCCTAAAGATGTTCCTTGAATATAAGGACCGCTAAATACGGCGATTAAAATTAAAATGAAGCCGACGGTAGAAGCCGCTTTTAAATTACCGGTTTTTTTGTGGTAAATACCTACCCCCATTGCGATCGGAATCGTAATTCCAACAGCGAATGTACCCCAAGGATTTTTCTCAAGTGCGTGTAGCACGACCATAGATAAACCGGCCATTGTGATGGTAATGATAAAAAGCATAGCTAAACCTGTACAAAAACCAGCGACAGGTCCTAGCTCTTTTTTAGCCACTTCGGAAAGCGACTGGCCTTTTTGGCGCATAGATGCAAATAACACAACCGCATCGTGAACGGCTCCTCCGATTACAGCTCCGATTAAAAGCCAGAGCAGTCCGGGCAAATAGCCAAACTGAGCCGCTAAAATAGGTCCAACAAGCGGACCCGCAGCTGCAATAGCTGCAAAGTGATGACCAAATGTTACCCATCGGTTGGTTGGCACATAATCTTTTCCATCTTCAAGCTCATGTGCCGGCGTTTGTTGCGCATCGTTTAGTTTCAAGACCTTAACAGCCATGAATGTTCCATAAAGCCGATACGCAATCATTAAAATACAGATAGATCCAATAACAATCGTAACCGCATTCATTACAAATCCCCCTATCCCTTAGTTGTCGGATGTTTGTACTACTGCACAACGTTATGTAATTGTGTGTTCCCCTTACAACTTTCATTATAAAAGAAGAAAACGCTTTTATCACCAATTTTTCCCTTAATTATTTAAAAAATTAGAAAGTTCAAATTCCCTTTGAAAAACTATAAGACTTTTCGCATAATCTCTGCTATAATTTTTAAAAAAATTAGTACGCATTTAGGTGTTTTTAGTTAGGGAGATGAAAAGAGTGAACCATCGTCAAGAGTTACAAAATAGCAAGCGTATTGTAGTCAAAGTAGGGACCTCTACGTTGACTTATGATAATGGAGATATTAACTTAGCACGCATTGAAAAACTAGCGCGTGTTTTATCTGATTTAATGAATGCAGGAAAAGAAGTTGTGCTTGTTACATCAGGTGCTGTTCAAGTGGGAGTAAAAAAACTAAAGTTAAAAGAAAAGCCAACTTCTATTCGAGAAAAACAAGCAGCAGCCTCTGTCGGGCAATGTGAGCTTATGCATATCTACAGTAAATTCTTTGGTGAGTACAGTCACATTGTTGGTCAAGTACTGTTAACAAAAGATGTAATCGAAGATGAACATGTGCGCAATAACGTTGTGAACACGTTTGAAAAATTAATTGAAGACAAAGTGATTCCTATTGTGAATGAAAACGATACAGTTGCAATCGATGAGATTGAAAACATCGTGCGTTTTGGAGATAACGATAATTTATCCGCCATTGTTTCAGTTTTGATTCACGCAGATTTACTCGTTATTTTATCTGATATTGACGGTTTCTTTGATTCAGATCCCACAAAAAACCCTAACTCTAAATTAATGAAAGTAATAGATGGCATCACGCCGGAGCTTGAGAATTTTGCTGGAGATAGTGGAACTGACGTTGGAACAGGCGGAATGGTCACAAAGCTTACTGCTGCTAAAACAGCTACAAGTGCAGGCGTGAGCTTAATCTTAGCAAATGGTAAAGAGCCAAGTATTTTGCGAGATATTATTGAAGGTCAAGAAATTGGAACGTTATTCTTAAAACAAGCTGAAGGAGTAATGAAATGAGTGAATTGCAGCTTAAAGGAAAGCAGGCACAAGAAGCCTCTTATTTCTTAGGAAATGTAACGAGTGAACAAAAACAGCAAGCGCTTTATAAAATGGCGGCTGCTTTATTGAGTCAGCAAGGCACGATTTTAAAAGCAAATGAATTAGACGTAGAAAAAGCTGTTCAAAAAGGCACGTCAAAAGCGATGTTAGATCGCCTATCTTTAAATGAAGAGCGGATTCATGGAATGGCAGACGGCCTACGCCAAGTAGCTGCGATTGCGGATCCAGTAGGAGAAGTACTGTCTATGGCCAAACGACCAAATGGCTTACAAATTGGGCAGCAGCGTGTACCTATCGGTGTCATAGGAATTATTTATGAAGCGCGTCCAAACGTTACATGTGATGCAGCAGGCTTATGCTTAAAAGCAGGAAATGCGGTTATTTTGCGCGGAGGCAGCGAGGCATTTTATTCGAATCAAGCGATTGTTTCTGTATTATCTCAAGCTGCGGCAAGTGCAGGATTGCCTGAGCATAGCGTACAGCTTATTGAAGATACGTCGAGAGAAACAGCACTGGAGTTAATGAAACTAAATGAATATATCGATGTATTAATTCCTCGAGGCGGTGCTGGTTTAATTGAAGCGGTGGTAAAAAATGCAACCGTTCCTGTTATTGAAACGGGAACCGGGAACTGCCACATTTATGTTGATGAAGAATATGACCGTGACATGGCGACCAATATTGTCATTAATGCAAAAACATCTCGTCCAGCGGTGTGTAACTCAGCCGAAAAGCTGATTATTCACGAACGAGCGGCTCATGAATTTTTGCCGATTATTGTTCAAGCGCTACGAGAGAAAGATGTAGAAGTTCGCGGTGATGACCGTGCGCTAACAATCGTTCCAGATCTTGTTCCAGCAGCGGATGAGGAGTGGAAGAAAGAATATTTGGATTTCATCATGGCGGTTAAAATCGTAGATGATATCGATGAAGCGATTTCCCATATTAATGTTCATAGTTCACATCACTCCGAAGCGATTGTAACAACAAATTATGCTCATGCTCAGCGTTTTTTACAGCGCGTTAATTCAGCTGCTGTTTATGTGAATGCTTCGACGAGGTTTACGGACGGAGAAGAGTTTGGGTTCGGGGCAGAAATCGGAATTAGTACACAAAAGCTTCATGCGCGTGGACCGATGGGATTAAAGGAATTAACAACGTTGAAATATATTATTTACGGAGATGGACAAATTCGATAAAAAAGAAGCCTGAGATATATGCTCAGGCTTCTTTTATTTCCATACACTCGTCAGAAGTTACTTTTACTATCCCCATATAAATTCCTCCTTTGAATCACGGTCACTATTTTAATTAAAAAAAACGTTATACGTAAAACGTTTTCATAAAAGATGTTTTTATGTTAAACTAAAAATTATAAATAATCAAACTATTTTTCAACTTTTATATGAATTATGTACGTTTTTTTATCAACCAATAGGGAAGAAAAAATAGGGGGAAGAGAAATATGGCGTTTATGCAATGTGATTTTTTTTCAGAAGTATTGCAAATAAGTACTTCAATGAACGTTTTGATACCGCAGCAAACAAAATCTCAAATTGGTTTACAAACCAATACAAGAAGTGAGAAACACCCTACGCTCTATTTATTACACGGTCTTTCTGATGATCATACGATATGGATGAGAAGAACTTCGATTGAACGCTACGCATCAGAATTAGGACTTGCAGTTGTAATGCCAAATGCAGATCGCAGCTTTTATAGAGATATGGCTTATGGAAAGAAGTATTGGACGTTTGTAACAGAAGAACTTCCTCAATTGGCTAGATCATTCTTTCCGTTATCGGAAAAAAGAGAAGATAATTTTGTAGCTGGCCTTTCTATGGGAGGGTATGGCGCTTTAAAATGGGCGTTTCGCAAACCACATCAATTTTCTGCAGCTGCCAGTTTATCAGGAGTGATGGACGTTGAAGGGCTTGGAGGGCGAGGAGAAGTTCAGTTCTTAGATTATCCTTTGATTTTTGGCATGCCGCCTGTTATTAGACCTGAGGATGATCTTTTCTGGCTGCTTGAAAATCGCCGGCGCTATGGAGAAGTGACTCCGCGTATTTATCAATGCTGTGGAACGGAAGATTTTTTATATCAGGAAAATAAACGTTTTTCGGAGCGATGTAAGCAAGAGCCTATTTGTTTTACATATGAAGAAGGAAAAGGAAGTCACGACTGGGCATATTGGGATCAAAAAATTCAAGATGTGTTAAAGTGGCTGTTTAGTGAAAAGTAGGGAAGGTAGGTTTCGGTGGTTCCGACTTCTAGTAGTATAATAAAGAAAAATGTTTACTTGGTCGATAGACTAAAAGGAAATAGGAGTCGGTACGAATGGGGAGAAAAAAAGTCACGATTACAGAAGTAGCGAAAGAAGCGGGTGTTTCATTAGCTACGGTATCAAGAATCTTCAATAATAAAGACGGTAAAATTAAAATCAGTGAAAAAACCAAACAAAAAGTACTAAAAGCAGCAGCTCATTTAGGGTATCAGACGAATCCATTTGCGGCAGCTCTGCGGGCCCAAAAAACAGGGATTATCGGGATATTAATTAGAGATTTAAAAGATCCGTTTTTAATTGAACTATTAAAAGAGGTACAGCAACAAGTCCAAAGTCGAGGGATGGATGTTCTTATTGGACATACGGATTACCAAGAAACAACGGCTGAGCGTCAATTAAATGTTATGATGAACCATTGGTTTGATGGAGTCATTTTATTAGATTATGTAGCCGCTCAGAATCCTTTTTTAGACGTATTAAAACAATATCAAACGCCTTACGTTTCTCTTACAGGAGACGGCTCTTCTGCACTTTGGCCGATTGTACATGTAGATGATGCGGTGGGAATACAATTAGCTGTTGCTCACTTAACGGACCTTGGTCATAAGAATATTGGGTTCGTTGGAAAAGCTGTAAGCGGAGTCGAGCACCGTCTATCTCTTTTTCATCAGTATGTACCGTCAGCAAACGCAAAGTTTGTAAAAGAAGATATGAATAACTCAGATGAACTATATCAGTTTATAAATGAGCTAGCTCATCATCCAGAGCCCCCAACTGCGCTTATCTGTGCTACGGATTACATTGCTCTGAAAGTGATACACTGTGCGTGGCAAAACGGGCTTCACGTTCCAGCAGATTTGTCTGTTATAGGGTTTGATGATATTACAGAAGCTAGTGAAGCGCATCCTCCGCTAACAACCATCCGTCAACCGATGGAGAAAATGGCTGAAAAAGCAGTAAACCTCTTACTTCAGCAAATTCAGGATCAGCAAGAAATGGATCAAGTACAGTATAAAATGGCACCTGTATTAGTAGAGCGTGAGACCACAAAACGTATGAATTGATAAGGGATGTATATACTATTCCTGAAAGTGTGAGACAAAAAGTCCACACTTTTTTGCATTAACCATTGCGTCTACTTCCCTCTTTCTTATACACTGTATGCTGTAGGGGAAAAAACCAAGCTTTAATATGTTTGGAGCGATTTGATGACACAACAAAAATTAGATAAATATGAAATTATGGACGTTAGCTTACTAGCAGGTAAAATTATGTTAGAAAGCGGAGCAGAAACGTATCGAGTAGAAGACACAATGATGCGGATTGCAGCGTCTTACGGTATAAAAAAATCCCACAGCTATGTGACGCCAACAGGGATTATGTTTTCACTTGAAACGAAAGAACCGACGAAAACGAAGTTAATTCGTATTTCCGAACGAACGACAGATTTAAAAAAAGTAACCATGGTAAATAGCGTCTCAAGAACAATCAGTCAAGGAAATATTTCCTTGGAGGAAGCGTATGAAATGCTACAAGAAATTGAAGCGACGAACGTAGCTTTTCCACTATGGGTTCAACTTGCAGCTGCATCCATTTCTAGCGGATGCTTTTTAATCATGTTTCAAGGTTTATGGACGGACTTTATTCCAGCTATGTTTTCAGGAGGTCTTGGATTTTTAACCGTGGTGTATTTCCATCGTCTTATTCCGATTCGCTTTTTTGCTGAGTTTACCGCTTCGTTAGTTATTGGCCTTTTATCAGCTCTTTTAGTCGCTTCAGGACTGGGCACGCAAATTGATAAAATTATTATTGGATCCGTTATGCCTCTCGTTCCTGGCTTATCCATTACCAATGCAGTGCGAGATTTAATGGCGGGACATTTACTGTCTGGATTATCAAAAGGAGCAGAAGCGTTTCTGACGGCATTCGCTATTGGTGCAGGTATTGCCATTGTATTTACGCTTCTATAGAAGGGAGGCATCATATGCATATCGTAGAGCAGATAATTACAAGTTTTATTGCTTCAGCAGCGTTTGGGATCATTTTTAATGTTCCACGTGAATCATTATTAAAAAGTGGCTTTGTCGGAATGATTGGCTGGCTCATTTACTATTTGCTAACGTTCTATGGCGTAGATGAAATTCCAAGCACCGTTGCATCGGCCTTCTTTATTGCTATTATTAGTCAAATTTACGCAAAAATTTACCGAACGCCGATCATTATTTTCACCGTAGCAGGTATTATTCCGCTCGTTCCAGGAGGAACAGCATACGATGCTATGCGTAACTTTGTAGAAAATAACTATAATGAAGCGATTAGTCTTGCAGCGAAAGCCTTTATGATTTCAGGTTCAATTGCCATTGGTATTGTGTTTTCTGAAGTCATCAACCAAATCATTCGTCAATCTAAATTAAATGCCAAAGCAAAATATCGACCGTAGAGAAGCAAGCTCAAATCAGAGCGTGCTTTTTTTATGAAAAAATAAAGAGATCCTTCACTTTTTGTCACAAGAAAGTCACGTTTTAGTCTAAAAACGTTCAAAAAATGTACGTGCACAGTAAAAAAAATAGACTATACTATGTAAATAGAAAGAGAGACATTACATATGATTGTGAAACATTGAGCATATTTCTCGAATTATTATGCTCAATGTTTCACAATGTAAGTAAAAGATGCTCAGAAATGAGTAAAGTATCTATGGAAATGATGAATGTTCTTATATATGAAAGGAGAAAAAAGATGGATACAGTCATACTATCACGTATTCAATTTGCATCAACGACGCTGTTTCATTTTATCTTTGTACCGCTGTCTATCGGCCTTGTCTTTTTAGTAGCGATCATGGAAACGATGTACGTAGTAAAAAAAGATGAACAGTATAAAAAGATGGCAAAGTTTTGGGGGCACTTATTCCTGATTAACTTTGCTGTTGGAGTCGTAACAGGTATTTTACAAGAATTTCAGTTTGGCATGAACTGGTCGGAGTACTCAAGGTTTGTAGGAGATGTATTCGGTGCGCCGCTTGCTATTGAAGCACTGCTAGCGTTTTTTATGGAGTCCACTTTCCTCGGACTGTGGATTTTCGGATGGGATCGTTTACCTAAATGGCTGCACTGTCTATGTATTTGGCTTGTTAGTCTAGGTACTATTTTTTCAGCGTTCTTTATTTTAACGGCTAATTCTTTTATGCAGCATCCGGTTGGAATGGAGCTGAATAATGGCCGTTTAGAAATGAATGACTTCTTTAAATTGTTAACAAACGGTCAGCTGTGGGTTGAATTCCCTCATACCATTTTAGGTTCGTTTGCAACAGGCGCCTTTTTTATCACGGGTGTCAGCGCCATTATGCTCTTGAAGAAAAAACATTTGGCTTTTGCCAAAAAATCATTTCAAGTTGCCATTATTGTAGGGTTAGTTTCAGGTGTAGGAATTGCGTTATCTGGTCATGAACAGGCTGGATACTTAGTTAAAACACAGCCCATGAAAATGGCCGCAAGTGAAGGATTATGGGAAAACAGCGGAAGTCCAGGGGCTTGGACGGTAACAGCAAATATTCACCCCGATGAAAAGAAAAATACGGGAGAAATCAAAATACCTTATTTATTAAGCTTCTTATCATACGGGAAATTTTCAGGTTCCGTTCCTGGGATGAACGAGCTACAGGAGCAGTATACGGCGAAATATGGAGCAGGAAATTATATTCCACCCGTTCGGACAACATTTTGGAGTTTCCGCATTATGGCTGGTCTAGGTGGCGTATTATGTGCATTAGGCATTTGGGGCACGTACTTGCTTTCTCGTAAAAAACTTCAAGAAAGCAAACTATTTTTACGTATTATGACGATTGCCATTGCCTTTCCGTTCCTTGGAAGCTCAGCAGGTTGGATTATGACAGAGATTGGCCGTCAGCCTTGGGTTGTATTTGGCTATATGAAAACCGAAGATGCCGTGTCTCCTGGTGTAACAGCAGGTGAATTGCTGTTTTCTATTATCTCGTTTTCGTTCTTTTATTTAATTTTAGCTGTGATTATGGTGTTCTTGTTCGTTAAAGAAATTAAAAAAGGTCCAGATCACGATCACGAAGCACATACAAAAGTAGTATCAACTGATCCGTTTACCAAGGAGGGATACAATGTTTTCTCTTAATGAATTCTGGTATTTACTAGTATCCATTCTGTTTGTTGGTTTCATCTTTTTAGAAGGCTTTGATTTTGGGATTGGAATGGTTTCTCGCTTTTTAGGAAGAAACGACTTAGAGCGACGAGCTTTTATTAATACAATCGGTCCTTTTTGGGATGCGAATGAAGTTTGGCTAATTTCAGCAATCGGTGCTATGTTTGCTGCTTTTCCAAACTGGTATGCAACGCTATTAAGCGGGTCATATGTTCTTTTTGTTCTTCTTTTGCTTTCGCTGATTGGCCGCGGTGTAGCATTTGAATTTCGAGGAAAAGTTGAGAAACAAGCGTGGAAAAATGCGTGGGATTGGGTTATCTTCTTTGGAAGTCTTTTTCCACCGCTCATTTTTGGTATCTTATTTTCAGCGTTAATGAAAGGACTGCCTGTTGAGCGCAACATGCAAATGAATGCCGGCTTTTCGGATATTGTTAATCTATATACCATCACAGGCGGCGTTACGTTGACAATGCTTTGCTTATGGCACGGACTTATTTTTGCCACGATCCGTACGATGAACGATATTAGAGATCGTTCACGGAAGGTCGCTATGAAGCTTTTGCCTATAAATGCTTTATTACTTCTTATCTTTTCAGGCATGACGTTTTTTGAAACAGATTTATTCAGTAATCATAGCCGTTTGATGCTATATACATTTTTCATCGGTATTTTCGTGTATTTACTAGCAGGATTTTTCCTTACACGTAAAAAAGACGGATGGGCATTTGCTATGTCTGGCTTAATTTTAATTTTATCAATTTCCTCTATATTTGCAGGGTTGTTTCCAACCGTTTTGGTTAGTTCAATCAATGAAAGCTATAGTTTAACGATTCATAATGCAGCATCAGGGAATTATTCCTTAAAAATTATGTCTTACGCTGCTATTGCATTACTGCCTTTTGTGTTAGGTTATCAAATTTGGAGCTACTACGTTTTCAGAAAACGTGTAGATCATAAGGAGCATATGGAGTATTAATGGGTAGAAATTTAATGGTTTACAACGGAATAAAAATGGTTCTTGCCATGTTAATAGGGCTTATTACTATTCAAAGTGTAGCCATTATTTTTCAAGCTAAGTGGCTCGCCGAAGTAATTACCGCTCTTTTTCATGGTGAAAGTTTAACTTCGCAGACAAAAGCAATCGGATTGTTTTTGTCTGCCTTTATGATTCGTCAGATCGTAGGTTTTATAGTAAAAAAAACAGCATATCAATTTGGAGTCAAAACGACTCAGGAACTTCGTTTGATAGTCATGCAAAGCATTTTTTCATTAGGACCGCGCTTTACCAAAGATGAAGGAACAGGAAACTTGGTGACGCTCATCACCACAGGCCTACAGAAGCTTCGCGCTTATCTCGAGCTGTTTTTGCCTAAACTGGCCGCCATTAGCGTTACACCTTGGCTAGTGCTTGCTTTCGTCTGGTACCATGATCGGCTTTCAGGCATTATTTTACTTGTGACCATGCCAATTTTAATTTTATTTATGATTTTGCTTGGATTGGCTGCACAAAAAAAAATAGATAGCCAATGGGAGACATATCACGTGTTGTCCAACCACTTTGTAGATTCGCTTCGAGGGTTAGAAACTTTAACATTTCTCGGGAAAAGTAAGGAACATGCTGAAACGATTGAAAGAGTTAGTGACCGTTATCGAAAAGCGACAATAGGAACGCTCCGAATTGCTTTTTTATCTACGTTTGCTTTAGATTTCTTTACGATGTTATCTGTAGCCATCGTAGCTGTTATGCTTGGTTTGCGGCTGGTGAACGGTTCGATGACGTTAGAGCCCGCACTTATGATTTTATTGCTGGCTCCTGAATACTTCCTGCCGATACGGGAAGTCGGAAACGATTATCATGCAACATTGGACGGAAAAGAATCCGGAGATGCATTACTTAAGATTGTGAAGCAGGCTGAAAAATCGCCGGCTAAAAAAGAAGATGTTCCTAGTTGGACTGAAAACAGTGAAATTCAATTACGTCATATCACTGTAAAATATGACAAAGAGCAGCCGCCTTCTCTTGAAGATGTGTCACTTCATGTTAAAGGAAGTAAAAAAATTGGGATTATAGGAAAAAGCGGAGCTGGAAAATCGACGCTTATTGACATACTGAGTGGCTTTGTACCATTTACAGAAGGGTCTGCTGAAGTAAACGGCGTGCCGGTTGATTTACGCTCAGATGCTTGGCAAAAGCAGATTACGTATATCCCTCAGCACCCATTTATTTTTAATGGAACAGTAAAAGAAAATATTGAATTTTATCAGGACAGAGGCGGCTCATATGATTATGAAGATGCTTTAACGAAAGCAGGACTTTTATCAACGGTTCAACAGATGCCTAAGAAGGAAAATGAAATGATAGGAGATGGAGGACGGCAGCTTAGCGGCGGCCAAGCTCAAAGGATTGCCCTAGCTAGGGCGTTTCTAAGCGATCGTCCTATTATTATGCTTGATGAACCAACGGCGCAAGTCGATATTGAAACGGAATATGAATTAAAGCAAGATATTTTAACGATGTTTCAAGACAAGTTCTTTATTTTAGCTACACACCGTCTGCATTGGATGAAAGACATGGATCTCATTGTGGTAATAGAGGACGGAAAGGTTGCAGAAATAGGTAATCATCAAGAACTGATTCAAAAAAAAGGAGCTTACTATCAATTTTTACATGAAGAGGAGGAGGTATGATGAAATATAAAAGTTGGATCTGGCCCTACTTTAAAACGTATAAATATCGTATCTTTTCTATCTTATTATTAAGCTTGTTAACGATTGGTTCTGCTTGTGCGCTAATGTTCACATCAGGTTACTTGATTTCAGCTTCTTCCTTACGGCCAGAAACAATCTTACTAGTCTACGTTCCCATTGTACTTGTGCGTACATTTGGTTTAAGCCGAGCAGCCTTTCGTTATGCGGAGCGTCTTGTTAGTCACGATTTTATTCTTCGGATTTTAGCTAAAATGCGTACACGTCTTTATCATTTGATTGAACCGTTAGTTGCTGCATCTCGCTATCGAACGGGAGATGTTTTAGCGATTCTCGCTGAAGATATTGAAAGTTTACAAGACTTGTTCTTACGTACCATTCTTCCAACAATTTCAGCTGTTATTTTATACGTTATTTCGATTGTAGCTTTAGGATTCTTTAGCCTGAAATTTGCGTGTTTGATTGCCGTCTATTTATTTTTATTAGTAGTAGTGATGCCGCTTTTTTCCCTTTGGCATATGAAAGCGGCCAATCAGCGATATAAATCAAGCAAAGCACGGTTATATGCCAAGGTCACAGACGGGTTTTTAGGAGTTGCTGATTGGGTGTTAAGCGGTCAGCAGC
>ENA-ORXC01000298-ORXC01000298.1-marine-metagenome-genome-assembly--contig:-NODE-298-length-38718-cov-62.950881_pt1 | contig 38718 bp, 41 predicted proteins | sample MGYA00237865_ERZ511478 | MGnify/ENA metagenome assembly ERZ511478
TTGAGGTGTTCCTTTTGTGTCTCTACATCCATAGGTATGAGGATGTATGACGCTTTCGCGAAAGCGAAATTCAACACAAGGAAAAACAATAATAGATTTCTTTTATTCAAGGTCTTGCTATTTTAATTTTTTTCTTATTCTCATATCGGAATTCATTTAAAGCATTCAATTTGCCCTGTATTCGCTCCTTCCATTCAGATAGTTTTTGAGTATTACGACCACTTCCTGTTTCTTTAATAAGAAGTGCTCGCTCTTGAGAAAACTCAGACATTAATTTATTACTAATCACTTGAAGGTGATCAAAACCTTTGAGTACTTTTTTCTTCTCAATAAGTGCCTGTTTTCTAAACTTCCTAGTATAAACTTCACTAAGATCAAACTGTAGTTGCTGAAATGCGAGTTGCGCTTGTTGATTTTCTAAAACAGTCTCATTTATCCAAGAAGCCTCTCCAAGAAATATATTGAGTATTTTTTGATTAAAATTTTTACTCAAAAATGAAAAACCACTTACCTGATATGACATCGAAAACTGGCTGTACAATGCCTCGTTTTCTGTATCATTTATTTTCATCTTAAAATTGGCTATTTCTAAGGGATTACTTGCTGACCATAACTTTTGACCTTGCTGTAATCGCTGTCCAAAAACAGACACTGAAATAAATAAAAATAGTACGGTAATATACTTCATCTAGTAGCTCATTGTATAACGTTAAAAATACAGATTTGTTATGACAAGAAGAATACCACAAAATATCCTGACGGGATAATAGAGTATCAATTTTCTAAACGAACTTTAGAAGGCTCCTTTACTACATATAGTATATATAATGAATCGCCAATCTTTGGTATCTCATTTAAATAAGTAGAATTTTGATATGTTTCGAATTTCACAATTGCAGATAGTGTATCTGTGTTTACAACATATTGCAAATTCAAATTGTAATAGTCATAAGCTGCGGAGCCCCATCCTGAAGCATTTAAATCTCGATGTTGAACTACATCTAATACCTTAGCTTTTGTTCGTTCAGAATTTTTTAAAAAATAATTGATGTTATAGTTATCTACACCCCATATTATAAATCCCAAAATAAAAATAAATAGAAAAAGCATATAAATACTTTTCAAAGTAATCCTACTTGATTCCATTTTATGCTTTAATTCTTTTTCGTGCAGCTCAGCATTTTCTCTTGCTCTTTTGCGACTTGATGAATAAGGAAATTTATTATTTTCTTTATCAAACAACATACATCGTTTATTACATTCAAAAATATCTTTGACTATCGAAAAGATTATTAAAAGAATCAACTCCTATTTTGAGACTAATCATCTCAAATCAAAAAGGAACTCCATCATCTTCTTCTTCACTAGGTAGTCCTGGTGCTGGGCCGCCAAAGGCGTCATCTGCACTAGGTAATGCATTAGGATTAAAGGTATCATCATTTGCAGCGGCATTCATACTACTTGCAAACTCATACGGTGTTGTAAATTCATCTAGGTTATCAAATTTACCTAGGTGACCAATAAACTTAAGACGGATGTTATCTAGACCTCCGTTACGGTGTTTAGCCACGATAAACTCTCCTTGACCTTCAGTCGGGCTGCGCTCCTCATCATCCCACTCCTCTATCTTATAATATTCTGGACGGTAAATAAATGATACAATATCTGCATCCTGCTCGATCGCTCCAGATTCACGCAGGTCAGACAGTAATGGTCGTTTACTACCACCACGCGTCTCTACTGCACGTGATAGCTGCGATAGTGCTATTACAGGCACACTAAGTTCTTTTGCAAGTGCCTTAAGGTTACGAGAAATCATAGAGATCTCCTGCTCACGGTTACCTCCTCCTTTATTTGCAGATCCTCCCGTCATAAGCTGGAGGTAATCTATCATTATGATTTTTATACCAAACTGTGATGCTAGACGTCTCGCCTTTGCTCGTAAGTCAAAAATAGAAAGCGACGGTGTGTCATCTATAAATAGTGGTGCTTTCTCAAGGCTCTTTACCTTTACGTTAAGCTGTTCCCACTCGTGTTTTTCTAGTTTACCAGTACGCAACTTCTCAGAAGAGAGCCCCGTCTCAGACGAGATCAAACGTGTGATGAGCTGTACAGAAGACATCTCCAGAGAGAAGAAGGCTACAGGCACATTCTGGTCTACCGCCATATTACGAGCCATCGTAAGGGTCATAGCCGTTTTACCCATACCTGGACGAGCCGCCACGATAATTAAATCTGATGGTTGCCATCCTGAGGTAAGCTCATCTACCTTATGAAAACCAGTAGGTATACCCGAGAGCCCCTCTTGGTTTGCTATTTCTTCAATTTTCTTTTTGGCTTGTATTACGAGACTCTGCGCACTTTCTGAACTACGCTTTACGTTACCCTGTGTTACTTCATATAGCTTAGTCTCGGCAGTGTCTAGTAGGTCAAAAACATCTGTGGTCTCATCATATGCTTCTTCTATAATCTCATTTGAGATTTTAATAAGTGATCGCTGTATAAACTTCTGTAAGATGATACGTGCGTGGTACTCAATGTGTGCAGAAGAGGCTACTTTTTGAGTAAGTTGTATAAGGTAATAATCACCTCCAGCTGCTTCCAGCTTTGCCATTTTCTTGAGCTGCTCAGAAACGGTTAATAAGTCTACTGGCTGCCCTTCTTCAAAGAGTACGCGTATCGCCTCAAAGATGTGTTTATGCTGTTCTTTATAAAAAACCTCTGGTGATAAGATGTCTATTACCTCATCTACACCCTTCTTATCAATCATAAGCGCACCCAGCACAACCACCTCAAGATCAAGTGCTTGCGGAGGTATTTTACCTTTCTCAAGGCTAATTACCTGACCCTTAGAAGTATTATATGCTGGTTTTGGCTTGGTTTGTTCCATAGCTACGAATGTAAAAAAATAGTTGTGCGAGTTACGCTTTCGCGAAAGCGTAGTACTCACAGGTCATTAACAATGCAACTGTTAATAACTTGAAAATATTGTTAATAAGGGTAAAAAAATCCGCACTTACAAAGTGCGGATTATGGCATCAAGTGAAAAAGGTCTTGTTAGCCCTTGAAGACTCCCATTTGAGAATACTTTTCCATACGCTGATCTACTAATTCTGTTGGTGATAAGTTCTTAAATTCATCAAACGCTTTCAGAATTGAATCTTTTACTGTAAGGAAAGTCTCAGGACGATTTGCGTGTGCACCACCTAGTGGTTCTTTTACAATCTCGTCTATGATTTTTTGCTTTTTCATATCTTTTGCAGTAAGCTTAAGCGCCTCTGCAGCTTGCTCTTTAAACTCCCAGCTTCTCCATAATATAGAAGAACAAGACTCTGGTGATATTACAGAGTACCAAGTGTTTTCTAGCATTAATACTTTATCTCCTACACCTATACCTAAGGCTCCACCACTGGCTCCCTCACCTATAATCACAACAATGATAGGCACTTTAAGGCGTGTCATCTCTAAGATGTTACGAGCAATTGCTTCTCCTTGACCACGCTCTTCGGCTTCAAGACCTGGGTATGCTCCTGGTGTGTCTATAATAGATACTACAGGTACTCCAAATTTTTCGGCGCTTTTCATAAGGCGTAGTGCCTTGCGGTATCCTTCTGGGTTTGCCATACCAAAGTTACGGTACTGGCGTGTTTTTGTGTTGTAACCTTTTTGCTGCCCTATAAACATAAACGACTGATCGTCTATTTTACCTAAGCCACCTATCATCGCTTTGTCATCTTTTACATTACGATCTCCGTGTAGCTCTAAGAAAGTATCTCCACAGATGGCGTTTATGTAATCTAATGTATAAGGACGGTTAGGGTGTCTAGACAGCTGGACACGTTGCCAGGCTGTAAGATTTTTATAAATATCTTTTTTGGTAGCAGCTAGTTTTTTCTCTATTTGCTTGCAAGTCTGGGTTACATCAACATCGCTTTCTTGCCCTATTAAGGCACATTTCTCCAGTTGTTCTTCAAGCTCTTTAATGGGTAATTCGAAATCTAAATATTCCATCTTCAGGGTTTTATGGTGTCTTACGACACTATCTTTTCGGTTAGGATTAGTCTACAAATATAATGGTTTTCTTAACAGACTCAAGCCTCTTTAACAGCCTTGAATTTTTTAGTGTTTTTTAAGATGCCATTTGCGATTACCACGGCAAGTATAACTAAGGCTCCGTAGTAAAACTCTGTACTCATTTGCTCTGCATCGCCTAGCACCATAAAGGCTAGCAATATCCCATAAACAGGCTCTAAATTTATAGTAAGCATTATAGTGTATGGACTCAAATGCTTCATTACAGCCACAGCAGCTATAAAGGCATAAGCCGTACATACAGAGGCTAGTATGCCTATGTACACCCAGTCCATCGTAGGGAGATTAAAAAACTCCATAGAAAAAAATGTAGCTGGCTGTGCTATGACAAAATATAAAGTGATGCAAGCTGTACCTATAAGTAACTCATAAAATGAGATCTTAGTAGGGTTATGATTTGCAATAAACTTCCCATTTATCAAGGTAAATACGGCAGATAAAAAAGCAGACAGTAAGGCTAGTAATATCCCTGTACGATATGCCGTCTCTACCTCAAAAATCATATATAAAGCAGCTATTACAATTCCTCCAAAGAGAAGCTCATACCAGATTAATTTTCGTTTATAAAAAATAGGTTCAAGCAAGGCTGTAAAGAAGGCCCCAGTACTCATCATAGCCAGTGTTATAGATACATTAGATGCCTTTATTGCTCCAAAAAAGGTAAGCCAGTGTATGGCAATAACCAGACCCGCAATAGAGAAACCCAGTAACGCTTTTCGCGAAAGCGCAAGAGAGATACCACGTACTTTTATATAGATAAATATAAATAAACTGGCGAGCCCCATTCTAAACCATACAAGTGGCACTGCATCTATAGTGATAAGCGCGCCAAGCACGGCTGTAAAGCCCCAGATAAAAACTATGAGATGAAAATGTAAATAGGCTTTGAGTCTATCGTTTTGCATTTTGGAGGAGGTATGCTGCAAGTATTGCAAATAGAATATTAGGCGTCCAGACTGCTACCAGCGGCGGGAAGTCTGACTGCTCTGCTAGAGTACCGAAAACTTTATCAAAAAATATAAATACAAAGGCTAACACAATACCAAATGCGAGGTTAATACCCATACCTCCACGACGCTTCATTGCACTTACGGCTACTGCTATAATTGTGAGTATGTATGCGGCTACAGGTAGACTGTAACGTTTTTGTAACGTTACCTCATAACGGCTTATGTATGAAGACCCTCTTGCCTTCTCTTTTGCTATAAATTCTCTAAGCTCTGGTGTGTTAAGTGTTTCTGCTATATACTCTACAGGGGTTAGGTCATCTATGTCAAACGCAAAGGTGGTGTCTATTTTTGCTTGTTTTATAAGCACATCTCCATCTTCTCCTATAATGCGTTTTTTAAAACCATAGAGTGTATAGGTCGTATCTTCTTCATTAAATCTTATTTGAGTAGCACTCATCTTATAGGTCATTTTATTACCTTCAAAATGCTCCCAAGTAAAATTACGACCACGTTTTGTGCGCGGGTTAAAGCTACTCGCGTAGATATAATCACCAGCGTTTATCTGTCTATATACGTCTCTTGTATTTTTATCCTTCTTATTTTTTTTGAGATACTCAAAAATAAACTCGTTATAACCCTTGTTTGCTCTTGGAGCTAGATACGTACCCATTATAAAGGCTCCAGCACAAACTACTGTGGCACCTATAAGATAAGGACGCAAGAAGCGTGTAAAAGACACCCCACTACTCAAAAAGGCTATCACCTCAGTATTGTTTGCAAGCTTAGAGGTAAACCATATTACCGAGAGAAATAAGAATAAAGGAAATAACAGATTTGCAAAATAGATTGTAAAATTAAGGTAGTACAAGGCTACTTCTCCAAAGGGCACCTCGTTTGCCAGAATTTTATCAATCTTTTCGGCAAGGTTTACGATAATCCCTATAGGTATAAATAGCACAAGCATCGTGACAAATGTCCCGATGTAGCGCTTTATGATATACCAATCTAATATTTTCAATTATAAACGATTATCCATTTGTTTAACCATTTTCTCTTTCCAAGTTGAGAAATCTCCAGCTAAAATATGCTTTCTTGCCTCACGTACGAGCCACATATAAAATCCTAGATTATGTATAGTAGCAATTTGCATACCTAATAACTCGTGACACTTAAACAAGTGACGTAAGTAAGCCTTACTATACTCTGTATCTACCCAAGTAATACCCATCTCATCTATAGGAGAAAAATCATCTTCCCACTTGAGATTTTTAATATTAATACTACCGTGAGCGGTAAATAACATACCATTACGTGCATTACGAGTAGGCATCACACAGTCAAACATATCTACACCTAACGCAATATTCTCCAAAATATTTATAGGTGTACCTACACCCATAAGATATCTAGGTTTTTCTTCAGGTAAGATAGCTGTTACAACCTCTGTCATACCATACATCTCCTCTGCCGGTTCTCCTACAGAAAGACCACCTATGGCATTTCCAAAAGCACCAGCATTTGCAATATACTCTGCAGACTGTGCTCTTAAATCTTTATACGTACTTCCCTGTACTATAGGGAAGAGTGCTTGCTCGTGACCATATAACGCAGGAATTTTATTAAAATGATTAATACAACGATCTAGCCATCTATGTGTCATATGCATAGAGCGTTTTGCATACCTATAATCACAAGGATACGGTGTACACTCATCAAAAGCCATCATAATATCTGCCCCTATCTGGCGCTGTATTTCCATCACATTTTCTGGAGTAAAAAGGTGCATAGACCCATCTACGTGTGACTTAAAACGTACTCCTTCTTCCTTAATCTTACGTCTATTAGAAAGCGAGTATACTTGATAACCTCCACTATCTGTAAGAATAGGTCGATCCCAGTTCATAAATTTATGTAATCCTCCTGCGCGCTGTAAGATATCCATTTTAGGACGTAGGTATAGGTGATACGTATTACCCAAAATAATGTCTGGATTTATATCTTCTCTCAACTCGCGCTGGTGCACCCCTTTTACCGAAGCAACGGTACCAACAGGCATAAAAATAGGTGTCTCAATAACACCGTGATCTGTAGTAAGTTTTCCTGCTCTCGCTTTTGAAGCAGGATCTGTAGTAAGTAAGTCAAATTGCATAAGGGGCAAAGATAGTTTTAAACGAGTAAATACACGCACTTGAGCAATAGTTAAAATAGCAAGTTGCCCCAGCGACTAAAACAGAGTAATCACGTACCAAATACTAAAACCTACTAAGGCTATAATACTCACGATACTTAGCACCCGCATACCTAGAGATAATCTATGGGATTCAGGAATCTCTTTATCCATAAAAGAAAGGTAATTACAAATTGCATAAAACGGAGCTGTGAGAAATGAAAGTATCGTAGCCAGCTTTACCAGCACCCCCATCTCACTTATTAAGAAAAACAATATTCCGCAGGTCCCGAGTATAAGAACTAGAAGCCAGAATAGATACCCCTTCTTTTTAAAACCTATACCTAGCAGGGCTGTTGTTGCCTCAAGTGCTCTAGGCGACGCATCTAGCGTGGTAAGTGTGGTGCTAAACATAGTTGTAAAAGCAGCTACACCTATAAGCACCGTTGCCCAGTCACCTAGACTTGCCGTGTACATATTAATAAGCTGGCCTGCAAAAACCCCACCTTTTGATGAAAATGTCTCGCCACTACCATACATTACAAGTGCTCCCAGTGTCATAAAACAAACACCCAGTACTACAGCACCTGCATACCCCACATTAAAATCAAAAATAGAATTACGCACGGCCTCCTCTCCTCTATCTCCTTTTTCTAATGTCCATAAAGAATGCCATATTGAGATGTCCAGCGGTGCCGGCATCCACCCCATAAAGGCGATTAAAAAAGCGATTGCCGCACCTTCGGTGGGAAGTAGTTGAATTAAATTTGTCGTAGCGCCTGTACCTTGTGTTATTACGCTTTCGCGAAAAGCGAAAAAAACAGCAAACAATGTACTTATAGTGAGTGTGATGATGATAATTTTCATCAACTTATCTAATATCCGATATTTTCCTATTGCTAATATAGCAGCACATAACAACGTTATTGCCACACTCCATATAGCTATATCACTAGATATCCCAAATAGCTGAACAGCAATACCTGCCGTGACAATAGTCACAGCTGTTTGTATAGTAAACATTGTTCCTAAGGTCAAAAAGAAATACACCCAGAGCACGGGTTTTCCTAGTTTTTTATACCCCACAAGTAAACTATTACCTGTAACAGAAGCATAACGAGGTCCAAACTGAAAAAATGGATATTTTATAATATTAACGAGTATGAGCGCCCATAAAAGACCAAAACCAAAGTCTGCTCCTGCTCTCGTACTTTGTACCAAGTGAGACACACCTATGGCGGCACCGGCAAAGAGTAAACCCGGGCCCAGCTTTTTAAAAGGCACCGCTTTCAATGATCTGCCTTTTTAATTATATCTGCTAGCAACCTCCTTGCACGTAGTAGTTTTACTTTTACATTACTCATAGGTTCATCCAGATGCTCTGCCATTTCCTTGTAACTCATCTCTTGAAAGTAGCGTAAATTAATCATCTCTTGATAGTGAGGCTTAAGCATCTTTACAAAACCCAAAAGTTGAGCTAGGTTTTGCTCCTTGATGAGCACATCTTCTGGTGAAGGATTAAGGTCTGCAACTTTATAAACACGCTCTTGATCACCATCATAGATTTTAGAACGTATAGAAGACTCCTTCTTTCTTATTATATCTATATGGATGTTTTTTGAGATGGTAATTAGCCAGGTAGCAAATTTGTACTCCTCTTTAAAAGTATCAATTTTTGCAAAGGCTCTAGAAAATGTCTGTATGGTTATATCCTCTGCATCATAAGCATTTTTAGTACGCTTGAGCTGAAAACCATATACCTCACTCCAAAAGGAGTTGAGCAAGAAATTATAAGCACTTTGCTCTCCAGCTTTTGCTCTCGTAATTTCAAGTTGAATTTTTTCTGGAGTTACTTCCACTTAGTGGGCTTTGAGATAAGGTTACTTATAAAGATACTCAATTGCACGCATACAAGTACTATCTCAAAAATAGGATAAAAATAAGCCACGTCTTTCTCTCTAAGCTTTCCAGCACTAAAACCTACAGCAAGCCAAGCTATAAAATAACGCACGCCCACTACAGCAAGCGCCCACTCCCACCTGTACATTAGGGCAAGTACTACTATAGCAACAATAAAAAACAACAACTGACTCGCATAGAAAAGGCTCAATAAAAATTTCTCTATAAACCTGTAATGACTAGCCGTAGTTATGTGTCTACGCTTTTGAGTAATCCAGGCACCAAAAGAGGTTTTAGGCGTACTTATCGTAAAAGACTCTGGGTGATATTGTAGCGCTGTGTTCTTTCTAGTACTTGCTTGATTTACAAATAAGTCATCATCGCCGCTTTTGATTTTCATATGGTTTATGAACCCTTTTTGCTCATAAAACATAGCTGCAGTATAGGCAAGGTTACGACCTACACCCATATAAGGTCTACCAGCTTTTGCGTAGGTAAAATACTGTATGGCAGTCATTAGAGTTTCAAAACGAATGAGTTTATTTATAAATGAACCCTTTATTTTTTGATATGCTCCGTACCCTAGTACGATCTCTTTTTTAGCAACAAAAGAGCCTGCCATATGTCTAAGCCACTGTGGAGAGGCAGGCACACAGTCTGCATCTGTAAAAACCATATGTGCGTGTGTAGCTCTTTTTATACCTAAGGTGAGTGCATATTTTTTATTACCCCAGAAGGCTTCGTTATTTACCACATTTACTTGATGTACATTTTTATGAGCAAGAGCATAGGCTTCCATCACCTCTTCTGTATCATCACTTGAAGCGTCGTTTATGAGAATAATTTCAAATTCTGGATAGTCTTGCTCTAGAATGACCGAGACATTCTTTTGTAAATTTTGCGACTCATTTTTTGCGCAAATAATAACAGAAACTGGTGGTAATGAGGTATTAGGTTTTTGGGACGCTTTCGCGAAAGCGAACAACCAGTAGAAAACATAAAAAGCCACGTTTACAAACGTGACTCCTATTAAAGTATAAAATAGTGCGGGATAAAATTGTTCCAATAGCTGTTATGCTTATTTATCTCCAGAACAATCACCCATTTCTTCGGGCATTTTACCACACATACCACAAGCTTCTCCACTCTTATTAAGAAATGGACTCTGGCTGGCACAAGTACCGGCAAACTTACCGTCTTTTTTTGCCCAAATTTTTATCGCAATTCCTGCTACCGATAGTGCTAGAAGGACTAATGTTATCAAGAGTAATTCCATACAATTATTTTGTACAAAGATACAGAAATCAAGTAGGACGTAAAAGTTTTTTACGGGATAGGTATCTGCTGTTCTTGATCAAACTTAATGGTAGCAACCTCATTTGCCTTAGTAGCTTCTTTACTACCTCCCTTAGGCTCTATAGTGACATTTATGCTTGCCATACGCTCCTCATAAGGGATCTCTACAAGGTTATCTTTTGTGACTTTTAAGATGTCTAGAGGTACAAGTTTACCATCTACAGAGGCCCACATCTGGTACACTTGCTCATCTGGAAGCTCTGGTAGTGTATTTACGTGTACATAAGATCTTTTTTCTAGCTCATTAATATAAGCTACTGCCTCTAGTCTATTTGCTCTATTATTACCTTTAAGAATATATTTTTGAGTAGCAGTGTTATTAAGTATCATAAACTGCTCCTCTACAGATTGTAACATCTGCCTGTTTGAAACAATGTCATCATTAAGATTTTCTAGCAAGTTTGACGTAAACTTTCTGTCTTCTAGAAGTTCTTGATTTTGATTATAAATCATCATTGCCACAAGTCCAAAAAGAGTTGCTATGGTACAAGCTGCAATAGCTAGTAGTGGCAACGCTCGCTTAGGCTTAGCCTTTGTTTGTTTTAAAATCTTTGCTCGTAAATCACCAGGCACATCTACAGCATAAGATGCTGCATAGTTTTCTAAGTTTTCTTGTAGCTCATTATAAGTATTTTTTACCTCAGGAAACTTTGCTACAAAGTACTCAACCTCTTGAGACTCCATAGGTGATGTAGCTCCCATAAGGTAACGCTCCAACAAATCGCTTTCTAAAAATTGTGACACTCTATCACTCATAACACACTTATCATCAAAAATAAAACTCCAAATAATTTACGCAGTTCCCTCAAGCCTATTTTTAATCTTGACTTTACGGTTCCTAGCGGGATGTTTAACTCATCACTTGCTTCTTGCTGGGTCATACCCTGAAAAAACAACGCATCTATCACCACACGATACTTATCTTCTAGCCCATCTGTATGCTCTTGCAAATCCATATGTTCTATAGCCAGTGATGTAGACTGTAAATGATATACGTTAGAATCGTCTGTTTGGACTTCTTTATTCATTTTTCTTTTACGGCTACGCACTTTGTCTATAGCCGTATTCTGGACCACCCTAAAAAGCCACGTAAATAGACGCGCTTTATCTGCATCATACTTATGTGCGTTTTTCCAGATTTTTACAAAAGATTCTTGAAGTACATCTTGTGCAAGCTCCTCATCGTGTGTCACTTTTATAGCTACACCATAGAGCGCAGGCGCATAATGGTCATATAACAACCCTATGGCTCGCTCATCTCCAGTTTTAAGAAGATCTACAATATGTTTTTCAACAAATGTCTTCAAATAATGTAGTTTTTATGAATTAACGAAATTTTGGGAATACACTTTCATCCAATGGCCAAAGTTAGTACGTACATCTAACATAGAAAAAGATTCTATCATAAACTCAACAAGTCCCACTTTATTATGCAGTTCTTAAAAAATATTACGCTCTTTATAATCATCTCATTATCAACAAGTAGCTACGCACAATCTGATATTGTAGACATTATCGTAACCTCATCAGACCACACAACACTCGTTACCACCATAAAAGCTGCAGGGCTTGTATCAACACTTAAAGAAGATGGACCATACACCATATTTGCCCCTACTAATGAAGCGTTTGATAAACTACCTCCCAAACAACTAGCAAACCTTCTCAACCCAGAAAACAAAGCAACGCTCGCATCTATTCTGTCATATCACGTAATAGCCGGATCACTAACCGAGACAGAAATAATAAATAAAATAAATGTAGAAAATGGCAGTTTTATAGTACAGACAGTAAATGGCCAGCAGCTCGTGGCTACCCTAAAAGATAATAAAATAGCAATCACAGATACAACGGGTCACACTTCTTATATTACTAAGACCGATATCAATGGAAAAAACGGCATCATACACGTGGTAGATACAGTGCTAACACCTAGCAACTAAAGTTTAGTTTAGTTGGAGGCCTCACGCGAGTGGGGCTTTTTTTACGCTTTCGCGAAAGCGTAATTATATCACATTCACCTCTGGAACAATCTTTATCCCAAACTTCTCCTCTACTGCCGCTTGTACTTTCATTGCAACTGCCCACACTTCTTGACCTGTAGCATTGCCGTGATTTACGAGTACCAGAGCTTGCCTATCGTGTATACCAGCATCGCCAAAACGTTTCCCCTTAAAGCCTGCTTGCTCGATAAGCCACCCAGCAGGCACCTTAATTTGCTCATTGCCTATGGGATAAAAAGGGATTTCTGTATGCACTTTTCTAAGTTGAGTAAACTGCGTTTGTGAGATCACTGGATTCTTAAAGAAGGAACCGCTATTCCCTATTTTCTTAGGATCTGGAAGCTTAGACTGCCTGATGGCTATAACAGCATCTGACACGTCTTTTAATGTAGGCGCTGTGATTTCTTTCGCTTTAAGCGTGTCAAAAATAGCACCGTAGTCAGTATTTATATTATGATTGCTCTTTGTGAGTTTAAAGGTGACAGAGGTAATGACGTAGGCATCTTTAAGCTCATTTTTAAATACCGAATCACGATAGCCAAAAGCACAATCTTCTAGCGTAAACACCCTCACCTCTTGAGTGTCTCTATGCACAGCCTCACACTCATAAAAAGTATCTTTGAGCTCTACACCGTAGGCACCTATATTTTGCACTGGTGATGTACCTACATTACCAGGGATAAGCGATAGGTTTTCTACACCTCCCAGATTATGTGCTACACAATAGAGTACAAACTCGTGCCAGTTTTCGCCACCAGCAACTTTGAGTAGTACTTCATTTTTTGAAAACGAATCATCTATAAGTGATATCCCTTTAATATCGAGATGTATCACAAGTCTATTTACATCTTGTGTGAGTAGCATATTGCTCCCTCCGCCTATAACAAAAGGATCAGGATATCTAGCATCTCCCAGCAACTCTTGCAATTGCTGTACAGAAGAAACGCTCGCAAAAAAGCGAGCGTTTACATCTATACCAAAGGTATTGTATGCCTTAAGCGATACGTTTTCTTGTACTGTCATTAATCTTGGTATTGTTCTAAAGCAGCTTTAAGAATAGTAACTGCTTCTTTAAGATGGTTTTCTTCTAGCACATAAGCAATTCTCACTTGATTAAGACCTACATTATCACTGCTGTAAAAACCTGCTGCTGGTGCAACCATAATGGTTTTTCCATCAAGGTCAAAAGACTCTAGTAACCATTGTGCAAAAGCATCTGCATTTTTTACAGGTAGCTCTGCAATACAGTAAAAAGCACCTTTAGGCTTTGCTACTTTTACTCCAGGTATTGCCTCTAGTCCTGCTACAAGTGTATTTCTTCTAGATACATACTCTTCAATCACGTCGTCAAAGTATGATTGAGGTGTGTCTAGTGCAGCCTCAGATGCGATTTGTGCAAATGTAGGAGGGCTTAAACGTGCTTGTGCAAACTTCATCGCTGTGCTCATAAGTTCTTTATTGCGACTTACGATACATCCTATACGAGCGCCACACATCGAGAAACGTTTTGACACAGAGTCTATCATAATAGTATGAGCATCTATATCACGCTGCTTCATCACTGAGTGATGCTTATGACCGTCGTAAGCAAACTCACGATATACCTCATCTGCAATGAGGAATAGGTCGTGCTTCTTTACAAGCTCTGCAAGCTGGCGTATCTCATCTTCTGAGTATAAATATCCAGTAGGGTTACCTGGGTTACAGATAACGATAGCCTTTGTTTTATCTGAGATTAACTTCTCAAAATCTGATATAGGAGGCAAAGCAAATCCCTCTTCTAGTGTAGATATTACAGGTACAACCTTAACACCACTCGCCGTTGCAAAACCATTATAGTTTGCATAAAAAGGCTCTGGTATTATAATCTCATCTCCTGGGTCTGTAACAGATCCCATTGCAAATAATAAGGCTTCAGACCCTCCGGTAGATATGATAATATCTTCAGACGAGACATCTATACCGTGGTTGCTATAATAGCTAGCTAGCTTATCTCTATAAGACTGAAATCCTGCACTGTGACTATATGCTAAAACTTCAAGGTCATTATTCTTTACAGCATCTAGCGCTACTTGTGGCGTCTTGATATCTGGCTGACCGATGTTAAGTTGGTGAATTTTTATTCCTCTAGCCTTTGCTCCTTCTGCAAAAGGTACGAGTTTACGTATAGGCGATTGAGGCATTGCGAGCCCCTTCTTTGATATTGCTGGCATTGAATATTTTTTTATACAAAAATGAGGAAATTATTGTGGTTTTTAAAACTAGAAGGAGGGTATTTTGCTTTCGCGAAAGCGCATAAAAAAAGACCGCTATAAAACGGTCTTTAGTTGCTTTGTTTAAAGTAATGTTACTCTCCAGCCTCTGGCTTTACTGTTCCTTTAATCTTAAGACTTTGTGGAACCTCAGATGCATTAGAATAAACTGTAATCGTTTTTCTAATAGGTCCAGGGCGCTTAGTATCATACTTTACTTCTATCTCACCTTTTTCTCCTGGCTGGATAGGGTTTTCTGGTTTTTTAGGTATTGTACAACCGCAAGTAGAGTATACTCTTGCTACGATAAGTACATCATCTCCTGTATTTGTAAAAGTAAACTTACGTACACCATCTGCACCATAATCTACCTCACCGTAATCTACAACTTCTGAATCAAAAGTGATTTCAGCTCTTTTCTCTTGTGCTTGAACGCTTACTACTAGAAGCATAGCGACAAATAAAAATAGTACCTTTTTCATAATTTTAAATATTTGAGGGAATTCAAATGTAGTCACAAAATACCTGCCTGCCAAAAAATGATATTAACATTAACACGTGACGATAACGTACATATGTACCAAAAATAGCACGTAGACTATATATTAATCCTACTGTTATCCCTACTTTTGCCATCTATAAGACAATAATCAGACCAAACTATGAGCATAGCGTCAAAATATGATTCTACACAGGTAGAAGATAAGTGGTACAGCTACTGGATGGAGCATAATTATTTCCATTCTACACCAGATGATAGAGAACCATACACCATTGTAATCCCACCTCCTAACGTGACAGGTGTCTTACATATGGGACATATGCTTAACAACACGATACAAGACGTATTAATACGTCGTGCAAGATTACTAGGTAAAAATGCGTGCTGGGTACCTGGTACAGACCACGCATCTATTGCTACAGAGGCAAAGGTAGTTGCAAGACTTAAAGAGCAAGGCATCAAAAAATCTGACCTTACTCGTGAGGAATTTCTTGCCCACGCCTGGGAGTGGAAAGAAGAATATGGTGGCGTTATACTTGACCAACTTAAAAAACTAGGAGCCTCTTGCGACTGGGAGCGCACAGCCTTTACTATGGATCCAGCAATGTCTGAGTCTGTGATAAAAACATTTGTAGATCTTTATAATAAAGGATTGATATATCGCGGTTACCGTATGGTAAACTGGGATCCAGAAGCAAAAACAACCCTCTCTGACGAGGAGGTAATACACGAAGAGCGACAAGGCTTACTCTATTACATAAATTATAAACTAGAAGGATCTGAGGAGTTATTAACAATAGCGACTACAAGACCTGAGACTATTTTTGGCGATACAGCGATTTGTATTAACCCAAATGACGAGCGCTTCACACATCTTAAAGGGAAGAAAGCCATTGTACCTATAAGTGGTCGCGTGATTCCTATTATAGAAGATGAGTATGTAGATCTTGAGTTTGGTACAGGTTGCCTTAAGGTAACACCAGCACACGATGAGAATGACAAGATGCTGGGTGACAAGCATAAGCTAGAAGTAATAGATATCTTTAATGATGACGCTTCACTTAACAGTTTTGGGCTTCACTATGAAGGTCAAGATCGTTTTGTAGTGCGCAAGGCTATAAAAAAAGAACTTGAAGAACTAGGTGCTCTGGTAAAGACAGAAAACCACATTAATAAAGTAGGAACATCTGAGCGTACAAAGGCGGTAATAGAGCCTAGACTATCTGACCAGTGGTTCCTTAAAATGGAAGAGCTTGTAAAGCCTGCCATAAAAGCCGTACTAGAAACTGGGGATGTAAAGTTATTTCCTAAGAAGTTTGAAAATACCTACCGTCACTGGATGGAGAACATACGTGACTGGAACATCTCTCGCCAGCTATGGTGGGGACAGCAAATTCCTGCTTACTTCTATGGAGAAGGAAAGGAAGATTTTGTAGTTGCCGAATCTATTGAGGATGCTGTTACGCTTTCGCGAAAGCGTACCGGAAACGATTCCCTCACTGCCGAAGATTTACGTCAAGACGAAGATGCTATGGACACTTGGTTCAGCTCTTGGTTATGGCCTATGAGTGTTTTTGACGGAGTGCGTAATCCAGATAACGAGGAGTTTAACTACTACTACCCTACTAATGATCTTGTAACGGGACCAGATATTTTATTCTTCTGGGTAGCGCGTATGATCATAGCGGGATATGAGTACACAGATAAGAGACCTTTCCAAAATGTTTACCTCACAGGTTTAGTACGTGACAAGCAGCGTCGCAAGATGTCTAAGTCACTAGGTAACTCACCAGATGCACTAGAACTTATTAAAGAATATGGAGCAGATGGTGTGCGTGTAGGACTATTATTAAGTAGTGCTGCCGGTAACGACCTTATGTTTGACGAAGATCTTCTTAAACAAGGAAAAGGATTTATCAAGAAAAACTTGAGCGCCTTCAGCCTCATACAAGGATGGGAGATAGACGAGACTATACCACAACCAGCACATAGCTCGCAAGGAATTGAGTGGTATACAAACCGTTTTAATCAAACACTTCTAGAGATAGAAGACCACTTCTCAAAGTACCGTATCTCAGACGCGCTTATGGCGAGTTACAAAGTGGTATGGAACGACTTCTGCGGGTGGTTACTAGAGATTATAAAACCAGCATACCAGCAACCTATAGATCGTAAGACCTACGACGCAGTAATTGCAGCTTTTGAAAATAACCTACGTATACTACACCCATTTATTCCATTTGCATCTGAAGAGATCTGGCAGACTATCGCTACGCGTACTCCAGAAGAGGCTTTGATTATCAATAAATGGCCAGAAGGTGGTGCGGTAAATGAAAAAATCATTGCAGATTTTGATTATGCCTCACAAGTGATTTCAGGTATACGAACTATTAGAAAAAGTAAAAACATCGCTTTTAAAGACGCTATAGAAGTGCACGTTCTAAGCAATGAAGAAGTTTCTAGTGATTACAATAGTATCATCTCAAAACTAGGTAATGTGAGTGAGATCGCTTTCGCGAAAGCGCCACTAGACGGAGCACTATCTTTTAGAGTAAAATCTAATGAGTACTTCATACCTCTTGCGGGAGCTATTGATGTAGAAGCCGAAGTTGCAAAAATTGAGGAAGAACTTAAATACACAAAAGGATTCTTAATGTCGGTTTCAAAAAAGCTATCTAATGAGCGTTTTGTAAGCAACGCACCAGAGAAGGTAGTCGCTATCGAAAAACAAAAGATGGCAGATGCCGAAGCAAAAATAGAAGCGCTAGAAAAGCGACTGGCTAGTTTGTCTTAATAGACTTACATATATCACATAAAAAAGGCGTCTAAAATTATTTAGACGCCTTTTTATTTATGTTATTTTTCTTGTTAGAGATACTTCTTTGCAGCTTCTACATAAGCCTCCATTGCCTCATCTTCCGTCATACCTTTTACCTGAAGTAGCGCGTTGATTTTAAAAGCACTCACAAGCTCGTGTTCACCTTCATTATGACTAAAGGTGTTCTTTTGCGTAGCTTGTTTGTATAGCGCATAAAACTGCAGCAATACATCTGGCGGAAATTCTTGAGAAGAATTACTCACCCTACGGAAGGCATCTTCAAACTCTTTATGAAGTACCTTCTTATCCATTATATTGATGCTATTACCGATTGCGCTCCTTTTACTACTTGATTAAGCTCTACATCTAATTTAGTCCCAATAGGTAAATATAGATCTACACGAGAGCCAAAACGTATAAACCCACTATCTTCACCTTGCTGTACCATTTGCCCTTCTTCTGCATAGTTAATAATACGCTTTGCTAGCGCACCAGCAATCTGACGATAAAGAACATCACCAAACTTTTCTGTACTTACCACTACCGTTGTACGTTCATTTTCTGTACTAGATTTAGGGTGCCAGGCTACTAGATATTTACCTGGGTGGTATTTACTATATGCAATCTTTCCCCCAGATGGGTATCGTGTTACGTGCACATTAAGCGGCGACATAAACACAGAGACTTGAAGACGTTTATCCTTAAAGTATTCTGCTTCATACACCTCTTCTATTACAACCACCTTACCATCTACTGGTGATGTGATTACATTAGAATCTAAAGGCGCTGTACGATCTGGATTTCTAAAAAACTGAAGTATAAGATATAACAATACTCCTAGCACCAAAGCTACTACATAAAATAACCAGTTCTTCTCAAGAAACTTATTTGCAAGCAAGATAAGGCCTGTAAAAATCACTAATGCTATTACAATAATCTTATATCCTTCTTTATGGAACATAGTCAAGTACAATTAAAAATAAGTATAAAAATGGTGCTGCAAATATGATACTATCTAACCTATCATATAATCCTCCGTGGCCAGGCATAATACGACCACTATCCTTCACTCCAGCCTGACGCTTAAGCTGTGATTGTATCAAATCTCCTAAGGTTCCAAAAACCGAAGTCACTAGAGCAATAGTAATCCACAACTTTAAACTTAGTAAGTCTGTAAAATAATAAAATAACAAACTCGCTAAGCAGCAAAACACAAGACCACCTACAAATCCCTCTATAGTCTTTTTAGGTGATATGCGCTCTAAGAGTTTGTGCTTACCAATACTCTTACCCACAATAAATGCAAAGGTATCGTTTATCCAGATTAAAGCAAAAACGCTTGCCACAAGAAGTGATGTATACTCTCCTCTATACGACGGTAATAATATGGTAAAAACCACACCACCCACGATATAAAATACAGTGTAAGCATACTTCTGAGAAACCGTAATATAACGCTCTGATGGGCGTATAAGGTTTTTAATGAGGTACAAGTTAACTGTGATAGTAAGTGCTAAAAATATAAGTGTTGCGAGCCTATCTAGTTTGAAATAACAAAAGACAGCTACACAAGCAAAAAGAAAAACATATGGCAACAATGACTTAATACCTACAAGTTTTAAAAACTCAAATAGCACCACTATACCCAAACCTAAAAATACTAGGAGATAGGTGGTTTCTAATGAAAAAATAGCTAACAGTAACAGGGTGACATAAAGTAGCCCTGAGAGTGCTCGGATTAAAACTTCTCGCATACTAAAGATCTTCTAGCAAGAGTAGATATACATTTTTTGTACTACTACCATAGGTCATAAAATTCTTATCATTTCCTTTACTCTGAAAGTTTTTGATAGTAGTGATATTAGTAGGTATACCTCCTGCATTTCTGTTTTTTATGAGGCGTAATCCTTCACCTATAGTATTTACAATCTGGCTAGTTGTTCCAAAGACGATTACATCTTTTGGCAAATCGTGGAGTTTAAGTTCTTTAAGTTGTTTTGAACAAACTAATAAAGAACCATCATTTGCCACTAAACTCTCGCAAGTGGTCAAGAAGAATGAAGCCTCTCTATCTGTACCAAAATCCAAATTATAACCACCAAAAGCTTTCTTTAAATTACTATCTGTACAAAAGACATTACTTTCATACCAATCGTTTTCTAAAAGAATATTGTCAAAATTATCATTAATCTCCTCTCTATTAAGAGCATACAAAAATCGCCCTCCGTTAAGAATAAAGTTTTTTGTAAAACGCTCGTCTGCAGGAGTGTCTATGTCTGGCATATACTTACTGCGCGCTTCCTCTTCTTTATTCTGACGGGGGTTGTCAACGTTTGATGTACTTCCGAAGATTTTTCTAAATAGACTCATCTATAGGTTTTCTCAACTCTTTTGGTGTAATAGTCAAATATAAAAAATCTTGACTGAACCTTTGGCGCAATCAAGATTTTTTGACTTTTATAGTTAAAGAACGTGTCTAGCTCTTTAAACTACAGGTTCTACTTCGTCTTCTATTTTCCCGAAAGGGCGTTCTCCAAAAATATCTTCAAGATTATCCTTAAAGATTACCTCTTTTTCTAGCAATAACTCTGCTAGTTGAGTGAGTTTCTCCTTTTCATTTGTAAGCAGGTCTATAGCGCGTTGATATTGCTCCTCTATAATATTTGAGATTTCTTTATCAATAAGCTCTGCTGTTTGCTCACTATATGGTTTTGTAAACCCATTATCAGACTGCCCTGTAGAATCGTAATAAGTAAGGTTACCTACTTTATCATTAAGACCGTAAACTGTCACCATCATTCTGGCTTGCTTTGTAACTTTTTCAAGATCACTAAGAGCACCAGTAGATATTTTATTAAAGATCACTTTTTCTGCTGCACGACCACCTAAAGCTGCACACATCTCATCTAGCATTTGCTCTGGACGTACGATTAAGCGCTCTTCTGGAAGATACCAAGCTGCTCCAAGAGATTGCCCTCTAGGGACAATTGTCACTTTTACAAGCGGCGCTGCGTGCTCAAGCATCCAGCTCACTGTTGCGTGTCCAGCTTCGTGAAATGCAATTGCACGTTTCTCATCTGGAGTGATTATTTTATTTTTCTTCTCAAGACCACCTACAATACGATCTACTGCATCTAAGAAGTCTTGTTTACCTACTGCCTTCTTGCTTTTACGAGCAGCGATAAGTGCTGCCTCGTTACACATATTTGCAATATCTGCACCAGAGAAACCTGGTGTTTGCTTTGCAAGAAAATCTACATCAAGCTCTTCATCAACCTTTTTGAGTGGACGAAGGTGTACTTCAAAAATTTCTTTACGCTCACGTACATCTGGAAGATCTACATAAATCTGTCTATCAAAACGACCTGCACGCATAAGTGCTTTATCTAGTACATCTGCCCTGTTTGTTGCAGCGAGTACAATCACATTTGTGTTTGTACCAAAACCGTCCATCTCAGTAAGAAGTTGGTTAAGTGTGTTCTCACGCTCATCATTACCTCCAGAAAAATTATTCTTTCCACGAGCACGACCTATTGCATCTATCTCATCTATAAAAATAATAGCTGGTGATTTTTCTTTGGCTTGTTTAAAGAGATCACGTACACGTGATGCCCCTACACCTACAAACATCTCTACAAAGTCAGAACCTGATAGTGAGAAAAATGGCACTTTTGCCTCTCCCGCTACTGCTTTTGCCAGCAAAGTCTTACCAGTACCTGGCTGCCCTACAAGCAATGCTCCTTTAGGAATTTTACCACCTAGGCTTGTATACTTTTCTGGATTTTTTAAGAAATCTACAATCTCTTGTATTTCTTCTTTTGCTCCTTCAAGACCAGCTACATCCTTAAAAGTAGTTTTAATATCTGTTTTCTCATCAAAGAGTTTTGCCTTAGACTTCCCTATGTTAAAGATTTGACCTCCTGGGCCTCCTCCTCCTCCAGAAGACATACGACGCATAATGAAAATCCACAACCCGATGATTAAGATAAATGGTAAGAAGCTAGCAAGTAAACCCCACATATCTCCCTCAGTCTCGTACGACACACGTGTATCAAGACTGTTTGTATCTATAATCTCATTTATATCATTTTCAAAGTTTTGAAGATCTCCTATCTCAAAGCGATAGTCTGGCGCTCCTGCTGCTGGCTTAAAGAATCCAGTACCACGCCCTTTGTTATGAACTTCTTTAGACTCTGCTTCCTTAGTTAAATAAACTTTTACAGAATTTTTATTTACAATTTCTACACGCTCTACATCACCATCTTGTAAGTATTGCTCAAATTGATATAAAGATGTCTTTTTTGCCTCACCTATACCAGTGCTACCTGTAAGCATACTTATAGCAATAAAAATCACTACGATAAGACCATAAATCCAGTATGAACTAAATTTAGGTTTATTTGGCGGCGTGCCGCTATTTTTCTTTTCTTCTTTAGCCATTTAATAATTTTTAGTAATTGGATGGGATTGAAGTAATCTTTGCATCTCCCCAGAGGCTTTCTATATCATAAAACTCACGAATGTGTTTTTGAAATACGTGCACAACTACGTTTACGTAATCCATAAGTACCCACTCTTGGTTTTCTGTACCCTCTATGTGCCACGCTTTTTCTTGCAGGGCTTTACTTGCCGTTTTTTGTATAGAGCTTACTATCGCCCCTACTTGCGTGTTTGAAGTACCGTCACAAATGATAAAATAATCACAAACCGTATTTTCTATCTCTCTAAGATCTAGTATATCAATATTTTGACCTTTCACATCTTCAATTCCCTCAACAATTTTCGCTATCAATTGATCTGTGTTCTTTTCCTTATTTGCCATTAAATTCTTTAATTTACACAAAGTTATTACAAATTTACATTACTCTGCGGTCTTAACACAAGTTTAGACTAGGTGTTTTCCATATGCGCATAGACAAACTCCATACCATCGACTCTACAAACAGTTACCTCAAACGTATTTCTAAAGAAGAAGATGCGCAAGAAGACATCGTGGTATGGGCGCTTGAGCAAACTGCCGGAAGAGGCCAAATGGGCACCACCTGGAGCGCAGAAAGCGGTAAAAACCTAACCTTCAGCGTTTTTAGAAAAGTAAAGCGCATTACAATAAGTGAGCAATTTTATGCACTTATGGCAGCTTCACTTGCTGTAAAAGATGTGCTTTCAAAACTTTTGATTAAAAATGTACGTGTCAAGTGGCCTAACGACATATTGACAGATAACGACAAAATATGTGGTATTCTCATAGAGAGTGTCATAAAAAGAGGAAAACTAGATGCTATGATTCTAGGTGTGGGTCTTAATGTAAATCAAACCGAATGGAAAGACACGCCTAGAGCAACCAGCATAAAAGCAAGAACTGGGATACACTTTGATCTAGAAGAAATCTTATCTATGCTCCTCACCCAGTTTCACCATTATGTAGATTTACTCATAAAAGGAGAATTTGAAACTATAAAAAGGGACTACGAGGAACATCTCTTCAAAAAAGACAAACCTGCTACATTTATAGCTTCAGATGGCACACAATTTGTCGGTATCATAAAAGGAGTTTCTGAGACCGGTAAGTTAATTTTACTCCAAGAAGATGAAGTTGTAAATGAGTATGATTTAAAAGAAATACAGTTACTGTATTAGTATTGCGCTTTCGCGAAAGCGTAACACCTCTCATTTCTTTATTTACTATCTTTGTAACGCTTGAAAAAATGCTATGCAAGAAGAACTAACAATTACAAAACCAGAGCGAGTTGCAAAGCCAAAATGGCTACGAGTAAAACTCCCTACAGGTAAGAAATATACAGATTTACGCAGTCTTGTAGATAAATACAGTCTTAATACCATTTGTACATCTGGAAGCTGCCCAAATATGGGTGAGTGCTGGAGTGAGGGTACCGCGACCTTTATGATTTTAGGTAACGTATGTACACGCTCTTGTGGTTTTTGTGGTGTAAAAACTGGAAGACCAGAGCAAGTAGATTGGGAAGAGCCAGAAAAAGTGGCTCGTTCTATAAAACTTATGGACATCAAGCACGCGGTAATTACATCTGTAGACCGTGATGATATAAAAGATATGGGTACCATAATCTGGGCAGAAACTGTGCAGGCTATAAGACGTATGAATCCTAACACAACGCTTGAGACCTTAATTCCAGATTTTCAAGGAAGAGAAGATTTACTTGACAGAATTGTGCAAGTAGCTCCAGAGGTGGTGTCACATAATATGGAGACGGTAAAACGTCTTACACGTGAGGTACGTATACAGGCCAAATATGAGCGCAGCCTAGGTGTATTAAAATATCTTAAAGATAGTGGCATAAAAAGAACTAAGTCTGGTATTATGCTAGGCCTAGGAGAAACTGAAGAAGAGGTGATACAAACACTCAAAGACCTGCGTGCTGTAAATCTTGATATTGTAACCATAGGTCAATATCTTCAACCTTCAAAAAAACACCTCCCAGTAAAGCAATTTATTACTCCAGACCAGTTTCAGAAATATGAAAAAATAGGTCTAGAGATGGGATTCCGTCACGTAGAGAGTGGTGCTTTAGTACGCTCGTCATACAAGGCTCAGAAACACCTTACCTAGATTTATGTCAAAGCTTAAAATTGCTATAAACGGTTTTGGACGTATAGGAAGAACTGTTTTTAGACTCATAGAGCAACATCCAGATATGGAAGTAGTTGCAATAAATGATATTGCAGATGCAAAAACGCTTTCTCACTTACTCAAATATGATAGTATACACGGTGTACTACATAAAGAGATAAGTGCTGGACAAAACTCTATACATATTGACAGTAAGGAAATACCATTATATAACGAGAGGGAGATAAGCAATATACCCTGGAGAAACACCTCGCCAGACATCGTTATTGAAAGTACTGGAAAATTTAAAGAAAGAGAAGACTTACAGAAACATATTACCGCGGGTGCTACTCGTGTTATATTGAGTGTTCCTCCTGTAGATGAAGATATACCTATGATAGTGATGGGAGTAAACCATCAAGATATTAAAACAACAGACACCATAATATCTAACGCCTCCTGCACAACAAATAATGCTGCTCCTATGGTGCAGATTATAGATGACTTATGTGGTGTCGAGCAGGCTTACATTACCACAATACACTCTTACACAACAGATCAAAGTTTACACGATCAACCGCATAGAGATTTAAGGAGAGCTCGCGCAGCAGGACAGAGCATTGTACCTACCACAACAGGAGCTGCAAAGGCACTCACAAGTATCTTCCCTCATCTATCTGACGTAATAGGCGGTTGTGGTATACGTGTACCTGTACCTAATGGGTCACTTACAGATATCACTTTTAATGTAAAAAGAGATACCACTATTAAAGAAGTTAATGATGCTATGAAGACAGCTGCAAATGGCAGACTTAAAGGCATTTTATCATATACAGAAGACCCCATAGTATCTATTGATATCGTAGGAAACAAAAGCTCCTGTACTTTTGACTCCCAGATGACCTCTGTGATAGGAAAGATGGTTAAAATAATAGGCTGGTATGATAATGAAATGGGATATTCGAGCAGATTAGTTGACTTAATACTTTACATTTCTACAAAATAATTTATCTTGCAGAAAGATTTTTAGAATAAAACTATGAATGTAAATGTACTCTTAGTACGTTTCTTTTTTGCATTACTCCTTACTTATCCTTCGATAAGCGTGGCCCAAAAACGGGAAACTATTAAGGAAACACTTGTAAACAATAAGATAGACTCGCTTCTTAACAGGGCGGTAATTGCTGTTTCTGAAAGTGATTATGAAGAAGCCATAAATATTCTAAACTATTCTAGAGACCTTGCTATAGATATAGACCATACAAAAAGAGTAGGACTCACATCTGGAACCCTTGCAAAACTATATTTTGAGCTTGATGATTATGAAAGTGCTCAAAAAGAAAATGAAAGAGCCCTTAAGGCCCAAACAGAAGCAAACAGCCCAGACTTATTAGGGCAGAGTTATGTCACAGCAACTCAACTATCCTTAGTAAATGGAAATAAGCAACAGGCTAATATCAATATTAACAAAGGACTTAACGCTTTAGAAAATAGTAAGAGAGATGATCTTAAATCTCAACTATATAATCTCAAAGGCGACATTTTACAATCTAGCGGCAACCACATAGATGCCATTCAAGAATACGACCAGAGCATAGCATTTGCAATAGATGCAGATAATGAATACTTAAAAATACAATCCTTAAGCAATAAGTCTGTAAGTCTAGCTAGTATAGGAAGACTTGAAGAAGCAGATGAAGCTTTACTTGAGGTAGAAAACTTTGCAAGCGGAAAGGACTTACCTAACATTACAAACACTTTATATAAGACTAAACATCTTATTGCACAGGCAAGAGGAAATTACAAGGAAGCAAATGACTACCTTACGATGTACTATTCTTCTATAAATGAGACCGCAAATGCGACTTCTAAGCAAGGGCTTCCTAAAGGACCTACTAAGCAGCTAGACGCAATGGTATCTCAACTAGAAAAAGATATTCTTATTGAGAAAGATCGCAACTCTAAAGCAATGCGATTAACACTAGTCCTCAGTATTGCGCTATGTTCTATTCTAGCACTTCTCACATTATCACTTTATAAAAACAATAACTTAAGAGCAAAAGCAAATGAGCTGCTCCAAGCAAAAAATGTCGAGCTTGTTATTGCTAGAGATAATGCCGAAAAAGCATCTACAGTAAAAGCTCAATTTTTATCTACCATTACTCACGAGCTGCGCACACCTATGTATGCGGTAACAGGTCTCACCCACCTTTTACTATCAGAAAATCCTACAGAAGAACAGAAAAAACACCTTGACTCACTCAAGTTTTCTGGAGAGTATTTATTATCATTAATAAACAACATACTCGACCTTAACAAACTAGAAGCAAACAAAGTAGAAGTAGAAGAAACGAGCTTTAATCTTAAGAAGCGCATAGAAGACGTACTTTTTGCATTAGGGAAGTCTGCTAGAGATAAAGGAAACAAACTCCACCTTGAAATAGATAATGATATCCCTCTAGAAGTACTAGGCGACCCTCTTATGATCTCGCAAATACTGATAAACCTAGTAGGTAATGCCATAAAATTTACACGCGATGGAGACGTATGGATACGAGTACAAAAGATAACACAAGGAGACTCAGACATACAATTGCATTTTGAGATAGAAGATAATGGTGAAGGTATTTCTAAAAAGAAACAAAAAACCATTTTCCAGAACTTCACTCAAGGATCTGTTGCCATAAACAGAAAATTTGGAGGTACAGGTTTAGGGTTATCTATTGTAAAAAATCTACTAGACTTACTTAACAGTAAAATATCACTAGACAGTACGCTCGGTAAAGGAACAACCTTTAAGTTTGACCTTAAGTATAACTTAACGCAGGCTCTTCCTGGTGAAGATAACCCGCACAATATCATTTATGATATAGATTATGTTGCTTTAGAAAACCGTCATATTCTTGTGGTTGAAGACAATAAGATTAACCAGATGATTACTCGTAAGATTCTTGAAAAAAACAAGATGTCTTGTGACACTGCAGATAATGGAGAAATAGCAGTAGAAAAAGCGAGAACAGAAAAATATGATCTTATACTTATGGATATCCATATGCCAGGTATAAGCGGTATGGAAGCTACAGAACAAATACGCAGTTTTAACAAAGACATTCCTATTCTTGCACTTACTGCAGTGACAATAGATGAAAATATTGATGATTTTTATGCGGTAGGATTTAATGATATTATTCCTAAACCGTACAAGGTTGAAGAATTCTTTCAGAAAATTCACAATGGTCTTAGAAACAGTAAAGTTTTAAACTAGACTATTGTACGCTTTCGCGAAAGCGTGACTACCCCTCTTATTCCTCTTTAAAAGAAGCCACATAATCTAGAAGCTTCTTATCAAACACTTGAGCATCTGACAGAAACTCGACTTTTATGGGTAAGTAATACAAATGCTTCATCTTAAGTTGTGGGCGCAACCTTACGTAGTCCTTCTCTGTAGTTAATATACAATCCAGCTTTTCTAACTCTGCAATCTCTGAGGAAGAAAAGTTGTGATGATCACCATATGACTTATGCTCAAAAGACAAGCCGTCGCTAGAGAGATAATCTGCTAGCGGTTTTGGGTTTGCAATACCAGTTATGAGTGTCACATTATGCACTTTTAAACTATGTAACTGAGCGCTGCCGCTCTTACTATAAACGCAATCATCATATGCGATTTTTGCAAAGAAGACTTGTTGTCTTTCAGTAGGCTGGAGATTACTCTTTATTTTATGTTGCTCTTCCTTGCTTAAATACTCAGGGCATTTTGTAACTATAATTACATCTGCTCTTTGAGAACCAGATCTAGGCTCTCTAAGATTACCCGCAGGCAGTAAATAGTCGTTGCTATATAAATCATTGTAAGCCGTAAGCAATACTGTAAAACCTGGCGTAACCTTTCTGTGCTGGTATGCGTCATCAAGAATTATCACCTCTGGAGTCTGTTTTTTATTTAATAAAGTAGCAATGCCCACTTGCCTGTTTTCACAAACAGCTACGTCAATATCATTAAATTTTTGAGCAAACTGAAGCGGCTCATCCCCTACCTCTGTAGCTAGACTCGTTGCAGCTACATCTTTATAGCCTTTTGTGGTACGACCATAGCCACGACTAAGGGTCGCTATCTTATAATTATTTTTGAGAAGTCTCGTGACATACTCGGTCATTGGAGATTTTCCTGTACCACCCACGCTTAAATTTCCGATGCAAATTACCGGAACATCATACTGCTTTGAAGCTAAAATTCCAGCATCAAAGAGTTTATTTCGCGTAAGCGTAACCAAATAATATACTCCCGCAAAGGGAAACAACAAGAGACGCAGTTTTCTCATAAAACGAAGGTATCATTTTTTATCTTTACGCTTATGACAGTACAAGAGGTAAGTAATTTATTAAATGAGTGGGCTCCCCTAGCCTATGCCGAAGATTTTGACAATGTAGGTTTGCTTGTGGGCGATTATAACGAGCAAGTGACTAATATACTAGTCTCACACGACGCATTAGAAAATGTGGTAGATGAGGCTATTACAAAAGAGTGTAATCTTATTGTGTGTTTTCATCCCATTATATTTTCTGGCTTAAAACAACTCACAGGTAAGAACTACGTGCAACGCGTAGTGCAAAAGGCGATTAAGAATGATATTGCAATTTTTGCTATTCACACGGCTCTTGATAATGTGGCTCACGGTGTAAATTATGGTATGTGCAAAGCACTAGGCTTACAAAATGTCAAAATACTAAGCCCTAAAAAGAATCACATTTTAAAACTAACCACCTATGTGCCTCATAAAAATGCACAAGCACTCGCTGAAGCTTTATTTAGCACTGGTGCGGGTAGCATAGGTAATTATGAGGAGTGTAATTTTCAACTAGAAGGGAAAGGAACTTTTAAGGGCAATGATAAGTCTAACCCTGTTATAGGAACGGCTGGTATGCGCCATACAGAGGAAGAAACTCAAATAAATATTACGTTTGAAAAGCATTTACAATCTAAGGTGCTTAAAACCCTATTTACAAATCACCCGTATGAGGAAGTGGCCTATGAGATTACACAACTAGAAAACAGACTACAAAATGTAGGAATGGGTATGATAGGAGAACTAGAGACTCCAATGCCTGAAGGTGATTTTCTTTCTTACACAAAAACTATATTTAAAACGGGAGGTATACGCCATTCTGCACTAAAGGGATCTAGCATAAAGAAAATTGCTGTTTTAGGTGGTAGTGGCGCATTTGCCATAGGTGCAGCAAAGGCTCAAGGGGCAGATGCACTTATCACTGCAGATCTAAAATACCACGACTATTATCAAGCCGAAAATAAGATATTGCTATGTGATGTGGGACATTATGAGAGTGAACGCTTTACGAAAAACTTAATTGCAGACTATCTTACAGAAAAAATTAGTACTTTTGCAATCATTTTATCTGAGGAAAATACCAATCCTATCAACTATTTTTAACGTATGGCAAAGAAGAAAGAAGCAACAGTAGAAGAGAAACTACGCTCGCTTTACGATTTACAACTTATTGACTCACGTGTGGACGAGATCCGCAATGTACGTGGAGAACTTCCTTTGGAAGTAGAAGACCTTGAAGATGAAGTAGCTGGTCTTAACAAGCGCATCGAGAAGTTGGAGAACGATTTAAAACTGGTAGATGACTCTATCAAGGCTAAAAAAATACAAATAGATGACTCTAAGGCAGCTATTAAAAAGTATTCTGAACAGCAAAAGAACGTACGTAACAACCGCGAGTTTAACGCACTAAGCAAAGAGGTAGAGTTTCAAGAACTAGAAATCCAACTTGCAGAGAAGAACATACGCGAGTTTAAAGCTCAAATAGAGCAAAAAGGTGAAGTGATTACTCAGACTAAAGATCGTCTAAGTGAACGCAAAGCACACCTTAAGCACAAAAAGAGTGAGCTAGACGCTATCCTTTCTGAGACAGAAAAAGAAGAAAAAGCACTTCTAGCAAAAAGCGAAGAGTACGAAAACAACATAGAAGAGCGCCTTGTAAAAGCTTACAAAAGAATACGATCTAGCGTGCGTAATGGTCTTGCCATTGTGCCTATAGAGCGTGGAGCTTCTGGAGGATCTTATTTTACAATACCACCACAGGTACAAGTAGAGATTGCAGGACGCAAGAAAATAATTACAGATGAGCATTCTGGTCGTATCTTAATAGATAGCGAACTAGCAAGTGAGCAAACTGAAAAAATGAATGCACTTTTCAGCAAGTTGTAATCATCTTTTATAAATTATTAAAAAAGCCTTCTTAACAGAAGGCTTTTTTTTGTGCAATAACTTTTACAAGACAAGCACATACTGATTAACATAACCCTAACAACACTGCATAAGGTTATAGTATAGCTTTGCAGTAAAAGTATTATTATGAAAATTATTGCAGCAATCACAGCTCTTATCACCCTAATGAGTTGTAATTATGACACAAAACCTATGGCAGAGCCTACTGCTATGCTTGAGCCGGTACAAGTTGCTCCTCAAGACGGAATGCGCAAAGCATACTTTGCAAGTGGTTGCTTCTGGTGCGTAGAAGCCGTTTTTGAAAGTGTAAAAGGTGTAGATGAGGCTATAAGTGGCTATAGTGGCGGCTCTGAAGACAACCCTACATACAAGCAAGTAAGCTACGGAAGAACAACACACGCAGAGGCCGTAGAGGTTATTTACAACCCGGAAGTTATAAGCTTTGAGCAGCTAGTAGATGTGTTTTTTGGCTCACAAGACCCTACGACCAAAAATAGACAAGGACCAGATGCTGGACCGCAATACAGATCTATAGCTTTTTATCAAAACGAAGAAGAAAAGAAAATTATTGAAAATACTATCGCAGCTTTAAATAAGTCTACTTATGACGGCCGTATTGTAACGCAAGTACTTCCTTTTCAAAAATTTTGGGTTGCAGAAGCATATCACCAAGATTATGAAAAGAACAACCCAAACAATCCATACATTCAAAACATATCTGTGCCTAGATATAAGAGGTTTGCTGCTAAGTTTCCTGAGTTACTAAAGGATGATGCTCACTAAATTTTTACAGCTTTAATTTCAAAAATTAAAGGATACAAACGGTCTTTACTCACGTAGAGACCGTTTTCATTTTTTACCAGATCTGGCAACACATCATATGGAGCGCCATCGTGCTCGCGCATATATTGTATCTGCAAGCCAGCCCCTGCTAGTGCAGTCACAACCTCCCCTAGACCGTGATTCCAGCCATATTCTTTACTCATCATCTGGGCATCTTCTTGTGCATAGGTTCCCTCGTACTCCTCATAAATCACTTCTTCTTGTGCATAACCATAACGCATCTCAGGTTGCTCTTTTGTATAATCAAACATCCAGACTATAGGATGAAATTCTACCATATAAAACTCACCTCCCACCTCAAGACGATCTGCGATAACTTGCGCCCACGGTTTTAAATCTGGGAGCCAGCCTATCACCCCATAACTTGTAAATACAATATCAAATTTTTCTTGTACGTAGCTATTTGTATCAAGTACATTACAGCACACAAATTTTGCCGATAGATTGAGTTCTTTATTTAGCTTTCGCGAAAGCGTAATCGCCTCATCACTTATATCTACACCCGTACACAGGGCTCCCATCCTTGCCCAGCTCAATGTATCTTGTCCAAAATGACACTGCAAATGCAAGAGTGATTTACCAGTAACATCCCCTAGTGCATCAAGCTCATATGAGTTAAGCGAACTCTTACCAGACATAAATCCTTTCATATCATAAAAGTCACTTGCTGCGTGTATAGCTACCTTTTTATTCCAGGTTTCTTTATTAGTAGAGAAGTAATTTTGATGGTCTTTTGACATATTCCGTATTTTTGAAATGATGAAAAAGATACTACATTTTAATAAAGAAGCCATTAATGCAATGCCCTCTCGTTACAGAGCAAATTTTATTAATAGCATTACAGGTTTTAAGAGTGCAAATCTTGTAGGCACCATCTCTCCAGAGGGAATAGAAAACCTAGCAGTTATAAGTAGTATCACGCATATAGGGAGTAACCCGCCACTACTAAGCTATATCACAAGACCCACCACAGTAGCTAGACATACGTATAGCAATATAAAAGAAACGGGAGTCTTTACCGTAAATCACATACATAGCAATATCATAAACCAGTCACACCAGACGGCTGCAGCTTATGACAGCAACATATCTGAGTATAACGCCGTGGGGCTTACCGCAGCATATCGCGATGACTTTAAAGCTCCTTTTGTAAAAGAAGCACACATACAGCTTGCGTGTGAGTACGTAAACGAGTACGAGATTAAAGAAAATGGCACCATACTCGTCATAGGTGCAATTACAAATATTACCATTCCCGAAGATACTTTATATGAAGATGGCTGGGTGCATTTACAAAAGGCAGACGGCGTGGCCATAAATGGGCTAGACAGCTATACTTCTCCTCAAATAATAGACAGATTCACCTACGCAAAGCCAGATAAAAAAGCGACATCTATTTTAGACAAATAGAAGTAACTAGGCTGTATAGAGTATCTTTGTTACGCTTTCGCGAAAGCATAAAAATTCACATTATGAAACTATCAAGCATTCCTAAAATAAAACACACAGAAGCAAATAACTTCTTCTTACTCTGCGGCCCTTGTGCTATTGAGGGAGAAGATATGGCTATGCGCATTGCCGAAAAGGTGGTAACCATTACAGATAAGTTATCTATTCCTTACGTTTTTAAAGGAAGTTTTAGAAAAGCAAATCGTAGTCGCATAGACAGTTTTACGGGCATAGGTGATGAGAAGGCGCTTGAGATTCTTGCAAAGGTTTCTTCTGCATTTGATATTCCTACGGTCACAGACATTCACGAAAGCTCTGATGCTGCACTCGCTGCACAGTATGTAGATGTACTTCAGATCCCTGCATTTTTAGTTCGCCAGACATCGCTAGTCGTTGCCGCGGCAGAAACAGGTAAAGTAGTAAACCTCAAAAAAGGGCAGTTTATGTCTCCAGAGGCTATGCAACACGCCGTGCGCAAGGTGCACGATAGCGGTAATGAAAACGCCTGGATTACAGATAGAGGTACAATGTTTGGCTATCAAGATATGATTGTAGACTTTAGAGGCATCCCTACGATGCGCTCATTTGCTCCTACCGTGCTAGATGTGACACACTCATTACAGCAACCTAACCAGTCTAGTGGCGTTACGGGAGGAAGACCAGATATGATAGAAACTATTGCCAGAGCAGGTATTGTAAATAATGTAGACGGATTATTTATAGAAACTCATTTTGACCCGGCAAATGCAAAGAGTGATGGGGCAAATATGCTTGATCTCGCTCACTTAGAGCGATTGCTTTCTAACCTTGTCGCGATTAGAAAAACAATCACGAGCTTATAATTATAAGACATAAATTTAGATTGCTATAAACAATAAAGGGCACGTATCTTGCTTAACAAATATTTCGCAACTACATCTACTCCTTTTTTGTAACTTCGTTTCATATGTTAAAACAACAGCTCAATTTTAAACTTTCTCAAAAGCTATCTCCACAGCAAATACAGCTTATGAAGCTCATCCAGCTTCCTACGCAAGCGTTTGAGCAAAAGATAAAGCAAGAGCTAGAAGAAAACCCTGCCCTAGATAGCGGTAAAGAAGAGGTTCAAGATGACTTTGAAGAGTTTGACAACACAGATGATTTTGACGAAGCACCAGAGGTAGAAATTAATGTAGATGATTATCTCAGTGATGATGAGATACCAGAGTATCGCCTAAGCGCAAATAATTACAGTGCAGATGATGAGGATAAACAAGTACCATATGCCTCAGGAACATCATTTAACCAATACCTAAAAACCCAACTCAACACGATGCGTATCTCACCAGAAGAGCGTAGCGTTGCAGAGTTTATTATAGGCTCACTAGATGAAGCTGGGTATTTAAGACGTCCCATATTAGATCTTATGGATGATCTAGCATTTACCCAAAACATCTACACCACAGAGGAGACTATAGAAAAAATGCTTTTTAAAGTACAAGATCTTGACCCTGCAGGCGTAGGAGCGCGCAATCTTCAAGAGTGCCTTGTACTACAACTGGACAGAAAGACAGAAACAAAGGCTATTGCACTTGCGATAGAGATACTTGAGAAGTCTTTTGACCACTTTAGTAAGAAGCATTATAAAAAGTTAATGGCTAAGTTTCATATCACAGAAGAAGAACTTAAAGACGCCATACACGAGATAGAACACCTTAACCCAAGACCAGGCGGATCTTACTCTAGCAACACAAAAATAGTAGAGCACGTAGTACCAGATTTTACCATAAGAATTGTAGACGGAGACCTAGAGCTATCTCTCAATGGCCGTAATGCTCCAGAGCTTAAAATCTCTAGAGATTATAGCAATATGCTCAAAGGGTACAAAGAATCTAAAGAGCGAACAAAAGCTCAAAAAGACGCCGTACTTTTTATAAAGCAAAAACTTGATGCTGCAAAGTGGTTTATAGAAGCCATTATACAACGCCAGCAGACCTTATTTGTGACAATGAGTTCTATAATGAATTACCAAAAAAAATACTTTTTGACTGGTGATGAGCGCAATCTACGCCCTATGATTCTCAAGGACATAGCCACAGAGATTGGTATGGACGTCTCTACGGTATCACGTGTAGCAAACAGTAAGTATGTAGACACACCTTACGGAACAAAACTCATTAAAAACTTCTTTTCTGAAAGTATGACTAATGATCAAGGTGAAGAAGTATCTACACGCGAAATCAAAAAAATACTTGAAACAGTTATCGAAGAGGAAGATAAGCGTAAGCCACTTACAGATGATAAGCTTGCCGGCATTCTTAAAGAAAAAGGTTACCCTATAGCCCGCAGAACGGTTGCCAAATATAGAGAACAGCTAGAACTACCAGTAGCAAGACTTCGAAAGCAAATTTAATGAAGTTTTTCATACGTAGCTTTTCGTATATTTTTCATCCGCTTTTTATGCCATTAGTAGGGGTATTGCTCTACTTCTATATTTCGCCGCGATACTTTAATCCAGAGTTTTTGTATTCAAAAGTTTTCGCTACGGTTATAATGACTACAGTCATACCCATTTTAAGCTTTTATATGCTTAAAAACCTACAGCTAGTTACAACCATTCACCTTAAAGAAGTAAAAGAGCGCAGGTGGCCTTTACTACTGCAGATGCTTTTTACCTTTATCTTAATAAGACTCATCTTTGACGGCTATGAGATACCAGAATTATATTACTTCTTTGTAGGTATACTAGGCGCAAGTACTGGAGCATTTTTACTAGCATTACTTAAATTTAAGGCAAGCCTTCATATGATAGCGCTATCTGGAGTCCTATTTTTTGTAGTAGGTCTTAGCTTACATTTTGGCATCAACCTCTTGCTTCTTATAGCTGGCTTTATTTTTGCCTGTGGCGCGACTGCTACTTCTAGATTAGATATGCGAGCACACACTCCTGCAGAGCTTGTAGTAGGGTTTATTGTAGGCGCTGTATCGCAGTTTATGGTGTATAGTTACTGGATATAGAAAATTACGCTTTCGCGAAAGCGTAACATTATAAGAAGTAAAAAACTAACCCTAAACGCATCACTTGAATACCTACATCCTCTGTATTGAGCAATGCATCATCATTAAAAAGGGTATTTAAACCATAATATCCTTGAAAATTAAACGCCCCATAGCCAAAAGAAAATGAAGGCCCATATTGAAACTTATTAATTTCAGGTATATCTGAACTTGTGATATCTGACACATCATCTTGATAGGTAGATTTAAATCTAAGCACATAGCCCAGCTTCATCCCGACGTGTATACGCCAAAAACTATACTTTGTTGCAGTAGATGTTCTCCACCTATACTCTAGAGGCATTTCTAATGTGTAACTAGTAAATCTATTTGTAACATTCTCCACATTCTCGTCTACAATGTCAAATGTAGAGGTCTCGCTTCCAGATTGAGTCGCGATGAGAAGATTTTGATTATAGGTATCTAAGGCCATTCCAATACCTATGCCTATAGCTTTATTACGTCTTTTATTTATGGGAAAATCTCTTATAACACCAGCTTGTATACCAGCACTCAGACCATTCTGCTCAAAACCAGAAGGCTTATCACCTAGCAGGTTAAAGGTGATACCTACATACACTTGGTCTTCCCTATATAAAGAATCTACAACTGGAGTGTCTGGCACATCAATATCTTGTGCAAGGGTTGCAATTGTACTTAGACCTAAAATGATGTAAAGGAGATACTTCAAGAATAATAGTTTATTACAAATATAACAGAATTGCCGCTGGCAATATTGCATAAAAAAACACCTTAAGTTACCTCAAGGTGTTTTTTTACTAATTTAACTATCGACTACTGAGTTACAGCGTCTTCAGTTTGAGTAGTGATGTAAATCACTTTTAACATATTAGCTTGTCTTAGTTCTTGCTTTACGTCATATACAAGACCAGAGTTAGTTTCCTTATCTACTTTAAAGGCTACCATTACTCTATCTTTAAGCTCATCTCTAAGCTTCTCACGTTCTTCAAGAATAGCAGGCTGTACTTCGTTTATATTTACGAATTTGTCTCCTATTTGAATTTTACCTTCTGTACCGAACTGCTTATACCCTTCTCCAGGTTTCCCTCCAAAGATGTATACACTTCTGTCCTTCTGTAGCTTCTCTGTTTGATCTGCCGCTGGTAAAATTTGCGCCACTTTTACGTCATTTTTACGTAAAACTGTTGCCACCATAAAGAAGAATAATAACATAAATACAATATCTGGTAGGGAAGCCGTGTTTACCGCTGGTAACTCTTTAGACCCGCCTTTTCTAAATTTTGACATAATATTTTTATTTTATAATTCTACTTATGATTGAGGATCTATTTCAGAAAGTTTCTGAGGGTACATTTTCTTGATAACATCAAGTTTTTCTTTTGCACTCTCTTCGTTTCCTTTATAAACTCCTTCGTCTATAGCTTTCTTTACTTCTGTGAATTTCCAACCGTATAAACGTTGTGACTCTCTATCACGTAAAGAATTGTATGCTCCTACAAGCTCATTTTGAACTGTAATGTATGTATCGTAAGATGTCTCACGGTCATTTTTTACAGTTACAATAGCCTTGTCTGGAAAGTCTGACGAACTAGGGTCACGCTCTCCTTGACAGTAATCACAATACCCTTCTTGCCCTTTTGGTACACCTCCATTATCTAAGAAGGCGATAGCTGCCTCTTGAAGATCTTTCATCTCCATAGGCTTATCTTCAACCAAAAGTTCATCGTTTTTATTTACGATAACTACAAAAAGGTTCTTTTCTTTAATGATAGGAGGCTCCACATTTTCAGGCTGCTCTGGCGGTAACGCTCTTACAAGTCCTCTATCTTTCTCAATGGTAGTTGTTACCAAGAAGAAGATAAGTAGTAAGAATGCGATGTCTGCCATAGACCCTGCATTAATTTCTGGTGCATTTCTCCTAGCCATAATTATTTATTTACAAGTTTCTTAGCTCCTGATACTAGCATAAGTATTATTGCAATTGCTGCAAGAATAAAGAATGCGTTTATACCAGCGCTTACCCACTGTGAACCACTAGCAGAAAGAACTTCTCCGTCTTTCATTGGTACTTCTTCTGCTCCGCTTGCAGCGAAGTAAGAAATAGCAACAATAAGTAAGAAAGATCCAGCTCCTACAAGTGTGTTTTTTGCATTACCCGAAAATAGACCTTTGAGAACAAAGACTACTACGAGTACTAAAGCGATACCTATAACCGCCCAAGCAAGGAGGATCATTATATCGACAAGGTTCTGTGAATCACCACCTACGATGGCATCATTGTTTGCCCATACCATACCTGCTACAACTAATGCTGCAACACCTACGATAGCCACAATGAATTTTAAAATTTTATGTAATCCCATAATATGTATGAATTTTTAAGATTACTATATATTACTTCTTGTAACGTACAAGCATATCCATCAATGTGATAGATGCATCTTCCATATCGTTTACGATACTGTCAATTTTTGCAATAATATAGTTATAGAATATTTGAAGAATAATAGCCACAATCAGTCCAAATAC
>ENA-ORXC01000299-ORXC01000299.1-marine-metagenome-genome-assembly--contig:-NODE-299-length-38553-cov-6.240228_pt1 | contig 38553 bp, 38 predicted proteins | sample MGYA00237865_ERZ511478 | MGnify/ENA metagenome assembly ERZ511478
TATATGGAAAATAACAAACCACCTATACGTACGATCTCTCCAGGTCGTGTATATCGTAACGAGGCTATAAGTGGTCGCTCACATTGTTTCTTCCACCAAGTAGAAGGTTTATATATAGATAAAGATGTCTCATTTGCAGATCTTAAGCAAACGTTACAATACTTTACTACAGAGATGTTTGGCAAGAGTAAAATACGTTTACGCCCATCATACTTCCCATTTACAGAACCTAGTGCAGAGGTAGATGTATACTGGGGTCTAGAGACAGAGACAGATTATAAAATGACAAAAGGGACTGGATGGCTTGAGATCATGGGCTGTGGTATGGTAGATCCTAATGTCCTTGAAAATTGCGGTATTGACTCAAAGGAATACAGTGGCTTTGCATTTGGTATGGGTATAGATCGTATTGCTTTATTATTACACCAGATTTCTGACATCCGTATGCTTAGTGAGAACGATGCTCGTTTCTTAGAGCAATTCAAATCTGCTTTTTAGAGTCACACTGTCCCCTCGAGCGCAGTCGAGAGGTACATTATTTCTTAATTAAATAAGTCATTACTGCGTCTGACCAGATTATAAATATGCGCAAAGACATAATCATACCAGAAGTCAAAAACGTTTATGTAGCCGCTGTAAAGGAGTTACACGATGAGTTTAAAACAGAAGATTGGAATGCTTATATCGTAAACGATAATCTTGAGTCTTTAGAAATGGTACTTCTTACCGTGCAAGGCTATAATGAGAAGGAGATGACTACACACATGCGTCACACGATCAAGCTACTTCCTGCAAAGGGATTTGCAAAGATTGAGTTCATGCAAGAGGATATTTTTAGACTAGACAACTTCTATTCTGTTACTTATTTTCTAGACAACAAGATGTATGAAAGACGTTTTGAGTTTCCTGCAAACTCCATCCAAGAAGATAATACCGTCACAATTCCTGTGATGAAAAAAGATGGGGTACTAGCGGTATAGCTTATTACGCTTTCGCGAAAGCGTAATCAAAAATATATTTCAATTAAAAAAGCATCCTTAATGGATGCTTTTTTTAGTTAAGCTTTTCAGTGAGCTTACTAAACACCTTCTTTGGATCTTTACCTTTATAAAGAATGCTATGTACCGCTTCTATAATAGGCACACGTGCTTTTTTATCACGTGATTCGTTGAGTTCCAAAGCACTTTTGGCAGCATAATAACCTTCGGCTACCATAGACATTTCCATCTGTGCGCTTTTTACCGTGTAACCCTTCCCTATCATGTTACCAAACATTCTATTTCTACTAAAAACAGAATATCCCGTCACTAATAAATCCCCAAGATAAGCAGACCCATTAATGTCTCGCTTCATCTTGTGGGCGCGTTTTACATAGCGTTTTATTTCTCTTATCGCATTACTCATGAGTAGTGCTTGGAAGTTATCACCATATCCTAATCCATGCGCGATACCCGCAGCAATCGCATAAATATTCTTAAGTGTTGCGGCATACTCAATACCTATAATGTCATCACTAGTGGTACATTTTATATAATCGCTTGATAAATTTTTGGCTATAATTTTTGCATTCCCCTTTGATGCACAAGCAATAGTTAAGTAAGATAATCGCTCTAGCGCTACCTCCTCTGCATGACAAGGTCCAGCAATCACCGCAATATTATCAATCCCGACCTTGTAAACTTCATTAAAATGGGTTCCTACTAGTTTCCCACTTTCTGGCATAATCCCTTTTATGGCAGAAACAATTACCTTGTTTTTTAAAGGAACTGTAAGATTCTCAAGTTCGCCAGCAATAAATGCAGACGGTACTGCAAATATTACATAGTCTGAGTATGCCACTATCTCATTAATATCATTACTAAGCTTAAGCTGGTCTGTCTTAAACTCTACAGAGGTTAAGTAACTAGGGTTGTGCTGCTCCCGTTGTATATGCTCTACTGCATAGGTGCTACGCATGTACCAGCCTACAGTATCAAGATTCTCGCACAGCATCTTTACAATCGCTGTGGCCCAGCTACCTCCTCCTATTACTCCAAATGTGGGTTTACTCATAATCATGGTGATTATTACTAATTAACCTTTTACTTTTTTTGATACTTTTTCTGGTAATACTTCAAAACCCATGTTGTAGAGTGTAAAGCCAAATATATCTGCATATTGCTCGATAGTTTTGGCTACTGGAGTTCCAGCACCATGGCCAGCATCTGTTTCAATACGTATCAGTACTGGAGCACCTCCTGCTTGCTTTTCTTGAAGCTCTGCTGCAAATTTAAATGAATGTGCAGGTACCACACGGTCATCATGATCTCCTGTGGTCACCATGGTCGCTGGGTATGATGTACCCGCTTTTACGTTATGTACTGGTGAGTATCCCTTAAGGTAGTCAAACATCTCTTTACTATCCTCTGCAGTTCCATAATCATAAGCCCATCCAGCACCTGCTGTAAATGTATGGTAACGCAACATATCCATCACTCCTACTGCTGGTAATGCTACTTGCATAAGATCTGGACGTTGAGTCATGGTCGCTCCTACTAGAAGACCACCATTAGAACCACCGCGTATTGCTAGATATTCCTTTGAGGTATATTTATTATCTATAAGATACTCTGCTGCGGCAATAAAGTCATCAAAAACATTTTGTTTTTGCATTTTAGTTCCTGCATCATGCCATTTTTTACCATACTCTCCACCTCCACGTAAATTAGGCACTGCATACACTCCGCCTTGCTCCATCCATACTGCATTTGCAATACTAAAACTAGGGGTAAGACTTACATTAAAACCTCCATAAGCATAAAGAATCGTAGGGTTTTTACCGTTAAGCTCGGTTCCCTTTTTATAGGTGATAATCATAGGCACTTTAGTACCGTCTTTTGAGCTATAAAAGATTTGTTTACTCTCGTATACCTCTGGATTAAAATCTATGTCTGGCTTGATAAATAGCTCTGATGTTCCAGATGCGATGTCATATTTATAAATACTTCCTGGGGTTTTATAATTAGAAAAACTAAAGTATAGTTCCTTCTCATCTTTATCTGCTCCAAAACCTCCTACAGTACCTACTCCTGGAAGCTCCACATCACGTACCAGCTTACCGTCATAATCATACTGCTTTACTTTTGACACTGCATCCACCATGTAGCTAGCAAAGAAGGATCCTCCACCCGTACTTGGACTTAGTACATTCTCTGTTTCTGGAATAAAGTCTACCCAATTTTCTGGAGTAGGGTTTGATGCATCTACCGTTACAACACGCATATTAGGCGCATCAAGATTAGTCGCTATAAATAATTTACTGCCTATGTTTTCCATCACATAACTATCAGAATCTTCGTGATCTAGCACTGTTACAAAAGAACTATTAGGCTTCTCTAGGTCTTTCATAAATAGCTTTCCTCCAGAAGTAGAGTTACGCGCACTTACTAGCAAATAGCGATTATCTTCTGTAACTCCGCCACCTACATAACGATGCTTCTCTACAGCTGTACCACCAAATATGAGCTTATCTGTAGCCTGTGCTGTACCTAACTTATGGTAATATAATTTATGCTGATCCGTCTTTGCCGATAGTTCGCTGCCCTTGGGCTTATCATAACTAGAGTAGTAAAAACCTTCGTTTTTATACCATGACATTCCAGAGAATTTGACATCTACTAGCGTGTCTTCTATAATTTCCTTCTTCTCCGTATCCATTACAAGAATCTTACGCCAGTCACTTCCTCCTTCAGAGATAGCGTAGGCAAGTATAGAACCATCTTCAGAGAAACTTGCTCCTCCTAGGGAGATGGTACCATCTTCGGCAAAGGTATTTGGGTCTAGAAATACAGAAGCAGTACTTGGATCTTCACCTGTTATGTAGCGATATATTACGTATTGGTTTTGTAATCCATCATTTTTATAGAAGTACGTATAGTCGCCTTCTTTAAATGGCGAACCTACTTTTTCATAATTCCATAATGTAGAAAGGCGTTCCTTAAGCTCCTCACGAAAAGGAATGTTTTTTAAATAATCTTGTGTAGTACTGTTCTCACGTGCAACCCAGTCCATAGTTTCCTCACTGCGGTCATCTTCAAGCCATCTGTAAGGATCTGGTACCTCTGTACCAAAATAGGTGTCTATAGTATCTACTTTTTTAGTTTCGGTATAGTTCACAGCAATAGTGTTTTTTGGTGTCGCCGGCGTATCGTCACAACTTATAATAGCGGTTGTAGCAAGGGCGATAAGAATCATTTTTTTCATAATACGGGTTGTGTTTGATTGCGTATTCAAGATACGGGTTATTACGCTTTCGCGAAAGCATAAAAAAACCCACTCAAAAGAGCAGGTTACAGATAATACAAAATCGTTTTTAAGAAAATAAATGCTTGTAATGCTGCCAGTTACGATGTATAAAATAACCATTAAGAATAGCTACAAGTAATGCTGGACCTATGTGAGGCGGATCTAAAACTGCATGAAAAAGTACAATATTTATAGAAATAGGAATAAGCGCAAGTAATGCAGCCAGAAAAAACTTTTTTGTAATAAAGAGAATACCTACGAGTGCCTCAAGCCCTCCTACTAACGGCCACATATAACCACTATCTGTAAATGCCTGAAAAAGTTGTGCCGCACCCACATGATCTCCAAATTCGAAATCTGGCATAAACCAGAAAAATTTATTGAGTCCAAATGCGAGTAACATAATGCCAAGCCCGATGCGAATAATTGTGTGTACTAATTTCATTATGGTTGTTTTTTAATTACAACCTTAGACGATACACAAAGCACTTAATTACAAAGACCTACACGTTACCGTCTAGAAGTTGCTGAAACATATCCTTATATCGAGATACATGTAAGCCGTCTATGAGTCCATGATGCACGTACAGTGCAACAGGCATTGTAAAGGTGCCAGATGATTTTTCTGTAATCTGCCCGTAAGAAATTTTCGGAACGCTATCCTTTGCCTTAAAGAGTCGGGAGTGCGTTATGGATGAAAAATCCATCCAAGGTATGGCAGAGCAATGCATCACATCATCTGTATTAATAGGAGGAAAAAGCTCGTCTGAGTTTTTAATGCGCTCCACCTCACTCTGTACGGACTTTGTGAAAACCGTTATATCTGCATCATATGGAATATAACTAAAACCAAAGGTTTCATTATCTCTCATGAGCGTCGCACTAGCGCTTATAGTGTCAAGTAAAATCACCTCATTATCAGGTGTAATGCGATATTTAAAATTCTCAATAGCCATTGCTGCTTCTAGCGACTTATGGAGGTAATATATAAATAAAGACACGTCTTGTTGCTTTGCATGTTGCCTTGCTAGCGTCATATCTACTTGCCAAGTGATCCCAAAATAAGGCTCTTCAAATTGTGAGAAAAACTCAAAATGTGCACGTCGCTTCCAGGTAGTAATCTCTATTTTTTTCAAGGCAATTAGCTTTTGTATAACTATAAAAAGTCCCTCACGAGGAAGGACTTTTAAAGGTATTAAATAAAAATATTCTTAGTCGTTTAAAACTTATACTAAGCCGTTTGCAATAAGGTATTCCCCTATCTGCACGGCGTTAGTTGCAGCTCCTTTGCGCAAGTTATCTGAGACGATCCACATATTAAGGGTATTATCTTGAGAGTAATCACGGCGTATTCTCCCTACAAAAACATCATCTTTTCCTTCTGCATACATAGGCATAGGGTAGGTATTTGTATCTGGATTATCTTGAACAGTTACCCCAGATGTCTCATTAAGTACCTTGCGTATGTCCTTTTCATCAAAAGGAGCACGTAGCTCTACATTTATAGATTCACTATGCCCTCCTACTACAGGTATGCGTACTGCCGTTGCCGTAACCGCAATCGAACGATCATTTAAGATTTTCTGAGTTTCATTTACAAGTTTTAACTCCTCTTTTGTGTAACCATTATCTTCAAAAACGTCACAAGCTGGTATCGCATTGCGATGTATAGGGTATGGATATGCCATCTCACCTTTATTACCAGCATATTCATTTTCTAGTTGCTGCACTGCTTTTACTCCAGTACCCGTAATAGATTGATAAGTAGATATTACTAGTCTTTTAATACCATAATCTCTATGTAATGGAGACATTGCGAGCACCATCTGTATGGTACTACAGTTAGGATTTGCAATAATTTTATCTTCCTTAGTAAGAAAGGTTGCATTTATTTCTGGAACGATAAGTTTCTTAGTAGGGTCCATTCTCCACGCAGAGCTATTGTCTATCACGGTAGTTCCCACCTCTGCAAACTTAGGCGCAAATTCTTTTGAAGTATCTCCTCCTGCCGAAAATATAGCAATATCTGGTCTCGCTGCAATCGCATCTTCCATAGAGTAGATGGTATATTCCTTTTCTCTATATGCTATTTTCTTTCCCACAGACCTTTCTGAGGCCACAGGTATTAATTCCGTTATAGGAAAATTACGTTCTGCAAGAACTTTTAACATCACTTGGCCTACCATTCCGGTGGCTCCTACTACCGCTACTTTCATAGTATCGTTTTAAAGAGGTTGTTTTAAAAATGAGCTTCGCTTTCGCAAAAACTTTATATGACGTCAAAGTTAGTGCGCATTAACGATTTACAAGCCGTTGAATCCTTAAAAGTTAGTTAGATATATAACAATACATCAAACTTTGTTTTAATTACATAAAAAAACCACCTTGATAGATGAACAAGGTGGTTTAGATTAGTATATAATAGTGTAGCGGTAACTACGCGTTATTATTTTTTAAGAGCATCTCTTATTTCTTTTAATAAATCAATTTCAGATGGTCCTGGATCTGCTGCTGCTACTTCCTCTACAGGCTTCTTTGTTTTGTTATAAGCTTTTACTATGATGAAAAGTACAAAGCCAACAATGATCAAATTAATGATTGCATTAATCCACTTACCGTACATCACTGCATTCTCAGCTGTAGTAACTGTACCATCTGCAGCTACAACCGCTTCATCAAGTACTACTTTGAGATCTGCAAAATCTACTCCACCTGCAAAGTGACCTATTATAGGCATCATAACGTCCCCTACAAAGCCATTAATTACTAGTCCTATTGCTCCAGCAAGTATCACTGCAACAGCAAGGTCTATGACGTTACCCGTCATGATAAAATCTTTAAATTCTTTTAACATTTGTTTTTAGTTTTAGGTTTATTTTACAGCAATATAGTGAAAAAATTGAAACCTAAAGAAATGTTAATATTATTTTTAAAAAATAAATAATTATCGAAGAACTACACGTTTTACCCGTTGACCGATCGCCGTAAGGAGTTCATAAGAAATAGAGTGCATCTCACTAGCTAATGTTTCTGCACTGGTAATCTCTCCAAAAACGTCTACATCATCTCCTTCTTTACAAGCTATTCCTGTAATATTCACCATGACCATATCCATACACACATTACCTACAATAGGGGCTTTTTTTCCTGCAATTATCACATATCCTACTCCATTTCCAAGAGCTCTAGAAATTCCATCTGCATGACCTATGGGTAACGTGGCTGTAACTATTTCTTTGGTTGCTTTATAGGCTCTATTATATCCTATGCTTTGACCAGGTTTAATATAATGAATTTGTGAGATTACAGATTTTAATCTAGCTACTGGTTTTAAATGTTTTGTCTCCTCCTTATTGTTTCCATAACCATATAATCCTATCCCTATGCGTACACAGTCAAAATGAGCACGAGGGTAATTAATAACACCAGAAGTGTTAGTCATGTGTAAAAAAGGTACGTAATCTAGTCCTTGCAGTAGTTCCTTTGAGATATTTGTAAATTGGAGTATTTGGTGTAATGTAAATTCTTCTTCGGCTGGGTCTTCACTTGCTACTAGGTGTGAGAAAAGCGATGTTACTTTTACACTCACATTTTTGCGCAAGCGGTCAAGAATCAATGGTACATCTGTGTTTAAAAAACCTAGTCTATTAAGTCCTGTATTAAACTTCAAGTGGATAGGATAATTTTCTTGACCTTTCTCTTTTGCAAAAGCCGTGAATAGCTCCATCATTCTAACGCTATAGATACTAGGTTCAAGACAGTTCTCCATAAGTTGATCAAAAGTATCTGCCTGTGGATGCAGCACTAATATAGGTGTTGTTATACCTGCATTTCTAAGCACTACACCTTCTGAGACATAGGCTACTGCAAAGTAATCAACTCCTAAGGATACTAATTCTTGAGCAACGTCGGGAGCGTCACTACCGTACCCAAATGCTTTAACAACCGCCATTACCTTTACAGAAGGCGCAACCTTATTTCTCAAATAAGAGTAATTATGACGTAATGAATGAAGATCTATTTCTAAGCGTGTTATTGCCATTAGTTAGGATCTTGAGGAGTTTGTCTTCTATAATTTGTTGTAATTTCTTCTGGATTTTCTACATCCATTTTACGTAATCTATCTCGCTGCATTGCTTTGTAAAAAGCAGCTCTAGAGAGTGGCTCATACTCCTCTGTCTCCCCTAGCATTACAATATCCTCACTTTTTGCTTTTCTATAGCTATATTGAGCAAGGTTGCCTGTGCGAGTACACACAGCGTGAACCTTTGTCACATACTCTGCCGTTGCCATGAGATTAGGCATAGGTCCAAAGGGATTTCCTTTAAAATCCATATCAAGACCTGCAACAATAACTCGTATACCACGGTTTGCCAGATCATTACAAACCTGTATAATCCCGTCGTCAAAAAACTGCGCCTCATCAATTCCTACCACATCACATCCATCTGCAAGCATAGGGATGTTTGCTGCTGCCGGAACAGGTGTAGATCGTATTTGATTTGCATCATGTGAGACCACCATCTCTTCATCATAACGAACGTCTACGGCAGGTTTAAAAATCTCCACTTTTTGCTTTGCAAATTGCGCGCGCTTGAGCCTGCGGATGAGTTCTTCTGTTTTACCAGAGAACATAGATCCACAAATGACTTCAATCCAGCCAAATTGCTCTTTATGATTTACTGTATTTTCGAGAAACATTTTGTATTTTTCTAGACCAAAACGGTAATAATTCCGTTTTATTAATCTCAATGATTAAGGCAGCAGTAAATGTATCAAAATTACGTTGAAACCGCTCCACATATCTCAAAGTTATGAAGAAAACTATAAAGGCAGAACTCGTAAGCATAGCACATAAAATTTTACAACTACGAGACAATGCAGATTATAAACAGCTGGCAGATACCACAAGGAAACTCCATGAAAAACTCACTGTTCTAGCTTATGTAGAACAACTAGAGCATGCTGGAAAACCTACTCTAGGAATCAAAGAGCTAGAGGAAGTAATGGCAAATGAGGAGCTTACACCAGCAAGCGAACCATCGCTACCTATTCTAGAAACACAAATTACTACCACATCTCCTCCTACAAGAACTCCTGCCGAAATACTAGCGCATAATCAAGCTAAATATGCCGAAGCCAAAGGAACAGATGATCACCATAGACCAGATGGTACTCAATATAATGATGAGGAACCTGTACATGAGCCGGTTATAGAAAAAATTAAGGATATGTGGCCAGAAATGACTCCTGAAGCTGCAGATATTGATAAAGTGATTGATGCCATCTTACCATCTCAACCCGCGGTAGGAAAAGCAGATAGTTTTGAAATAGGAAATGAATTTGGACAGATACCCATTTTTGAGCCTAAAGAAATAGCTACTCAAGAAGTAGTAGACGAGAAGCCTAAAAATCTTAATGACCGTTTAAAAACTGGTTTAAAAATAGGTCTCAATGATAAATTGTCCTTCATAAAACACCTATTTAACGGGAGCGCTGCAGATTATAACAGAGTGTTAAGCCAGCTAGAAACATTTGCATCTGTAGATGAGGCAAATAAATTTATCTCTCAGATAGTAAAACCAGATTACAACAACTGGGAAGGTAAAGAAGTACAAGAATCACGCTTTCTAGAGATTGTGGAAGGAAGATATTCTTAATAAAGATTGTATCTAATTTTTGCAAACCACTATTTTAAATAAAAAATCTTCTCTCACTTTTTTGGAAAGTGCAGTGTTTAACAATAGCTTGTTATTATCACTCTTACTCGCGTTTAAAAGAGCTAAACATAACAAGATTATTATTTCTGACACTACCTTAAAATTTGTCATTGCAAACAAGGTTATTTTAGACAAAGAACTTGATGCAATTTGCGCTATAAGCTATGATGGACTGAAAGAGGAATTAATAATAACTAACGAAAACTCAATATCAAAATACTCTCTAAAAGTTTTCCAAATTAATTACGACGAAGGCAAACTTATTAAAACACAGCTCAAAGTATTGAATTCTAAAATCAAAACTAGCGCACCATGAAAGTACAACGTATTATTTACTGGATCACCACCATAGGCATTTGTACGATTATGCTCTACTCTGCTCAGATGTATTTTAGAAACACAGCAATGGTTGAAGGCTTTTTTAAGGCTCTAAATTACCCTACATACGTTGTAATACCACTAGCGGTATTAAAGATATGTGCCATTGTGATGTTATTATGGAGAGGAATTCCGTGGCTTACGGAGTGGGCGTATGCGGGAATATTTTTTGACGTGGTTCTTGCAGCAGCAGCACATTACAAAGCAGAGCATGACATTACCTTAACATTAATTGCTCTAGTACTACTTCTTGCTTCTTATTTTTTTGGTAAAGAAGTAAGGCCTATGTATCAATAACCATACAGATTCTATAAGGTGTTCAAAATACCAAAGGATAGCAATTATCACTAACTTTGCGGCATGTCAAAACTGTACTTAGTTCCTACACCCATTGGTAATCTTGAAGATATGACCTTCCGTGCTATTCGCATACTTAAGGAAGCAGATCTTATTCTAGCTGAAGACACTCGCACGAGTGGAAAGCTGCTCAAGCATTATGAAATAGGCACGCAAATGATGAGCCATCACATGCACAATGAACACCAGACAGTAGATAGTATTGTAAAACGTATTCAAGCAGGTGAAGTAATTGCATGTATAAGTGACGCGGGAACTCCCGCCATTTCTGACCCTGGATTTTTACTCACTAGAGCTTGTGTAGAGGCAGGTATCGAAGTAGACTGTTTACCAGGGGCGACGGCATTTGTACCTGCACTTGTAAATAGCGGCTTCCCTAATGATAAATTTATTTTTGAAGGATTTCTTCCTGTTAAGAAAGGACGTCAAACTCGCTTTCTTGCCCTTCAAGAAGAAACACGCACAATGATTATTTATGAATCACCTCATAAGCTCATAAAAACACTAGGACACTTTATCGAGTATTTTGGTGCAGACCGTCCGGTTTCTGTCTCGCGAGAAATTACAAAATTACACGAAGAAACTGTGCGCGGTACGGCTACAGAAGTACTTGCCCATTATACAAATAAACCTCCTAAAGGTGAGATTGTCATTATTGTAGGAGGGAAAAGTAAATAGTAAGCTAAAGAAATTATTGTTGTTTTGTACGCTTTCGCGAAAGCGCACCTTTAAAAATTATAGGTCGCTGCCAGTATTAAATTTCTTCCCGCAGCAGCTATTCCAGATGAATAGGTACGGTAACGCTGGTCTGTAATATTATCAAGATTTGCAGTAAAAGACCAACTATCTGAAAGCACATAGCGGCTACCTAAACTAAGCTCATACCAGCTAGGCGAAAATGGATTCCCATTGCTATCAAGCGCATACAAATTATCATTGTTTTGCTGGCTAGGGGCAAGTTCATCAAAATCAAAAGAGCCACTGTAAGCCACAGAGGCGTCTAGTGTCCATTTATTGCGAGACCATATTAAATGGTTATTACCAAAAAGGGGCGCCACATGCCTAAAAGGGATATAACTACCATCCTCATCCTGCTCTACACCACTCGTGTAATTAAACTGCCCTGTAAGTTTAAGAGTTTTTGAAAGTTTTGCATCTGCACCTATTTCTATCCCGTAAACCTCAGCTTTGGCCGCATTCTGTATAGCTTGTACATTACTCAACGCTCCTTGATATGCTATCTCTGTCACACCATCAAGATCAAAATCTCGACGTACTAAAGCGTTTTCAAGTAACGTATAATAACCGTTTACATCCAGTCTAAGTGCGTTAGAAAAATTAAAGTTAAACCCTAGTTCGCCATTGTAAGCATACTCAGATTTGAGATTAGGATTAGGCACTACTACAGATCCTGGCTCACTATCAAAAATCTTACCTACATCATCAATATTAGGCGCTCTAAAAGCTGTCCCTAGATTTGTTTTAATAGTTACTGCCTTAGAGATTTCATGAGTAATACCTATGCTTCCCGTAAAGTTTCCAGTGCTTACATCTGCTCTATCAAAAGGCAAGGCAAAAAACTCATTATTATCAGAAAAATCGGCTGCAAGGAAAATGTGACTGTAACGCAATCCAGACCGCAAGCGTGTCTTCTCTGTAAGCTCCAGCTGTATACTTCCATAAGCCGCTAGCGACTGCCACGTAGATCCATCTGGATAGCGAGAAGCTTGATTAGTGACAGTTCCTGTAGTGATATCTGTTACTTGTCCATTAGATCCTACTTTATTGTGTACATACTCTAGCCCGTAAAAAACTTTATTGCGTTTTGACTTTAAATTCTTTGTAAAATCAAGACCTACAGAAAATGCATCTACGTTCTCATCTGTTTCAAAAAAATCTGTTGCACCAAAGTCTCGGTCGTTTCTACTCTCTTTAGAATTTTGGTAGGTGATGGTTGCCCGAGCTCGATTATAGAAACTACCATAACCTTCTTTATTAATCTGAAGGTTAGTCATAAACCATTGCTGTGGTCCATAAAACCACGTTGCAGTTCTAAATGCGCCGTTACGTTTTCTGGTTAATCGATCATAGCGATCGTAATCTGATGTTGTGGCATAAATAATACCTAGGTTAAAATCCCACATCTCATTAGGTGCAAAACGCACCTTTTGCATCAAGTTTAATGAATTAAAGGCAGATCCTACTTGTATTAAAGGATCATCATTAATCACTGCGGTATCTACTCCATCTATGGTTTGAACGAAATCAGTACGTAAATAATCATCTGGCCCGTGTGCACCCTGCCTCAGGTCATCATAGTTTGAATAGCTCGCGCTGGTAAGGAAAGACCACTGTCGCTTACCTATATTAATATCAAAATGTCCTGTCCTTTCATTATTTGCAGTATTTATACGAGCGACGGCTGTACCTGTAACCATTATACTATCTGTAAAAGAAAGTTTGGGTTGCTTTGTATAAAAATTCATCACTCCTCCTACAGCATCACTACCGTAAATTACAGATCCTGGCCCTAGTAATACCTCTGTGCGATCTATCGTAAATGGGTCTATAGATATCACATTCTGCACGTTACCTCCTCTAAATATTGCGGTATTAAAACGTACACCATCTAGTGTGATAAGAAGTCTGTTTGTAGAGAATCCTCTTATTAAAGGACTACCTCCGCCTTGCTGGCTTTTTTGAACAAATACAGAACCACTTGCTTGTAGCAAATCTGCTGCTGTTTGTGGGTTTGAACGCTGTATATCATCAGAGGAGATGCCAATTATTTTTTGCGGAACGTTTTTTTTACTCTGAGCAAATTTACTTGCAGACAGCACAATCTCCGTGAGCTGATTGTCCTTCTGCTTTAAAAAAATTCTATTAGAAAGTGCTATGATCTGGGCTTTACTATACTGAGCGTCTTTATGTGCTACTTCTTGAAAATAAAGGATTTCTGCTTTCGCGAAAGCGGATACATCTGCTCTTCCATCAAAATCTGTGAGGGCACTATTACTTTTATCTTTATTAAAAATAGCAACCCCTATAATAGGCTCACGCGTGTCTACATCTAAGACGGTAATGCTTTGCGCTTGTACAGAGAGCGTTACTAAAAAGATTACAGTAAAGAGTATGCGCATTTTTAAGTAAAAATTGAGTTGAGCACTGCTAGTGATCGCGGTTTTTTAAAACCTTGTAAATGTAACTCATAATACTGTAATAGCATGTTGAGAAAAGAAGTGCGTTGTTTGTGATTACGTTTTATTAATGCCAATGCATCAAAATTTGTGCCCAAGAACAACTTTAACAACTCAATATCTTCTCCAGAACGACAGTAAAGACTAGACGCTGTACTCTCAAAAAATCCATCCATTAAGTTAAAGTACTCATGCTGTGTCTCTGAGTCATCTGGATAAAAACCTAAATAGCTACTTAACTTTAAAAGAAATAATAAATGAAAATTTGCAACGGTACTATTGATATCTAGCCACAAGCTGGCTCCCACTATAAAATCAAAAAGCGCTACGTTTTCTTCCTCCTCTTGTACAGAAGATCTAAGGATATCTGCTATAAAAAAAACAATGGCACTCTTTGCAATTTCTGTATGTAAACTAGTGTAATGCGTGACTACTTTTGCCTCGCGTATACTCTCTAGCGTCCCTTTATCCTTATGGTTTGCCTCTATCTCTAGATGTGTGAGTGGTTGAAACATGGCTACCCTAAGTTTTCCTTTTTTTGACTTTAGTACACCTCTAATAAGGTATGACTTGAGCCCACTACTTTTTGTAAAGGCTTTTACAATGAGATCTGCCTCTCCATATTTTAATGCAGAAAAGACAACGGCTTCTGTTTTTACTAGCATTATCTTATAATCATGACTTTTTCAATCGTAGTTTCTTGCATTTCTTCTGGAGGCCCTGTGATAATAATGAGATATACTCCCGAGGCCACTTTGTGACGTCCAAAGGCGGTTGTATCCCAGGATATACTTCCTCCAGTTGTATTTTCCTCATAAACAAGATTACCCACGAGGTCAGTAATCTTTACATTAGTATTTGCAGTGAGTCCTTCTATGCGCACATCACCATTAAAGCTAGGTCTTACAGGGTTAGGATACACCAATACCTCCTCAAGATTTTCGGCAGGTGCGGTAGAAGAACCATTAAAGGACACCATCCCGTTAATGGTCCCAAAATATACACTACCCGTTTGTGGATCTATTGCTATGGATTGTACTGTATTTGATGGTAATGGGGAGTTCTCTGTGGTGAAGTGAAAAATAGTTTCTTGCCCATTTGGGGTGACATAAAATACTCCAGAATCTGCAGTAGCAAGCCATTTATTATTTGCGCCATCTACTACAATATCTGTTACTACTTGATCATTAAGTAGTTCTTGTGCGATACCATCTTGTAGTATTACAATCGTGCTTGCACTTACCTGCGGATTTTCAAAAAGTTGCGAAGGGCCAAATAGTACTCTCAAACCTGATCTTGTACCTATCCAGAGTGCTCCATTTCTATCTACTGCTAGTGATCGTATATCATCTATAGGTAAGTTTCCTGCGCCATCCTCACCTGCCAGACGTGCAAATGTATTAGTACCAGGATTAAAAGCCATAACTCCCCTCCTGTCTGTTCCTACAAAAATATTACCATCTGGGGTTATCACAACTGCATCAAGATTTGCCTCTACCCCTGCGAGTATTTCTTCTGTATTAAATGAAGTAAATTGCCCTCCAGGAGAGATGCGATGTAAGCCTAAAGTAGATCGCGCATTTGACACCCAGAAATTACCTTCATTATCAAAGGAACCTCCATTGATTCTCACATCATTTGTAGTGGTTGCTACAGGTCTAAATGAGCTATTATTTTCATCATAAAGAATCGCAGGAATATCATCTATAATTTCTACAAGTCCTCCATTAAATGAGCTAGCAAATAATCTTGATGGGTCTTGTGCATTTATTGCAATGTGCACAAAATTACTAGCACCAAAAAGATCTCCTGCAGGAATAAAATCCCATCCTTCGGCTTCTATAAAACGACTTATGCCCTGTCTTTTAAGTGGGAACGGGTTGTATGAAACTGTATAATCTCCAAAAACGGACCAAACAACGCCTGCGCTAGCGGCTACATCAAAATGTGCATTCTCTAGAGGACCGTTAGGTAATAAACGGGTTATACTTCCTGGATTATCGATACTAAAACTAACAACACCATCACTTTCTGTACCTACATATACTACTTGATCCTCTATAATGGCTGTAGCATAACTAGGAGCAAATCCCTGTAGTGTATCATAATTTTGCACTAGATTTCCATTTACGTCATAGCTTAAGATACTAGCCATACGTGTAATTGTGAGATTATCATCACAAGTTCTAACGTCTACAATACGATCTGGAAAATTCTGGAAAATAGAAAAATCTAATCCGTTTGATGAAACCAGAAGTCTATTATTTTCCTGTAAATAAAGTTCGTTATTAAATAATGTAACATTCTCAAACATCCCATTTAAAATGGTATCCCAATTATTAAAGTCTATGATATTATCGTTTGCTACGAGCGCTCTACGTAATCCACCATCTGTAGTGGCTGCATAGATGTACGGCTCTTGAACTACAGTACTTCCTATATTTAAAAGTCCGCCATTATTTCCTATAAAGTAAGAATCGTCAAACTCAAGGTTATCTATATTATAAAGTGATATCCCAAAACTTGTAGCGATATACACAAACCCATTAAATTCCTCAAAATGATTAATGCGCTTGCGATCTGGAGGGATCGCTGGTTTATCAAAAATAGCTACTACAGTGAGTACCTCTGTGCTATTGCCCACTATTACATCTATTATCCCATTTTCGTAACCCACAAATAATGTATCTGTAGCCTCACTATAATAAATAGAGGATATTAAATTACCAGAAAGCCCATTTACTGTAGTCTGGTTTGTGGTGGTACCATCTAGCGTATTATAGACAAAAACGGCATTTTGAGATGCTACATATACCCTGTCATTACCAGATGAAATATCAATAATTTCATTATAGGAGAAATGCGCTGTCCACTCCTCAGAAAAATCTTGCGCCATCATCATAGTAGACGTAAAAAGGGCGATAAGAAGAAGACGTATATTCACAGCAGGTAACTCTTGTTTATGTACAACGATCAAAGGTACAATTATTGCATTGCGCATTGAAATAGAAAGCTACTGTAAGGATAAAATACTTCAAGTAGGTACGCTTTCGCGAAAGCGTAACAAAAAAGGGCAGCCTAAGCTACCCTTTTTAAAAATTATATTAATAGCATGATTATACTACGCCTTGTGCTAGCATTGCATCTGCGATTTTTACAAATCCTGCAACGTTTGCTCCCTTTACGTAGTCTACAAATCCATCTTCATCTTTACCATAAGTAACACATGCTTCATGTATATCAAGCATGATTTTATGTAATTTCTCATCTACTTCTTCTGCAGTCCAATTGTAACGCAAGCTATTTTGTGACATTTCAAGACCTGAAGTAGCAACACCACCAGCATTTGATGCTTTTCCTGGTGAGAACAATATTTTTGCCTCATGGAACACTTCAATGGCCTCTGGAGTACATGGCATGTTTGCACCTTCGGCAACACAAATACATCCATTATCTACAAGTGTTTTTGCTTCATCACCATCTAGCTCATTTTGAGTTGCACAAGGTAACGCGACATCTACTTTTGTTCCCCATGGTCTCTTACCTTCATGATAGGTTGCTGTGGTATATTTTTCTGTATACTCACTTATGCGACCACGTTTTACGTTTTTAAGTTCCATGATAAATGCAAGCTTATCTGCATCTATACCGTCATTATCTACAATATATCCACCAGAATCTGACATGGTAATTACTTTCCCTCCTAACTGAGTTGCTTTTTCTACAGCATATTGTGCTACATTTCCTGATCCAGAAACTGCTACTGTTTTTCCTTCAAAAGTTTCTCCTTTAGTTTTGAGCATGCTTTGTGCAAAATACACATCTCCATATCCTGTTGCCTCTGGTCTCATTAATGAACCACCGTAGGACAATCCTTTTCCAGTAAGCACTCCAGTAAACTCGTTACGAAGTTTCTTATACTGTCCAAACATGTATCCTATCTCGCGTCCTCCTACTCCAATATCTCCTGCTGGGACATCTGTATTAGGCCCTATATGACGAGCAAGCTCACTCATAAAACTCTGACAGAAACGCATTACCTCTGCATCAGATTTTCCTTTTGGGTCAAAATCTGATCCTCCTTTACCACCACCCATAGGTAATGTAGTAAGGCTATTTTTAAAAACTTGTTCAAAACCTAAGAACTTAAGAATACTAAGGTTTACAGATGGGTGAAAGCGAAGACCTCCTTTATAAGGCCCTATAGCGCTGTTAAACTCCACACGATATCCTCTATTTACTTGTATTTCTCCAGAATCATCTGTCCAAGGCACACGAAACATTATCGTACGCTCAGGCTCTACCATGCGCTCAAGAAGTTTTTTTCCTTGATATTTAGGATTCTTTTCAATAAAAGGTATTACAGTTTCTGCTACCTCGTGAACGGCCTGCATAAATTCTGACTCGTTCGGGTTGCTCTTAGCAACATAATCGACAAATTTTTTAATGCTGTCTGACATAAGTTATATGTATTGTGATAATGTATTTTACAAATCAATGTTTACAAAGTACAAATATACGTTATCCTTGATTTTACGTGCATATTTTTTAGAATATCATAATCACTATCTAAATTTGTAAGATTAAACCTACCTTAATTGAGGAATATACTTGGAAATTTCGGTGTTTGACATTATTTTATATATTTGCCACACTCAAATTACCTACTTTATGAAAGCCAAGTACTTACTATTGGCATTGCTCTCTATAATGATGGCACAGCAGAGCTTAAATGCTCAGTTTGGATTTTCACACGAACTTGGCGTTATCGTGGGTCCTGTTGCGTTTCAAGCAGACTATGGTGAACGTGGAAATCAAGAAACAAACATAGGAAACACAGGATTTGGAATAGGACTCGTTCATTATCTCAATTTTTCTTACCAAGCAGATTGTAATTGTTACTCACGATACACCTATTTTAACGATCACTTTAAGGTGCGTAATGAAATAGACTACCATTTTACAGCGTTGAATAATTTTGGTCCAGAATCAGAAGATAATGATTTTGCAGGTTTAAGATTGCGTAATCATACAGGAACGGCAAGTGTATTAGAAATTGGATCCCAGCTAGAGTTTTATCCATTAAGCATTAGAGATTATGCTGCTGGTGCTTTTAAGTTTTCACCATACGTGAGTCTAGGAGCCCATTTTGTATCTTATAACCCTAGTGCAACTAGTGCTCTCGTTCCAGATGGTAATATTTTTGGACAAGTACTTAATCCATTTACTCCTGATCCTACAGATACTGGCCCTGCAATTATAGAAGGTTTTAATGTGGGTGATGGTGAATTTGATACTGGAATTGATACTCGCCCTGGTACCACTTGGGCTATTACTGGAAGTATAGGTACTCGATATAAACTAGGCGTACTAAGTGATCTTAATCTAGATTTGAGGTGGCATTATTACGGATCTAACTGGGTAGATGGTTTAAATCCAGACCCACGACCTGCAAATAAAGTAAATGACTGGATCTTCTGGATGAATGTAGGTTATATCTATTACCTAGATTAGTAATAAAAAAATTGAAATTTATATACAAAAGCGACTTTACCTATGTAACGTCGCTTTTGTACTTTAATAACATTAAGCCATTAGTGCCTGCTTAAGATCTGCTATGAGATCTTCTTCATCCTCTATACCTACGCTTAGTCTTATTAAGGAATCTTTAATACCTAATCGCTCTCGTTCCTCTTTGGGAATAGATCCATGTGTCATAGATGCTGGATGACCAGCAAGAGACTCAACGCCTCCTAAACTCTCGGCAAGTGTAAAAATGCGTAGCTTTTCTACAAAGTTTATAGCACCTACTAGTGAGTCTACCTTTGTAGTAAAAGAAATCATGCCTCCATAATCCTTCATCTGTTTTTTTGCTATATCATGGTTAGGGTGATCTTTAAAACCAGGCCAGTACACCTTATCTACCATAGGATGTGTCTTAAGGTAAAAGGCAACAGCCTTACCATTCTCACAATGTCTTTGCATACGCACGTGTAACGTCTTTATACCACGTAAGGCTAAGAAACTATCCTGAGGCCCGCATATCGCACCACTTGCATTTTGTATAAAGTACAAGCGATCTGCAAGTTGTTTATCATTTACTATGAGCGCTCCCATAACTAAGTCACTATGACCTCCTAAATATTTTGTAGCGCTATGCATCACAATATCTGCACCTAGATCTAGTGGAACTTGTAAGTAGGGTGTTGCAAAGGTATTATCTACTCCTAATAAAATATGGTGCTTTTTTGCAAGCGCAGCAACCGCTTTAATATCAATGATATTCAACATCGGGTTTGTAGGTGTTTCTACCCAGATAAGCTTAGTCCTCGCATTAATATATGTCTCAATATTACTCGCATTATCCATCCCTACAAAGTGAAATTTAATACCAAAACCTTCAAAGATTTTTGTAAAAAGACGATAGGTTCCACCATAAAGATCGCTAGTAGAAACTACCTCATCACCTGGCTTAAGTAACTTCATAATTGCATCAATTGCTGCTAGTCCAGAAGCAAAAGCAAGTCCATAATTTCCATTCTCAATACTTGCAAAAGACTGTTCAAGCGCATGACGCGTAGGGTTTGAAGAGCGACTATACTCGTATCCTTTATGCCCGCCAGGAGTAGACTGAGCATAGGTAGAGGTTTGATATATAGGAGTCATTACAGATCCATAAGCCTTATCTGGATGCTGCTTACCGTGTATTGCTTTTGTATTAAACTTCATACATTCTATTTGTTTCTTTAAAAGACAATTATTATCCTTTTTGATATCCCTATAAAAATACAATAACTCTTTACAAGACTTCACTATTTTAATAGTAAGAGTTACGTCTCCCTACAAACATAGTAACGTGCTAGTACACTATAACCTCATAAATAGATTGCTTTTTTTATGCCATTATATCACCTACTTTTATGGTATGAAAAAAATGCATACTCAAATAATTGTAGTCTTTATAAGCCTACTAACCATAAGCTGTGAGGATACGGTCACTTACGGGTTTACAAATGACACATATACCACAGAGGACATCGCACTATGCAAGAACCAGCCTTGCCCTAACATTATGCTGTCTATACTTACTATGGAAACACCAGAAAAAACTGCAACTACGGTTAACAACTGGATTCAACATACTACTTTACAAACGCTTTATAGCGATACAGAACGTTTCCCTAACTCCATTAGTGAAGCTATTGATCTATATATTAATGACTCACAAATATCATATCCAGAGACAACAGAATTATCTGATGCTCATGAAATAACAATAGATACCGCAGTATCTTATGAGTCTAACACATTGCTATCTATCCTTTTTTATTCCTATCAATTTATGGGTGGGGCTAGCGGTTTTGACAATGAAATGTATCTCAATGTTAATCCGCAATCCGGTGAGAAATACAAAAATGAAGAATTACTGAAAGATGATTTTTACGCTTTCGCGAAAGCGCAATTTGAAAAAGAATATCCACAAGAAACATTTGACATCACCCCATCAAACCTTCCCGACAGTCCCTTAAAAGAATTAGGTTTTACCGAAGAAGGTGTTATTATTATATATAATGACATGGGAGTTTCTTCCTTTAATATGGAGGATAAACAAATTACAATCCCTTGGGAGAATGCGCAGCGCTATCTTAACCTTTAACGAGTCGCGACAATTGTATGATACACCCTAGGTGTAAACCCTCATGAAAATTATTAAATTCAAGACCGTGCTCAACCTTAGATAAAGTTCCTCCCGAAGTAGATAGTGTATATTCTTTAAAATCTTTAAAAATACCTGCTTTATAATCTTTTTGAAGTGTCTCAAGTGTCTCAAAGAGCATCTCGTGCATCCTATTAAGTTCCTCTTGAGTAACCTCTTTTTCTGGCTTAGTTCCCTTTTTGTAACTATTAATAAACTCCATAGATACTGCTGGCGTAAGACCAGAAAGCCCGTAAGTAAGAAGTTGTTGTGTAGCAATGCTATGCCCTATATTCCATATCATATTATTGTTAAAACCATCTGGTATTTTATTGAGCTCCTCGAGGGTATGGTTCTTAATAAAACGTTCTAGAAGATGGCGGTTTTTTAGACAAATATCAAAGGTGTATTCCATGGATTTTAATTTTTCTTAAAAATAATTCATTTTAGGGGAGATAGGCGGTATTTTTATCGTGTAATTAAAACACGTACTCATATTGTGAAAAAAATCTATCATCTATCCACCTGTAATACCTGCCAGCGCATCATTTCTGAAATCAGTCCTAGCGAGGACGTCATTATGCAGGACATAAAAACTGAGCCTATCACAGCATCTCAGGTAGCACAAATGAAAGATATGGAAGGGTCTTATGAAGCTCTTTTTAGCAAGCGAGCACAATTATATCGTAAGCGAGGTCTCCATGAGCAAACACTCTCTGAAGATGATTATAAGAATCTCATCCTTGAGCACTATACGTTTTTGAAACGACCTGTAATGATTGTAGAGGACGCTATCTATGTGGGTAATAGCAAGAAAGTTGTAGCAGCTGCTGTACAAGCCTTTTCAAAATAAATAGTTATGAGCAAGCGTCACCTCGCCTTTCTTGCAGCCTTTGGCGCTAGTTGTATTTATGGTGTTAATCACACGCTTGCCAAAGATCTTATGCCTACGTACATTCAACCCTTTGGATTTATTATGCTCAGGGTTTTGGGGGCAGCTATTCTTTTCTGGATTACAAGCTTATTTTTTCCATCAGAAAAAATAGCGCGTAAAGACAGGTGGCGTATGGTATTTTGTGCGCTCTTTGGGATGACTATAAATATGCTCATGTTCTTTAAAGGACTACAATTATCTACACCTATCAATAGTAGCGTTGTAATCACGCTGTCGCCAGTGATATTACTAGTGCTCTCTGCCGTATTTTTAAAAGAAAAAATTACTCTGCTCAAAGGATCAGGTATTGCTATAGGCCTTATAGGTGCTCTTGTATTAATTCTATTTGGAGCAAAAACACAAGAAAACGCACCAAACATTACACTGGGCAACATGCTCTTTGTAATTAATGCTACAGCATATTCTGTATATCTCATCCTTGTAAAACCTCTTACTGCAAAGTACTCATCTGTTACACTAATGAAGTGGTTCTTCCTTATTGCTGTATTTACAAATGCCCCCGTAGCACTACCTCAATTTCTTGAGGTCTCGTGGAGTACTTTACCGCTACGTGTCATAAGTATTATGGTTTTTGTAGTAGTAGGAACTACGTATCTTACATATCTATTTAACGTGTTTGCATTAAAAGAGCTCAAGCCTTCCACTATAGGCGCCTTCATTTATTTACAACCTCTTATCGCCACTATAGTTGCCGTAATATTAGGTGCAGATACACTTACTACCATAAGAATTATTGCTGCTGCACTTATATTCTTAGGTGTATATTTAAGTACTAAACGTAAAAAAACCATTGCCTAAGCCTTATATCCAAGAGTATATATCTATTAATGACATTCCAGACTCCTTTTTTACTGAGTTAGGATGCGATCAATCTTTTTATTTTTCTAAGTTATTTCTCGCTTCTTTTGAAGAAGCTCATAGTACTATAAACTACCACTATCTAGTTTTTTTAAGTAACGAGAAGCCTATTGCTATCGCCATATTGCAACAACTTTGTGTTTCTCTTGAAAACATATCAAAAAACCTACCTTATTACCTCAAAGTAGCCACAACGGTAAAGAGCTACTTTAATAGTAAAAAGACGCACATCTTAGTTTGCGGCAATGTCTTCTTAAGCGGTCAGTATGGCTTATGGATAAAAGAAGGTACAAATAGAATAAATATCTTTGATTTGCTTTCGCAAAAGCTTAGATCGTTACAAAACACCACTAAAGCAAGTGTGTGCCTCTTAAAGGATTTTAATAGTTCACAAAATAATGCTGCAAGTAGTGCACAAAAACAACACTTTCAACCATTTACAGTGGCTCCCAATATGCGCATTAAAGTAGTGTGGAACAATTTTGAAAACTATAAAGATTCTTTAAAATCTAAATACCGCATAAAAATTAATAAAGCAGACACTACTAGTAAAGCGCTCATTAAAAAATCGTTAACAGCACTCCAAATAAGAAATCATCAAGAAATATTAAAAAAATTATACCTCAACGTTGCTAGCAATGCATCATTTAATACTGCCATAATCGCTATTGAAACTTATGCACTGCTCAAAGAGAGGTTTCCTAATAATGTATACTTTGACACCTACAGCAAGAATGGAAAGATTGTAGGCTTTAAAACTGCTTTTGTAACAGCAGGTTTACTCACTGCCCACTACATAGGTCTGGATTATGCAATAAATAAAACAGATGCTATCTACCCAAGAATGTTAAACGATTATTTACGATTAGGCCTTTTACTAGGGGTAAAAGACATTAACTTAGGCAGAACTGCATCTGAAATTAAAAGCACTCTAGGTGCAATACCAGAGCACCTTACATGCTATATAAAAAACCGTCGCACGGTGGCAAATGTGCTTTTTAAACCTTTTGTACACGCTATTAAAATGACGGAGTATAAACAACATCATCCATTCAAGAAATAATGTCAAAGGTGAAAACTTCACATGCACTAGCACCTCTTACTTATGATGTGGTAAATAAAAACGTATAAGTATTATAAAAAGTATAAAGCCTATAACTTGAAGATATATTAGCAATACCAGTTTTTCTTGTTTAGACAATATAGGCTAGTGATTACTATGAAGACTTGTGAAATGTCAACATAAAAAAAAGTAAATACAATCTTCGCTTAGCTATGTAATGGTAATAACCTAAAAAAACCCAAATTCATAGTGCTAGTTTTGCATTATGAATTTGGGATGTATAGAACGACTTATTACTATTTATCTAGAGGTAACTGCCCGTGTGAGCGCATGTCCTCCTTAGTGAGGACTTTAAAGTCTGGTGTCTTTGGTGCATTCTCGAGCATAGGTTTTAATCCTTCTGGAAGACCAATAGTTTTGCGAGTTGTAAGGTCAATCCAAGATCCCATCATACTCCCACGGGCTAGATTTCTTCCTTTGTAATCATAAAAATTATGAACAAATTTAAAAAACATCCCATCTTCACTAGCGCCGCCTAGCTCAAAGGTCACCGTGATAGGTTTTCCTTGAAAAGCTTCTTTAAAGAAGAATAACTGCTCGTGAAAAATAACAGGACCTATATTAAAAGTGACCATCTCTCTCTGGCTTAGTCCGTTTTCAATCATAAATCCCATGCGTGTATGAGACATAAAATTCACATAAGCAGAGTTTGCTAGATGACGGTTTGCATCTATATCACTCCATCGTATATCAAATTCCTTAGTGTACATATTATAATTAGTTAGTGCGCTTATGCGCTACAATTAATACTATTTGAGCTGGTAAAATTACGATTTCAAAATCTTTACTTACCTTAATAATAGGTTAAGAATCCTTCCTGAGTACACTGATAACATTATCTACAACCTGCGTTAAAATCAATTTATTTCTTAAAAACATCCCAGTTGTACGTACTCCTTGAAAGCTGCTGTATAAAAAGTAAGCATATTGTGACGCACTCTGGTGAGTGTTTATAAGTTGTGCATCTTGCCCTTCTTGTATGATATCTTTAAAAAAATCTATCCTATGCTCTTGCATCATTTCTAGATAATCACGTATCGCAGCATCTACTCTACTTAGCTCTATTTTACAATTAATACTAAAGCAGCCCTTACCATCGGTATCATTTACAATTTCGTTTACAAAATTTTCAAATATAAAATGTATCGCTTCTAGAGGATTTGAGGCCCTTACTAAAGCACTGGTGTAAATGAGTTCATTATCTTCTTGATATTGTATAAGTATGGTTTTATACAAGGCCTTTTTATTCCCAAAAGAGTTATAAATACTAGATCTATTAAGGCCAGTAACGGTTACCAGATCACTCATTGTGGTGCCATTATATCCTTTGTACCAGAACAAATCTCTTGCTTTTATGAGCACCTCTTCTCTATTAAAATCTTCAGATCTTGGCATTGTTATACTATTAATAGCTCTAAATATAACTGCAATGAATGTTTCAAAAAAGAAAATTACATATAAATCGATTTCTAATATGGGTGTTTATAACACTTTCGCAGAAGCTTAATTCTACCTATTTTTATACGCTCATAGGAGTTTTACTAATTAGTATACTACGTTAAAAAAATGCCCATTGTACCCTCACGTTTTCGCGCAAGCGGACTCTTTAAAAATCCACACTTCTCAACTATTTACTCGGCTAAGATTAGACGTGTAAAAGGAATCTCACAAACTAGAGAGCGCATGGAACTTCCAGATGGCGACTTTATAGATATAGACTGGACCCTAGCAAACACAGTACAAAAAGAGAAAAAGACAACAGTTGCTCTATTACTGCACGGTCTAGAAGGAGATGCACAACGGCCTTACATATTAGGAACTGCAAAGTTACTGAGTAACAATGGATATGATGTTGCTGCGATAAACTTTAGAGGCTGTAGCGGTAGCCAGAACAGGCTTTATAGATCTTATCACAGTGGCGAGACTGGAGATATTAAATATATTGTACATGAAATGGTTGCCAGAGGTTACCAGCATATTAATCTTTATGGGGTGAGTCTAGGAGGTAATGCAGTGCTTAAGTATCTAGGAGAACAGGATCAAATCCCTACGCAGGTAAGCTGTGCAGCCTGTATAGGTGTCCCCGCAGATCTTAAAGCATCACTAGAACAACTTATTAGAAGAGAGAACATCGTCTATAGAACTTCATTTTTAGTGCATCTTAGAGCAAAGTATCGTAAGAAAATGAGGCAGTTTCCAGAGAAGATGAACAAGCAAGAATATCGTAAAATAGATAGTTTAAAAAGTTTTGATGATATTTATACAGCTCCTGCACACGGCTTTAAAGATGCACTAGATTATTATAACAAAGCAAGTAGCTTTGATTATTTAAAGCATATTACGGTTCCTACACTTATTCTTAATGCAAAGAATGATAGCTTTCTTCATGGGGATTGCTATCCCGTTGCACAAGCAAAAAGCTCTGCAATAATACATCTAGAGATGCCAGATCATGGCGGTCATGTAGGGTTTTATATGAAAGGTGAATTTTACTATAATGAACTACGTACTTTAGAGTTTTTTCAAAAAAATATGAAGTAAAAAGTAACAGTTCGTTATCTTTATACTTAAATAAATGATGTACTATGAAAATTAAAGGATTTCTAGCAATAATTGCACTTGCTACGCTTATGGTAAGTTGTGGTGGTGAAGAAAAAAAGGAAACTAAAGAAACTGTAAAAATAGGATCAAAAAAAGCAGCTACCAAACAAGATAGCAATGCTGTAAATCTAGCACTTGCTGGTAATGATCTCATGAAATATGACAAAAGCGAGCTTACAGTAAAGGCTGGCCAAGAGGTAACACTTACCTTCCGCCATACTGGAAAGATAGATATTAAGGTGATGGGGCATAATTTTGTACTTCTTAAGGAAGGAACTTCAGTGCCAGAATTTTCGGCAGCAGCAGCCGCGGCTGGTGAAGCAGATGATTGGATAGCAAATAAAGATCAAATTATAGCGCACACTAAGATGATAGGTGGTGGCCAGACTACTTCTATAACATTTACTGCTCCAGCGGCAGGAACTTACGATTTTATCTGTAGTTTCCCTGGACATTCTGGATTAATGAAAGGTAAATTTATTGTACAATAAACGTACTACACCTCTGTATAAAAAAGCCATCATGAGTAGTTACTCATGATGGCTTTTTAAATTACTACTTTTTTACTAATCAAGCTTAATGCTTTTAGTACGATGGTTTACGTCTATGTTCCTTTTTTTCAGATTGTACTTTTTTTGCCTTGAGCCGCTTGAGTTTTGCCATCTTAGATGGGCGTTTTTTCTTGCGAGCCTTAGGTCTTTGTCGTGCTACTTCAAGGAGTAAAAAAAGTCGCTTTATTACGTCTTCCTTATTTTTATGCTGGCTACGTGAGGTTTGAGAAGCTAGCTGAAGCACCCCTTCTTTTGTTATTCTGTGGCTTAGCTTTTCTTTAAGTAACTCAATGGTAGTCTCATTAAATGCACTTGTTTCATCTATAGTCCAGTAAAGTTCTACCCTTGAGCTTGTCTTATTTGCGTGCTGCCCTCCAGGACCACTACTTCTAGTCGCCTTAAAGGAAAGCTCGGTAAGCAGCTGCTCTTTGTCCATTAGCTTTTATTTCTTCTACAGCGCTCACTGCAGTATATTACTTCGTTCCAGTTTTTCTCCCACTTTTTTCGCCAGGCAAATGGCCTATCGCAAACAGGACATACTTTTGTAGGAAGGTGTTGTTTTTTCAAAATAAAGAACGTTAACTATATTGTACTCTGAGGTTATCTATCATAATCTTTGTAATATCATCTAGACCAAATTTGTGCTGCCATCCCCAGTCTTTTCTAGCTTCACTATCATCTATAGAACCTGGCCAAGAATCTGCAATTGCTTGTCTAAAATCTGGCTCATACTTAATAGTAAACTCTGGTACTATTTTTTGAATACTACGCGCTACATCTTCTGGAGCAAAACTTACACCCGCAAGATTGTACGATGAGCGTATGTTTACATCCTTTTTAGGAGCATCCATTATGTTAATAGTTGCTCTTATTGCGTCCTCCATATACATCATAGGCAGTATAGTGCCCTCTTGTAAAAAGCAACGATAATTACCATGTTTAAGCGCTCTATGGTATATATCTACAGCATAATCAGTGGTTCCTCCACCAGGTTCTGTAGTATAACTTATAAGACCCGGGTAGCGTATGCTTCTTACATCTACTCCGTATTTTTTATGATAATACTCACACCAGCGTTCTCCTGTTTGTTTTGATATTCCATAAACGGTAGATGGCTCCATAATGGTGAGCTGTGGCGTGTTTTCTGATGGTGTCGTTTCTCCAAAAACAGCAATACTTGAGGGCCAAAACACCTTTTTTATCTTCTTCTCTTTTGCTAGATTTAAAATATGAAATAGCGTAGTCATATTAAGATGCCATGCTTTTGCTGGAAAACGTTCTGCTATTGCAGATAGCATGGCTGCCATTAAGTAAACAGTGTCTATTTTATATCTAAAAATGACATCCTCTACTGCTGCAAAATCTGTTGCGTCCATAAGCTCAAAATGACCTTCACTCATGAGCACTTCATTTCCTTCTCTTATATCACAAGCAACTACCTTATCTGCGCCAAATCTTTTACGTAAAGCTATGGTAAGCTCCGTCCCTATCTGACCGCAAGCTCCTATAATGAGTATTCTAGATTTCATATTGTGTGTATTTAAGTGTTACGCTTTCGCGAAAGCGTATACAAACTTAATCATAAATAGTGCGCACATATACCCATTTAACCTACTTTTGTCACCTATACAGTATCCTCTTTTATGAAACATGTACTCGCTTTTTTAATAGTCATTTTTTCAATTATCACTACTTCATGTGATAAAAAAGAAGTTTCTCAAGAGTTTAACAAGCCCGCATCTTCCATAAGTAGTGATACGTTACATCTTGATATTCAACAAAGTCTTAAGCCTAGCATACCACTTACATTACAAGCACAAGAAGGAGTTAAGAACTGGCTGTTTTACAATAACCTTACTACTACAATAGATAGCCTTCAAGTACCTACACTAGGAGCGCTGCGCAAACAACTAGTAAACCTAGATGTACTTTATATAGAGCAGGAAGAGGCAGAAGAAGCAGTAGCTCCAGTGACACCCCAAGATGTGCAAACTAAGGCTATAAATGCACGCCTAGTCGCAATAGAAACAAAAGCTAAAGTCTTACAGAACAGTGTACAACTCAATACTCCAGATGCTACTGATATTAGTAAGAAAACAGCAGACCTTTATAATGCCTTCCAAAATTTAAACTTACAACTCAACGAGCTTTTTGACACTAGTTTTAAAGACTTACTTGAAGAGATTAAACAAGAAAACCTTCAAGCTGCTGGTGAAAAAGCAGATGAACAAATACCTGACTAATATGAAAATCTTATTTGTAATCCTCTCTCTATGTATAAGTACTGGCTACGCTCAAGAAAAAACAATTATTGAGGAACATATAGCTAGCTCTCTTAATTCTTGGCACCAGGCAGCAACAGAGGCAAATTTTGAAACTTACTTTGACCTCATGACAGACGATGCAATCTTTGTAGGTACAGATGCCACAGAGCGATGGACTATAAGTGAGTTTAAAACATACACAAAACCTCATTTTGACGCAGGTAAAGCTTGGGATTTTACGGTGCTAGAACGTACTATATATAGTGATAACAGCGATACAATAATAGCATGGTTTGAAGAGCACTTAAATACCCAAATGGGAATATGTAGAGGATCTGGAGTGTTACAAAAAGTAGGCGATACGTGGAAAATAAAACACTATGTATTATCTATAGCAGTGCCTAACGAGCATGTAGCCCAGCTTACTGCTCTTAAAAAAGAATGGGATACTACTCACATTAATAAGATTCTGAATAAATCATAAGCGTATTAGATGGTATCACTTATTGTACGGATGTGCTACCCATTATCAAAATCATCGTTGTTATAATGTTAGTTTGTTATGCTTTCGCCAGAGCAATAACTAAAATACCTTTCTAGCTATTGTGAGCATCTTCCTAAAAATCATAACTAGCAACAGTCATCATTTAAAGCTACTAAACACTTTTTTTGAAAAAAATGGTTTTAATTTAAAATTCTCGGATGCTAGTGACACTTTATTATCAAAATCTCATCTTTTAAGTCAATTAGCTGCTTTTTTTTAATTGCCCATGTAGTGTTTAAATCATAATTTCGTCCTAGTTAAAATAACTTAATAACAAAACGCTATGAAACTCTATAAATCGGCTGCAATTGTGGCTACTTGTGCTCTTACAATGGTAAGTTGTAAGACAGAAGAGACTAAAGAGACAGCTCAATTTGAAAAAATTCCTGGTATTGTACTAGAGAATATGGATACTACGGTTGCTCCTAATCAAGACTTTTACAATTATGTAAATGGGTCTTGGATGAAAAACACTGAAATTCCAGATGACCGTACTAGCTGGGGAGGATTTTCTGTACTACGTAAAGCTACAGATGCAGATGTATTACAAATACTTGCAGAAGCCGAAAAAAGCGGAACATACACAGCAGGTACAGATCAAGCAAAAGCACTTGCTATTTTTAATACAAAACTTGATACAGTTGCTCGTAACAAAGCTGGAATTACACCATTACAACCTGCACTAGATGCAATTGCTGGTGTAACTAACTTAAATGAATTACAGACAGTACTAGCTACAAACCCTGCAGTGTCATCACCTTTCTTAAGCATAGGGGCAGGAGCAGATCTTAACGATAGCTCTATGAACACGGTTTACTTAGGGGCAAATGGACTAGGTCTTCCAGATCGTGATTACTACCTCCTAGAAGATGGAAAGTCTAAGGAAATTCGAGTTGAATATAAAAAGCACATTTCACGCATGCTCCAAATGCTAGGAGATACAGAAGGAAATGCAACAGCTGCCGCAGATAAAATTCTTGCTATGGAGACTGCACTAGCGACTCCAAGGTTAGATAAAGTAGAGAGCCGTGATGCTCGTAACTTTAACAATCCACGCACTATAGCACAAGCAGATAAGATGCTTACTACTATTGATCTTAAAAAGATGATTGCAGATCTTGGCATTAAAAAAGATTTTGACACGCTTCTTGTTACACAATTAAAGTATACAGAAGCTTTAGATAAATTTCTTAAAACAACTCCTATTGAGGATATCAAAACGCTAGTGCGATGGGATACTTTTAATAGCGCTTCTGGAAGATTAAGTACAGATATAGAAACTGCAGATTGGGAATTCTACAGTAAATACCTAAGCGGTGCAAAAAAACAACGCCCTGCAGAAGAGCGCGCTCTTGCAACAGTAAATGGATCTGTAGGAGAAGCTTTAGGGCAGTTATATGTAGATGCAAAGTTTCCACCAGAGGCAAAGGCAAAAGCAGAAACCATGATTGCAAATGTTATTGATGCTTACAAAGCTCGTATTCAAAAATTAGATTGGATGGGTGCAGAGACAAAAGAAAAAGCGATTGAAAAACTCGATAAGTTTACAGTAAAGATTGCATATCCAGATAAGTGGGAAGATTACTCAACGATGGACGTAACTGCAGATAAGACATACTTTGAAAATATGACTGCAGTTGGAAAATGGGGCCAACTTAAAAACTTTGATGAGATAGGTGAGCCAGTAGATAAGTCTAAGTGGGGAATGTCTCCTCAAACGGTTAACGCTTACTTCAATCCACTTAATAATGAGATTGTATTTCCTGCAGCAATACTTCAACCACCATTTTATAACTATACAGCAGATGAGGCTGTAAATTATGGAGGAATAGGAGCTGTAATAGGACATGAGATTTCTCATGCTTTTGATGACAGTGGATCACGTTTTGACGCAGATGGAAACTTAAAAAACTGGTGGACTGCAGCAGACCTGGAAGCGTTTACAACTCGTGGTAATGCACTTGCAGAGCAGTACAGCGCTGTAGAGGTACTTGATAGCGTTTACGTAAATGGAAAATTTACTTTAGGTGAAAACATAGGAGATTTAGGTGGTGTACTTGGTGCTTATGATGGATTACAGAAATACTATGCAGAGAATGGACGTCCAGAAAACATTGACGGGTTTACTCCTGAGCAGCGTTTCTTTATGTCATGGGCAACTGTATGGAGAACAAAGAGCCGTGATGAAGCATTAAGAACACAAGTAAAGACAGATCCACACTCTCCAGGAATGGTGCGTGCGGTGCAACCTTTATTAAATGTTGATGCTTTTTATGAAGCTTTTGATATTAAAGAAGGAGATGCAAACTACCTAGCTCCAGAGAAGAGAGTTCGCATTTGGTAATATCATAGACTCGCTTTCGCGAAAACAAGAACCGCCTCCATAGAGGCGGTTTTTTTATGGATATAATTTAGATAATTAAAGCTGTATTGTAAACTCGTAATTTAAAACACTGTCTACTGTAATACTGTCTATTTGTTTAAAAGATAAAGACTCTTCTTGACTATATTCTGGCGGCTCAAGACCTAACTCAATAGCCTGTTTTGTGTAATACTCCTTTTTTGTAGGATGACTAGGAGACACCGCATTTATAATGTGACCAAAGGCATCTTGCTTGATTATCGCTGTCAAAATCCCAATACAATCATCGCGATGAATCATATTAACCGGAGCATCCCCGTTAGTGAGACCTTTACGACCCGCTAAAAATTTAACTGGATTTCTACTACCTCCAAACAAGCCTCCAAAACGAACAACCGTTGTCTCAAAAGCAGGGGTGTTAAAGAATATTTGCTCTACATCAAATAATTGCTTTCCTGCATTTGTAGTAGGTTGTGGAGCATCTTTCTCTGTCACCTTACCCTGAGCATCATCATATACTGATGTGCTGCTTATAAGAATCACTTTTTTGACCTCAGACCGCTCGATCTCATGTAAAAAATGCGCCATTTTAAGCGCGTAGTTGGCACCCGTATTTTTCCGTAATCCTGGAGGAATCATAATGAGTAATACGTCTGTATCTGCAAGGAAAGTAGTGACCATTCCTGAGACTCCTGTTTCTGCAATTACTACAGGATATGCAGTAATATTGCTTCTTGTGAGATCTTTTGCCTTATCTGCACTTGTAACACTTCCTTTTACCCTGTAACCCATAAGTTGCAGTCTCGTAGCAAGTGCTTTACCAAGCCACCCTAAACCAGCAATTGTAATTTTTTTATTCATCTATTTTTCTAAACTTAACTAAGGTTTTTTGTTTAAATCTTCAGCAGCAGCTACAATTGAGAGCGACTGCTATACTCTTATCAATAATGAGATTACTGTATGGTAACAGCATCTATAGTATCTTGTTGCGCTTTCGCGAAAGCGTACTCATCAATAGCAATCGTACGCTCTACTATGATGGCATCATTAGGGATAAATGGTTTTGGCATCATCGTATCAGGTCTTTTCAACACTGTAAATTTTGGGTTTTCTAGCAAATCGTATGAAAACTCCTTGAGTGTAAACTTAGGACTCACTCCTTCTGGTACTGCAAATTTAAACTCTAGTTTGTCATTTTTGCCTCTGTAATAACTTAAAATCCCTTTACTTCCTCTTCGTTTGTACAGTGTCTCTGTACTATCTGCTTTTACAGCAACACCATTCCAATAGATATGTTGTAAAGGAGTTTCTATAGCTGTATACATGCGTATTTGATGTACGGTTCGATTAGGAGTAACAGTAAGTGTCATGTACCTCAACCCTTCTACCAGCGTGTCTCTTTCTAACTGCACCGTACTTTCGGGCAGATCAATAACGGAGGTTTCTTTTGCATACGTATAAGGTGTATTATACTTGCTCCCAGCTGCATTACCTATATAGTTAGTCGCATCTTCTGGTGCGTCACCTAGATAACCTCTTGTCCAGTCATCAAGTTCTTTGTTATAGGTAGCCCAGTACGCTTTGTTAGTATCTGCATTTTGATAATAAACAAGACTATTAGGTGCTTGACGATCTACTGCAGCGCCAGATTTACTATGTGCAATCCCAAAACAAACGAGCGCTCCCAGCAGACTCAAATACGCTAGAAATTTCTTATTTCTATACAAGCCAAATACTGGCAGTACTAACCCAAAAAGGAGTGTCAAAAAGATTACACTTGCAAAGAGCATATCTGGCCCCAAACCTACAGGAAAGAATTGCACTAACGGCGCGAGTAAAAATATCGCTGGAGCACACAACAATACAAGTAACAGTACGCTAGGCTTACCTTGTGCTATGAGCACATAAAAAGCAATTAACCCAAAGAATACAGGAATAATGAAGAACGCAGCACCCTTTAAATAAATGGCGACTAGTATATTTATGATCAACCATATTGACAATGGCGCCACCATATTACTTGGTGTATTTTCTGCAACGGTAAGTCTATGATAGATACCCATGCACAAACTAAAACCTAATAGTGCAAAGGCAATAATATACCAGTGACCATTATAAATAAATACAGGTAGCATGTCTTCATACGTAGGGTATACATACTTTAATAATTCCCACAATAGGTAAAAAAGTCCTCCACCTAAGAGTAATGAAAGTAAGAAAGAGCTAAAACCTCTAGCAACATGTTTTCTTTTAAGGCGTTCCTTTCTAAAACCATAAACTAATAATGCTATAAATAAAACGATTGCAATTGCTACCATAGGCCAGATCCATGAAAATGGATACGCAACAAAGTTTGCTACTGCACTGTCAAAATACACATAGTCTTCGTTAGACTTTATGTTTGTAAGATCTGTAGATGCAAAGTGTGTGAGTAATGGCAATAAGTAGGTTCCTTGATGCTCTAGGGTGTTACGATCCATATTTTCATACGTGTCATTTACGGTATGGTAATCAAAATGATCATCTATAAAAGCAAAGAAAAACCCATCAATATCTCCATCCTCTCTCAAGACTGTTGAGTCTGTATCATTAGGTAGCATTTTATAAATACTGTACATTAATGAAGTCCCTACGGGATACTCCACACCTGCTTCCATAAATCCCTTAATAAGATTTTTATTACCATGATTAGTCTCTACAATCATATTAGACGGTCCACCACTTCCTCTTGCTTCAAAGTTGAGTGCAAGTCCCACATCTTTTGCCCAAGTATGCTCATCTACAAAAAGCTGGGCTCCGTCTAGGCCTATCTCCTCGGCATCTGTAATACAAATAATAATATCATTTACAGGAGTGACTCCGCTCGCAAGGTAAGCACGTACACTTTCTAGTATGGTAACCACACCAGAGCCTGCGTCACTAGCACCGTGAGATGCACTATGTGGTGCACTATCATAATGTGACATAAGTAATAACGCTTTACCATCACCGCTTCCTTTTATACGCGCTAGTATATTTTGAGGCTTTGTAAGAGTACTGTATCCATTCCATTCCTCATTTACAAAACCTTCTTGCACTTGTGGATCTAGACCGAGCTTGTTCAATTCTTGCACAATGTATCGCTGCACTTCTGTATGTGCCGCAGTACCCACAAAATGCGGCTTTGCCGAAATCACTTTTAAGTGTGACAATGCCCTTGCCGTAGAGAATTCTGTAAGCGGTGTTTCTTTACCACTTATAGATTTAGGCAGGAGTGAGTAAAAACTGGCATACACTAATAAGAGCACTAAAAAGAATGAAATAAAGTGAGATAAGCGTTTCATTAACAAGATAATCTTTTGGTTTAGTGCTTGTAAAATACGAATTTATGAGCTTGAGTACGCTTTCGCGAAAGCGTAACTCCAGAGATTAAAATTAAATGACTAACTTTAAGAGAACAAAATCGAGAAGTTATGGGAATTAAAAGTTTTATGGGTAAGCGTGCAAAAGACACAAAAGGCAATGCTACAGATATTAAAGTGAGTGATTACATGAGCCGAAAGCTCATTACTTTTTCTCCTGACCAGTCGGTACTTGAAGTGATGAATAACCTGATTAAACACAAGATTTCTGGTGGTCCCGTAGTTAATGAAAATAACGAGCTACTGGGTATTATCTCTGAAGGTGACTGTATGAAACAAATTTCTGAAAGCCGCTATTACAACATGCCTATGGATAATATGAAGGTGTCTAATCACATGGTGACTAATGTGGATACCATAGACGGTAATATGAATGTTTTTGATGCGGCAAATAAATTTCTGGAATCTAAGCACAGGCGTTTTCCTATTATAGAAAACGGCAAGCTTGTAGGTCAAATAAGCCAGAAGGATGTGCTTAAAGCCGCTCTAGCGCTCAACGGTCAGACTTGGAAATAACGTATTACACAGTCTTTTCAAACCAAGCGAGTGCTACTTGCTGAGCTTCATATATAAAACTGTTCTTGCGCTCTAGTCCTATCTTTTCTAGTACTCTACAAGATGCTTTATTCCCTAACTCTGCCATGCCGCAGAGTTTTGTGTTTGGAAAATGTTCAAAAAAGTAATCTCTTGCAGCAATTGAAGATTCGGTTGCATAGCCTTTACCCCAATACTCAGGCATAAAGCGATAGCCTATGTCATAAAAATTAGTATGGCCATTCATTTCCTTCTCAAAGTTATATTTGAGTCCCGTCCACCCTATCCAGTTTCCTGTACTTTTCTCTATCGCTGCCCAGCGACCTATACCGTAGGTTTCATATTGCATACGTATATAATCTACGTAGGCTCTTGCCTTGCCCATACATGCAATAGGATTTTTGCCTAGATACTCATGTACTATAGGATTACTATCTAGAAGATACATATCTCCTGTATCTTCTATACGCACCTCACGTAAGATTAAGTGTTCTGTTTCTATGTGGTAGGTCATCATTAATAAGACATTGATTATACACTATAATTTTATGCGCGTTTTACTAGCGCATAAAAATCACCTTCTAGCGGCAAGTACCCTTGATCATATACAAAGTAATATACGGTGCCAGCCTTTGTAGTGTAGATACTAGTAAATAGATTGAAGTCAAATCCAGCTGCATTGAGCTTAGCCTTTGTAGTTCTGGTCTTATCTTCCGGATTGAGACGGGCTAAGATGCGGTAATTCTTGCGCAATAGATTATTAGTATTACGCATAATATTTCTAGAATCCTTATTTTGATTATTATTGTGCGAATTACGGCAAGAGTCGCTACAGAATTTTTTATCTGCACGACCTATAATTTTATCTCCACACTCGGGACAGGCTCTCTCCATATAATTGCTGGACAAATAGGCATAAAGCCCAACTGTCCATAATATTAAATTAATACGCTCTAGTTATTCTTATAAATCTTGATATCTAAATCACCCTTTGCGTTCATGTGCGCGCGATACATCCCAGCAGTATTAAATTCCATCGCAACATTACCATCTTTATCTATTGCCACTATTCCTCCATCTCCACCTAAGGCAGGTACTTTTTTCTGGATTACTTCGCTAGCCGCCTCTTGAAGCGTTACTCCTTTATATTCCATCATTGCCGAAATATCATGAGCTACCTGCGCACGTATAAAAAATTCTCCCCATCCAGTACTACTTACTGCACAGGTAGCATTATTTGCATAGGTACCAGAACCTATAATAGGAGCATCACCTATACGATTGTAACGTTTATTAGTCATCCCTCCTGTAGAGGTTCCTGCGGCAAGATTGCCATACTTATCTAAAGCAGCACAACCTACGGTACCAAATTTACTGTCCTTTATATAAGGATCCATAAATGCTACCTTCTTATCATCATCGTGATCAAGTTGTGTTTTTTCTTTATCTATAATTCTTTGTAATGACTGGAAACGTCTTTCTGTATAGAAATAGGAAGGATCTACAATTTCTAGCCCTTGTTCTTTTGCAAATTGCTCTGCGCCTTTTGCACTTAACATCACATGCTCAGACTTATCCATAACAGCCACTGCAAGATTAATAGGGTTTTTTACCGTAGTTACACCAGAGATGGCCCCAGCATTAAGTGTTTTTCCATCCATCACACTCGCATCAAGCTCATTAGTACCATCATGTGTAAAAACTGCGCCTTTACCAGCATTAAATAAA
>ENA-ORXC01000301-ORXC01000301.1-marine-metagenome-genome-assembly--contig:-NODE-301-length-38459-cov-4.112292_pt1 | contig 38459 bp, 41 predicted proteins | sample MGYA00237865_ERZ511478 | MGnify/ENA metagenome assembly ERZ511478
GAACCGCCACCAGCGGACCGGCCTTCGCAATCGGATTCACCAGATGCGCCGACATCCCGGCGCGGGTCAGCCAACGCGGTATCGCGCCCCGCCACGATAGCAGGATACCGATGGAGCCGAAACCGAGCGCGGCCGTCCAGGGATTGATCTGCCCCGCTTGGGAGAGGGCGGAATACAGTGTGTCGGTGATGTGATGGCTGCGCGGGATATCCAGACCAAGCAGGTGTTTCAGTTGCGAAAAGCCGATCACCAGCGCCGCCGCACTCGAAAATCCCGAAATAACCGGATGGCTCAGAAAGTTCACGAGAAAGCCGAGCCGTGCGACCCCCATGACCATCAGCATCGCGCCGCTCAGGAAGGCGAGCAGCACGGCACCGGTCACGGGGTCGACCGCCCCGCTTTCGATAATTGCCGCCAGTGACGAGGCGACCATCAGCGACACGATGGCGACCGGCCCGACGGCCAGCGTCCGGCTGGTGCCCAGCATGCCGTAGACGACAAGCGGCAGGATGCTGGCGTAAAGGCCGACTTCGGGTGGCAGCCCCGCCAGCCCTGCATAGGCCATTCCCTGCGGCACCAGCATGACCGCGACGATCAGACCGGCCATCAGATCCCCGGACAGATCGCGGCGATCGTATCTCGGAAGCCATTCGAGGATCGGTATCAGCGACCGCAGGCGCGCCACGCTCTAGCCCGGCGTTCCGCTGGATGCGGGCGATCCCGTCTGCCCGACGATCTCCCGATTCCATGGCATGCGCGACAGGATGATTGCCATCGTGCAGACCCCGCTCGCCCCGGCATAAATCAAACCCGCTCCGACGAAGGCGCTGAACAGCGCGAACCACGGATGGACCAGGGCGGCGAGCACGATGCCCAGCACCACCATCGACCCGGCGGCGATCTGGACCTGTCGCATGATGCTGATCGGTGCGCGCAGGTTCTCGTTTACCGCCAACCCTGCATCGCGCCATGCCTGAATTCCGCCTTCGAGCTGGTAGACCTCGCGGAAGCCCGTTCGCAGAATCCTCGGTGCCGATGATTCCGTGCGTCCGCCACTGTGGCAGTGAAAGATCGCGACCTTGTCATGTTCCCTGGGGAAGTCTTCGGGGTTGAACCCGGACAGGGGGACGAGATGCGCTCGGGGGATGTGCTCGCGTACGTATTCATCCGGCTCGCGCACGTCAATCAGGACTGCATCGCCCCGCTCCAGCCAACTCGACGCCGTTTTCGCATCGATCTTGCGCAGTCCTTGGGTACCCATGCTTTCACGCTCCCATTATCGGGCGAGCCGACGGCCCGCGTTTCGCTTACGGTTTGTCGGTACGGAATCACGGCGTGCACAGGCTTGATATTTCGCAAGGCGGGTTCGAGCGGGGTCAAGCGATCTGCGCGACGCCGATGACGTGGTTCTTGCCGTACGCTTCTGCACATTTCGGGCAGGTCGTATAGTAGAAATATATCTTCCCCCGCTCCGCGCCTCGATCCCGAATGCGCCTTTCCATCTCCGCCAGCCATTGCGGGCCGTGGTGGTAGGGACCTTCGAACACGCCGGTGATGTAACGCCCGGTCAGCGTGACTGTCTCCTCACCCGGAACCGGCTTCGAGACGGCGAACAGGTGTTCGGCTTCGGCAGGTGACAGATCCCGGCTGAGCACGATGAAGTCATCCGGGTCCATCGCCCCCGCGTCTTCCATATGGTCGAAGACACGACCGAAGACGTCGCCCATATCCGTGGGGACGTGATCGACGCTTTTGGTCGTCGCCCTTACGAAGAGTTTGTCGCGGAAATCCAGTTCGACCCCTTCCCATCCTGCGGGATCGAATTTCGGGCAGCATCCCGTGAGATTGGTGCTCATATCCTGAGCTGGCAAAGCGTTGGTCTGCATCGCGTGCTCCTCCACGAAAAGCGACCAGTATGACCGCCTGCGGATCGGACGATATTGACCTCGATCAAGCGTCTATAATGGCGCGGCATCGAGCAGAACGGCGATTTCCGCCTCGCTCGGTATCTTGCCCGCCGACACGACCTTTCCGTCGATGACCAGACCGGGGGTCGACATCACGCCATAGCGGGCGATGTCGATCACATCCGTCACCTTCACGATTTCAGCTTCCCTTCCCGTCCTCTCCAGAGCGGCCTGAACGGTGTTTGCCAGCGCAGTGCATTTCCTGCACCCCGAGCCGAGAATTTCGATGATCATCGCAGGTTTCCTTTCATATCAGATGGTCGGCAATCGCGTTGAAGATGAAGCCGATAAGGATGATGCCGACAGTCGTGATGCCGATGAAGAATGCCAGCAACGGCATTTTCACGACCCGCTTGAGCATGATGATCGAGGGCAGCGACAGCGCTGTGACGGCCATCATGAAGGTCAGGGCCGTCCCGAGGCCGACGCCTTTGTGCACCAGCGCTTCGGCAATCGGCAGCGTGCCGAAGATATCGGCATACATCGGGATGCCCGCCACCGTCGCCACCAGAACCGACCACCATTTGTCGTCGCCGAGCAGCGCCGCGATGAAGGTTTCGGGTATCCAGTTGTGAATCGCGGCGCCGATTCCGACGCCGATCAGGATATAGGGCCAGACGCGCCCCACGATATCCGCAACCTGATCCCGCGCATAATCGACCCTGTCCATACGGCTGAGCGCTTGCGCCCCATGGTCCGCGACCGGACTTTGATAGACGAAATCCTCCACCTGATTCTCGAGCTTGAGGAGGCCGATCACGGTGCCGCCGACCACTGCCAGACACAGCCCGATCAACACATAGGCGATCGACACCCACCAGTTGAAGATGCTCGCCAGCAGGATAACCGAGGCCAGATCGACCAGCGGCGAGGAGATGAGAAACGAGAACGTCACGGCAAGGGGCAGGCCCGCGCTGGTGAACCCGATGAACAGCGGGATCGAGGAACACGAACAGAAAGGCGTGATCGTCCCCAGCAAGGCCGCAACGATATTGGCCCCCAGACCCGACCGCTGCCCCAGAATGCGGCGTGTCCGCTCCGGCGGAAAATAGCTTTGAGCATATGAAATGCTGAAGATGAGAACGGTGAGCAGGATGAATATCTTGATGATGTCGTAGATGAAGAAATGAACGCTGCCGCCGAGCGGGCCTGTCACGTCGAGACCCAGACCGTCGCGGACGAGGACGGTCACCAGATCGAACAGCCATGTCATCCGCAGCAGATGATCGTTCAGCCATGAGAAGAATTCAGCCATTGATATCCCTCGATGCAGCCCTGCATTGATGCGCAGCCCGTGACCCTCTTTCAGGGTAAAATCATCAGCGCGCCTCCATGCGCTGTCCGCCTTGATCCTGAACAATCCTTGTCGAATTTTTGCCCCTCTGCGAAGCGTTGTCGTCCGTCCTGGCCGCCTTCACCCGACAGGAACGCCCCGACCTTGCATCGTCTCGACAACCCTGTGCCCGAAAATCTGATCGTGGAAAAAAGAGGCGGTCAGGCTTGACCGAGGTCAACAAGCACAGCCGCGAACCGTCCGATATTGTGATTTTCAGGTCATCGCGTGGCGTTGACCTGGGCTTGATCGATGGAGACAGGAAGATGAAGAAGATCATTACATCGCTCGGGGCCGTTGCCCTGGTTCTGACCACGCTGACAGCGTGCGAGACGCGCCAGGAACTCGGCACGACCGTCGGCGGCGTCACCGGTGCGGTGGCAGGCGGATTGCTCGGGACGCAGATCGGTTCTGGCCGGGGGCGGACCGCAGCGATCATCGCCGGTTCCCTTCTGGGCGGCGCGTTCGGTGCCGGCGTCGGAAACCGTCTCACGCAGCAGGACGACCTCTACGCCCGCCAGACCACACAGCAAACGCTCGCCACCTATGCCACGGGCCAGTCCGCAAGCTGGAACAACCCGCAGACGGGCAATTACGGACAGGTCGTCCCGGTCTCGGACCCCTATTACGATACGGCGCTGAGGCAGGACTGCCGGCGGTATCAGCAGACCATCTATGTCGATGGCGGAACCTATGAAACCGCCGTGGGTACCGCTTGCCGCCAACCCGATGGAACATGGCACATCGTCGGCTGACCGGCCCAGCCATAACCGACCCCGGCGGGTATGCCGCCGGGTGACAGGGTCGCCCCGACCGGAGGTGGCCTACGATATTCCCGAGGATCGCAGCATGTCGAACCACAGCGCCCGACCGCCGGAACCGGATCGACAGCAGCCCTTGCGGATGTTGGCATTGCTGTTCCTCGTCGGATCATTGGCGATCAACCTCATCGCTTTTTCATTACAGCCCGACGCCGATATCGAGGCGGTTTCCTACACCCGCATCCTTGAGGCGGTAAGGGCCGGTGAAATCGATCAGGTCGTCCTCACGGGCAACGAGATCGTAGCACGACTGAACGCACCCGCGACGACGACGGAATCGGCTCGCCATCTGCGGAGTTACGCGCCGGAAATGGGCGATCCCGCCCTTATATCGCTGCTGGATGAGCAGGGTATCGAGATCGTCAACAACCCGTCACCGACCGACAGCCCCTGGATTTCGTTCTTGCCATGGCTGGTGATCTTCGCGTTCTACGTCTGGGTGATACGCCGAATGAAGGGGGTGGGCGGCACCTATGGTGGCGACATGAAGGATTTTCTGACCGGCTCGCCCGATACGAGAGCGAAACCCGGTGAGCGGGTGACGTTCGACGACGTGGCCGGTCAGGACAATGCCAAGAACGAGGTGGCCGAACTCGTCGAATTCCTCCGCAATCCCGAACCGTTCCAGAAGGTAGGTGCCCGGGTACCGCGCGGAGTGCTGCTGATGGGGCCACCGGGAACGGGCAAGACACTCCTCGCCAAGGCACTGGCGGGAGAGGCCGAGGTTCCGTTTTTCTCGACCTCGGCCTCGCAGTTCATCGAAGTGTTCGTCGGCGTTGGCGCTTCGCGCGTCCGAAAGATGTTCGAGGAAGCGAGAAAGGTCGCACCGTCGATCATCTTCATCGACGAATTGGACAGCATCGGGCGGGTGCGCGGTACGGGTTTTGGCGGCGGACATGACGAGCGCGAGCAGACGCTGAACCAGATCCTTGCCGAACTCGACGGATTTTCGGGCCGCGAGGCCGTCGTCGTGCTGGCGGCGACGAATCGGCCCGACGTGCTCGACCCGGCCCTGCTGCGCCCGGGTCGCTTTGACCGCCACGTCACCCTGACGCTGCCCGACCGCAGCGCGCGGCGGGCCATTCTCGACGTTCATATCCGCACCGTACCTCTCGGCGCGGATGTCGACATGGACACGGTCGCCGCCGGAACACCCGGATTTTCGGGCGCGGACCTGAAGAACGTGATCAACGAGGCCGCAATCCTCGCCGCACGGGAAAGGGCCGACGCGCTCGCCATGCGCCATTTCGACGAGGCGCGCGACAAGGTGCTGATGGGCACCGTACGCACGCTCGCCATCCAGCCAGCGGAAAAGCATCGTCTTGCGGTTCACGAGGCGGGGCACACCGCCGTCGCGCATTTCCTGCCTGATACCGATCCGATCTACAAGGTCACGATCATCCCGCGCGGCCAGGCGCTCGGCGGCACGCATATGCTGCCCGACACCGAGCGCCATACGCTGCCCGAAGGATATCTCCGCAACCAGCTTCCGGTTCTGATGGGCGGGCGGGTTGCCGAGAAACTGCTGGTCGGCACAGTCAGTTCCGGGGCGGAGGATGATATCAAGCGCGCGACCGGCCTCGCCCGCGCGATGGTTTCCAAATGGGGCATGTCCGACGCAATCGGTCCCGTCGACCTGCGCCAGAGCGAGGAGCACCCGTTTCTGGGCCGCGAAGTCGCCCAGCCACGCCATTTCGCCGATCAGACGGCAGCCGAGGTCGATGCCGCGATCAAGGTGATGCTGGTCGATGCAGAGCAGTCGGCGCGCGAGATCATCGAAACGCACCGCGAAGCGATCATGACACTTGTCGAGCGCCTCGAAGCCGAAGAGACGCTTGACCGGGACGCCATCGTCGCCTGCCTCGGCAAGAGCGGAACCGGGCCGAAAGCCACGAACGTCTCGCAGATTTCGCCGCGCCGCAACGCCTGACGCGGTATCTCGATCAACCGCCGTAATGCGTGATCGTGTCAAGTTCGCGCCCGCGCACCACACGGCGTCCCTCGGCAGGGCCGTGCGTTTCGGTGACGACGGTGCAGGAAATCTCCGGTTCGTCGTCCTTCTGAAATACCAGGATCACCCAATCCCTCGTCTTTCCAACGGCATGGGCATTGCGTGTATTCGAGAACAGGGCCGTGACCGACCATTCGGCGCGATTCGTGTGCAGGATCGGCAGCCAGGCCTCGCCCGACGGGTTGAACCGTCGGGGCGCGATCAGGGGAAGGGAACCCGCCGCCGCTTTCCGGCGATATTCCGCATCCACATCCAGCACGTCAGCGATCGAGGGGCCATCTACGCTGCGCGCGGAGCGAAGGCGTCGGCCCAGACGTTCGCTCAGGGCAGATCGGATAGCGTCGGCCCTGCGCGGGCCGATGCCGCTCACCGTTTCGAGGCGACCGTCATGGGCCGCGATCTCCAGCGCTTCCAGCGTATCGATCTGCAAAGTATCGTGAATGGCACGGGCAAGCCGGGGGCCGATGACCGGAACCGTCTGGAACAGGGTTTCCGGATCCAGCAGGCCCGTCAGCCTTTCGAGCTGCAACCACCGCCCCGTCGTCACCATCTCGGCGATGGCCGCGCCGATGCGCTTGCCGATATGCGGCAGGGCCACGAGGCCGGGCATGCCGCTCTCGCGAAGAATCCCGGCGAGCGAAACGCCAAGGCCGTCAACGCTCTGCGCGGCGTGGCGGTATGCCGAAACCCGGAAGCTGTCAGCGTCCTGCTGTTCGAGAAGATGCGCCATATCGCGCAGATATGCCGCGATCGTCCCGTTTTCAGGTCTGATTTCCGGCCTATCGCCCATCATGCTTCTTTCAGACGGCGGAAAATGTGCTTTCCGCCGCACAAGGCGTTCCTCAGGAGATTTTTCCGGGTTCGAGATAGAGATATCCCATACCTGCACTGATCCCGAGGCCCTGCAATGTCTCGATGCCGATCGGTTGCAGCGATATCTCTCCCCGGGTTCCGCCGAGCAGCGCCGACACGCCGACGCCGTAAGTGACGCAGGCCGCGATGGACGGCCCGAAGTATTTGCCCGCCAACGCATGGGGTGGCCGTGCTTCGCCCACTTCATGCGACGACACGACCAGAAACCTGAACTTGTCCTTCTCCCTCACACTGAAATCGAGGCCGAGCTTGATCCCCGTCTCGCCGCGATACCATTCCCCGTCCCCCTCGACCGGATCGAAGATGCATTCGACCTGCGCGGTCGAGCGGACGATGTAGTTTCGGCGCGTTTCGGGCTGAACCGTGCATTCGAGTGTCCCGAGTTCGATCTTGCGGTCGGGGCAACTGTCAGCCGCCTTGTCCTGTGCCTGGACGGACCCCACCATGGCAAGCACGGATACCGTCACGGCACCGATGATCGAACGAAACGTGGAAAGTTCAAAAACACGCATGGGACTACCCTTCGATTGTATGGAATCATGAGAACGACAGACCGTCCGCCGTTCATTCAGAAACCTAGACTTCCGGGCGATACGCTCCTTGATATCGGTCAAGGGCAGGCGCGGCCTTGGGGATGCCTTCAGCGCACGGCGCAGATCACGGGTGCGCGGGCGGCACCCAGGATATCGTCGAGGGTGACCTCGGCATCCGGCCCCGGCGCGACCACGACCGCTGACAAGCCGAGCTTTTGCAAGGCATTGCAGGCATCCTTCAGCGATCCCGCGTCTTCGGCGGAAGTACCCGTCTTTGCATTCAAGGCAGACAGTTCCTTTTCGCCTACGATGATCGCGTGGAACGGCTTGCGGGTTCGTTCAGCCAACGCGACCGACAGGTCGATCAGCCCTTCGTTGCCCGGTACGCCATCCACCATGATTGCAATACCGTATCGTGCCGCGAAGGGTGGGCGATATCCGTAGAGCAGCAGGTCGCCCCGACGCGCGGTCGTATGGAGAAGTGAGGGGAGCAAACCTCGCCCGGTATCGAAGGCCCAGTCGATCCGCGCCGCCCGGGCCGCTCCTGCCAGCATTCTTCGAAAAGCCATCGCATCGCCGAGACAGGCCCGTTCCATGGCATCCCGGCTCGCGGTTCGGTGCGCCCCGCTCGCCGCAATCAGCGTCATCGTGTGCGAGAAGTCGAGCATCGTCTCGTCTTCGACAAAGACCCCGTGCAAGGATGCCCCCACCTGCTTCGCAAGATCGACCGCGATGGGTATCGCCGGTTCTGCATCGGCAAAGCAGCGCGCCCCGACGAGGATACGCTGGCCGGTCATGCCGTATTCTCCCGATCCCCATTCTCTCTCCATGCGGCAAAGGCCTTTCTCCGCTTGGCGAAGTCGACGAGCCGGTCCTCCACGCGGCGGTTGACGCTGCCTTGCGGGTACAGACCCGCCGCATCCCGCTCTCCGGCGGTGATTCCGGTCAGGATTTCCAGTCCTTCGGCCACGGTTTCGATGGCGGCGATCCTGAAGTGTCCGGCGGTTACCGCATCGACGACCCGGTGCCGCAAGGCCAGCGACTTGATGTTGGCCTTCGGGATCAGCACGCCCTGTCTTCCGGTCAGGCCACGGGTCGCGCAGATGTCGAAAAACCCTTCGATCTTCTCGTTCACGCCGCCAATGGCCTGTATCTGTCCGAGCTGGTTGATCGAGCCGGTCACGGCGAAGGACTGACTGAGCGGCACGCCCGCCAAGGCGGAGAGCAGCGCGAACAGTTCCGCCGCCGACGCGCTGTCGCCATCGACGCCGCCATAGCTTTGCTCGAAGACGATGCTGGCCCAGAGCGACATGGGCACGTCGGTCGCGTAATGCGTCGCGAGATAGCCGGACAGGATCAGCACGCCCTTCGAATGGATCGGGCCGCCGAGTTCCGTCTCGCGCTCGATATCGACCACCTTGCCCGCACCCAGCCGCGCCCGCGCCGTGACGCGGGATGGACGACCGAAGCGATGCTCGCCCAGTTGCATGACGGAGAGCGCGTTGATCTGGCCCACCTGTGTGCCGTCGGTGTCGATCAGCAGGATGTCGCGGGTGATCGCCTCGTGCGACAACTCGCGAACGCGGCTCGCACGCTCCTCCGCCGCCTCGATGGCGCGATCGATCTGGGCGCTTTCGATGGCCCCCAAGCCCGCCTCGCCCGCTACGAAATCGGCTTCACGGATGATGTCGGCAAGGCGACCGGCGGCGAGTGACAGACGCTCCGTATCGTCGGCGATCCGCGTCCCCTCGACCAGAATACGCGCCACGCCGTCCGCCGAGATCGGACGCACGTTCTCGCGCCGTGCGATTCCGGCGATGAAGCGGGTGTAGAGGGCGACCGTCCCGTCGGTCAGGACGACTTCGTCGCTGAAATCGGCCTGCACCTTGAACAGGGGCGCAAATTCCGGATCGGCGGCGACGAGCAGGTAGTAGAGCATCCGCTCGCCGACCAGCGCAACCCTTACATCCAGCGGGATCGGCTCCGGCTCCAGCGTCATGGTCGATGCCAGCCCGACCATCTGTTCCGGCGAAACAATGGTGATGCAATCGCTTTTGAGGCAGCGTTTCAGTGCATCCCATGCAAGCGGCTGCGTCAGCACCTGACGCGCATCGAGCACGAGATAGCCGCCATTGGCACGGTGCAATGCGCCGGGCTTGATCATCGTGAAATCCGTGATGAGCGCGCCCATGGCCGAGATATGCTCGATGCGGCCGATCAGATTGGCGACATTGGGCAGGTCTTCGGCAACGACGGGGGCGCCCGGTTCGTCCTTAGGGTCACGGGCGACCATCGGGTTGACGGTATAGCGATGAAACCGCGGCTTCGCGTGGTGCTTGACGTCGGTTTCCGGAAAGGGGCTGTCGTTGTCCTTCTGCATCAGGAACAGTTCGGTATTGTCGATGATATCGGCCCGGACGGCCTCGATATACGTATAAACCGGCTTGTGACGGCCCAGATCGTCCAGCACATCCCCGATCTCGGCATCGACCACGTCTTTCGCCATTTCCGCATTCAGCGATTCCAGCGCTTTTCGCCGCTCTCTCTCGCGTTTCGGAGCCTCCTTCAGGACTTCTTCGAGCCGAAGGCGGATCGCGGTCATCTTCACCTCTATCGCGGCCTTCCCCACCGGATCGAGCGCTTCGAACTCCTCCGGCGGGATCGCCTTGCCGTCCTTCATGGCGGCGACCGCGAAGCCCATCGGCGTTCGCATGATCATGACGTCCTGTGCGCGGGCATCCTTCACGAGAGTGCCAAAGCTGGTTTCGTTCGCCGCGTCGTATTCCTGATCGATGGCCCGATACCGGCTCTGGTAGGCGTCCGACTCGAACATCGCGGGCAGGGCAGTGGCGAGATCGTCGATCAGGGCTTCCATCGCAGCCTTCAGCCGCATCGCGGTACCGGATGGCAGTTCGAGGGCGCGAGGTTTGCGCGGATCGTCGAAGTTGTTCACATAGACCCAGTCGGAGGGCGGGCGCTTTGCCCGTGCCTCGGCGGTGAAGGACGCGCGCACGGCGGCATGACGTCCGCATCCGGGCGGGCCGAGGGCGAACAGGTTGAAATCGGCGCCGCTCATCTTCGCCGCGAGCCGGATTGCCTTAAGCGCGCGATCCTGTCCGACCAGCCCGGTTTCGCCGTCCCGGTCACCTGCCGCGATCTCGCCCGTGGACTCGAAGGGAAAGCGGGTGCTGTCGAACCGCGCGCAGAGCGCATCCGGTTTCAGATCGAGGCGATGTCCGTCGGTCATTGGTCCTGCTTCCCTGTTCCGTTGCCCCAAGGAACATCAGCGAAGACGCAAACCGCGCGGGAAGCGTTGATCGACATCAAGATGCAATGCCGAAAATTACGCTGTCTGGAGGTATTGCACCGGGAAAGGACGCGCCGTGGACCAAGTTTCCGAAATCGACCGGACTGCCGAAACAGGCGACCCCCCTGCCCTGCGCCGGGTGATCGGGTTGCCGTTGCTCATCCTTTACGGTCTGGGCGTGACGATCGGAGCGGGTATCTACGTCCTGATCGGGACGACCGCCGCGCGGGCAGGGATGTATGCGCCCACATCCTTCCTCGTCGCCTCGTTCGTGATGATGTTCAGCGCGTGCAGCTTTGCGGAACTGTCGGGGCGCATCCCCCAAAGCGCGGGCGAGGCGATCTACGTGGATGCGGGCTTCGGGCAAGGGTGGCTCACGATTGCGACGGGTCTGGGCATCGTCGCCTCCGCCGTCGTCGCCGCAGCGACCATCGGGCTGGGATGCGCAGGATATCTGGGCACGGTGATCGAGACGCTTCTGGGCGGTGAGATCGTCATACCGCGTCTTGCAATCGTGGCCGGGATCGTCTGCCTGATGGGCGCGATAGCCCTGCGCGGCATCCGCGAATCCGTGCTGTTCGCGGGGATGCTGACGCTGCTGGAGGTCGTGGGCCTTCTCGTCATCGTCGGGGCAGGGTTTTTCGCGAACCCTGCATTGCTGACCGAAATCCCCAGCGTGGTCCCCTCCCTTGGGGACGGGGCCGCGTGGTATGGCGTCTTCGGGGCGAGCCTGATCGCGTTCTTCGCCTTCATCGGTTTCGACGACACGGTCAATCTGGTGGAAGAAACCCGCAACCCTGCGCGGGTCATGCCGATCGCCATCGGGGTGACGCTCGTGCTGGTGACGGTGATCTATTTCTTCGTGTCCCTCGTGGCGGTCAAGACCCTGGGCGCGGAGGAACTGGCCGCCTCCGAAGCGCCCCTCGGCCTGTTGTTCGGGAAACTGACCGGCCTGTCGCCCCTGATCCTGTCGATCATCGCGGTCTTTGCGACGATGAACGGGATCGTGATCCAGATCATCATGGGTTCGCGCGTACTCTACGGTCTGGGCAAGGAGGGGCATCTGCCCGCCGCCTTCGCCCGCGTCCACCCGGTCCGGCGCATCCCTCAGAACGCGACCCTCCTGGTCACCGTTCTCGTTCTCGGTTTCGCGTTTCTGGTGCCATTGGAAAGGCTCGCCGAGATGACGTCGCAGATGATCCTCGCGATCTTCGTCCTCATCAACCTGTCGCTGTGGCGGATCAAGCGGCGCGGCGAGGTGGCCCCCGACGATGTCTTCACCGTACCTGTCATCATCCCGATCTTTGGGGCGCTGGCCAGCCTGCTCCTGCTGCTTGGCTCGGTGATCGTTGCGTGATGAAGCGGTTCGGATGCAGTAGTCCGAGGTCACCGTCATCGGTCGGCGACCCCGTTCATCGAGGCGGTGTCGGACGAAAGATCTAACCCGCGCCCGTACCGAGCCACAATTCCGCTGCTGCGATATCCATCGGCTCGAAGCTCTTGATATCGATTCCGGGAAAGACGGCCCCCTCGATTTCCGCCGCCCTTCTCAACCACCCCGCATCGGCGATGACGGCACATCTGTCGAATTTGCCGAGCAGACCGAACAGCTTGGGTAGCCGCGTGAACTCCACGCCGATCGCCCCCAGCGTCGGCATCTCGAAATCGACGATGGTGTAGAGCATCCGTCCGTTCGTGACGTCTTCGGATTTCGCGATCAGATCGTCGAGTGCATCCCGCATGATATCGGCATCGAGACTGCCCTTCAGGGTGATGTCGACCCGGTCGGTGGCTGGTTTGGTGATGGTGAGCATCATAATAATCCTTTCCTTTGCACCCCCCTTGTCGCAAAGGGGAAAGAACTGCCCTTGATCCCGGTCAAATCGGAGGCAAATCGATGAGATATCCTTGAATCTCCAGCATGTGGAGAGTCTATGTGAAACATTATCGAGGGGAAAAATCCTATGGCCGAGTCGGCTGACCCATCCACTGCTCGCATAACGGCAATTGCTTGCTGCAGCGACGACGCTACGGTCGGGAATGGCGACGCGAACAACCGCAAGCGCGACTGGTTGCTCTGGTCTTCCGGGGCCGTGATCCTGGTCGGTTATCTTGCCTCTTTCCTTCTCGATCATGGCGACCTGTTCGGTCTGGGACACTTCGCGCATGCAATCCGCGAGATGATGAACCTGATGTGGTGGGGCATCCTCGTCGGCATGGCTGCCGTTGGCCTGATCGACCGGATCCCCCGGCAATTCGTCATCGGTGTCATCGGCCGTGATCAAGGTGCGAGAAGCCTTGTCCGGGCGGTACTCGCAGGGTTTTTCCTCGATCTTTGCAACCACGGCGTATTGATGGTCGGTGCCAAGCTCTACGAGCGAGGTGCAAGTCTGGGTCAGGTCTTCGCCTTTCTCATCGCCTCGCCATGGAATTCCCTGTCATTGACGATCATCATCGGCGTGATGATGGGCTGGGGGTGGATGGCTGTGTTCATTCTGGCATCGCTGTTCATCGCGCTGATTGTCGGAATGGCCGTCGAGGCACTGGAACGGGCGGGCAAGGTCAAGCCGAATGAAAACCGCATTGATTTACCGACTGATTTTCATGTCTGGACCGAGGCGAAGGCCGGTCTGAAGGCGCAGCGTTACGACTTGGCCTTCGCGCGTGACATTGCGAAACGATCCATCGGCGCAAGCAGGATGGTCCTGCGCTGGCTGTTCTTCGGGGTGGTTCTGGCGGCGATCATCCAGACGACGGTTCCGACGGAGATCTTCGCAAGCTGGTTCGGCGCGACCCTGTTCGGATTGTTCACGACCTTGTTGGCGGCCACACTCATCGAGGTCTGCTCGGAAGGGTCGGTGCCCATTGCCGCAGATTTGATGAACCGCGCCGCCGCACCGGGTAATGCCTTTACTTTCCTGATGGCGGGTGCGGCGACAGATTATACCGAAGTGATGGTCCTGAAGGAAGTCACAGGGCGGCTGAAAGCGGCCCTGCTTCTGCCGCTGCTGACGGTGCCGCAGGTCGTGGCGATCGGCTGGGCGCTGAACACGGTGTAGCGGTCGCATAGATGCGTGACATCGGACCCGGCCCGTTGCGCTACAGCGTTTTGCTTTTATGTCGAGGCACTCTGATCGCCATTCGCGTTCGAGCCGTTGGCGCTCCGCAGGAGGCGAAAGGCAGCGAATGGCGATTCGACAAACAAGCAAAACCCTTTAAAGTCCCCGATAGGGGATCAGTAAATCCCACGCCTTTAGGCGGCATGGGACGGCGCGGTGGTTGCCGTGTAGGCTGTTGGAATGGAATCGTACAAACGTGGCAGCCATACGGTTTGGGACTGCAAGTACCATATCGTGTGGATAACGAAATATCGATATCAGGTGTTGGGTGGCGATGTTGGCACGCGGTACCGAGAATTGCTGCGGGAGACGGCGCGCGGGCATGAGATGGTGATCCACGCGGGAGCGATCAATCGGGACCACGTGCATATGTTGCTTTCGATCCCGCCGAGCCTGTCGGTATCGCGGGCAGTGCAGTATCTGAAAGGCCGAAGCTCGCACAAGCTGTTGAGCGAGTTTGGGGCGTTGAAGAAGCGCTACTGGGGCCAGCACCTATGGGCACGAGGATATTGGGTGGTCACGAGCGGCAATGTGACGGACGAAGCATGGGCGGAATATATCAAGACGCAAACACCGCCGGAACCTGATGACGACTTTCGCGTCACGTGAGTCCGCCGCAGGGCGGACCGATCCGGCTTTTAGCCGTAACCCGAAGCCACCGGCTTTCAGCCGGTGGTCGTTCACTCCGGGTTGCCTGTTTCGGTGGGCCATTCGCTGAACGGAAACGGCTTCTTCGGGTCGGTGGCACTGATATAGCGCACGGTCTGGGCCAGCCAGATCGACAGGCTCGCCCCGAACCGGACGATCCAGGGGTTCGGCTCCGCCCGAAAGACGAGCCAGAGAAACTGCACGATCGCCATCGCCCACAGAACCATCTCGGCGATGCCGAAACAGAGAATGAGAAACAGGACGAAGGCCCCGCGCTTCCAGGGGGCGTGGTCTTCTTCGAGGCCGCTGTCGTGGATCGGTTCTTGCGTCATCGGGTGTTCCTTCCGAAGATCAAAGCCCCACGATGAACTCTCCCCGCTGCCACGATCATGATCTGGATCAAGTCTTGTGCGCTGTCCCGCAGAACACGCCCCCGACTTGCCATGGATCAAGATGCGGAGCCGCGCTGCCCTTATCCTGTCCGCAGTAAGGATCGAGAAGGAGTTCCAAGATGCTGAAATCATATTTCCTGATTGCGGGTCTCGCACTGCTGACAGCGTGCACCGTGGAGGATCAGAAGGAAGTGGCCCAAGACCCTGGCTCGTCGACGATTGCCCTCGCGGGCACGACATGGCGACTGGCCTCGATCAATGGCTCCGCAGTGATGCGCCCCGCTGCAGGGGCGACGCTCAATTTCAATGACACCGGCACGGAGGCGGGGGGAACCGGCACCTGCAACACCTTCGGCACGGTCGTGACGAGCGAGGGCGAAGCGCTATCCTTCGGGCCGATCATCGCGACCGAGCGGGCCTGCCTTCCCGATACGCGCATGCTTGCCGAAGGGGCCTATTTTCAGGCATTGCGACAAACGGCGCGGTTCGAGACGGACGGCACGAGCCTCGCGCTCTTCGATGCCGACGGCCGCGAAGTGCTGGGCTTCGAAACAACCGGGGCCGCACCGGTGGAAACCGACCTTGTGGGAACGCGGTGGTCGCTGGGCGATCTGGAGGGAACCCCGGCCTTCGGTCTCGCTCACATTGCCTTCGACGAGAACGGCGAACTGAACGGACAAGGGCCGTGCAACGGCCTTGCCGGTGATTACCGGCTGGGCAGCGGAAGGACAGTCGAGATCATGCCGCGCAAGACGACGCGCTGCTTCTGCGACGATTTCGACCGCGAACTGCAATTCCTCGATGCCCTGCGCCGGGTGGAAAACTGGCGCATCGACGGCGAACGCCTGTTGCTCGGCGCGGGGGAGGCGACGCTCATGATCCTTGAAATCGAACGCGAGGCCCCCGAACCCCTGCGCGATTGCTGACGGTTGATATGGCTCAAGACAGGTCTGCGCCCATCCTGCGACGATCCGTCTATCCGGTCAGACCTGTGGAAAAAGGAGAAGGAAGATGAGATCGATTACAGGGCTTTCCGTTCTGGCCAGCCTGCTGATGGCCAGCGTTTCCCCGGCCCATGCTGATTCCGGCGAGATCAGATTGTTCTCGACGGAGGAGAACTTCGAGGATGTTTTCTTCGACGTCGAAAACGGGATCGTCCAGCGTGGCTACGTGGTCGACTATGTGGCGCATATCGGCAGGATGCTGGACCGCACCGCAGCGGATGTCGGGGCGACCCGCAGCCTTTACAAAGACGCCCGCACCATCCAGTTCTGCTCGGCCGTCCTGTCGCGAAAGACGATGGAGGCGGACCCCGCCAATATCGCCTATTGCCCCTACGCCATCTTCGTTTTCGAGCGTACCGATAAGCCGGGAACGATCAGCGTGGGGTTTCGTCCGCTCCCGGATGACGATGACGACGCGGATCGTGAGGGGTTCTCGGCAGTGAACGACCTTCTGGAAGACATCTCACGCGAGGCGACGGGCCATACGCGATAAAACCTTGCGCCACGGCTGCAATACAGGGGCCGTAACGGTTACTGTGTTCCAGCCGCTGCACGGCGCGATATGACGATCTCGAAAAGCATGCCTTCGAATGCTCGCTGGTATTATATGCTTCAGGATGCTCTCGCCGCCCCGGTCCGCAAAGGGGGCGGTCTGGTCGAGCATCCCGTGCACACACATGCACAGACGGCAACACCGGCGCGATCCCGATCAGGGTTTGACCACGATCAAGGTCGCCCTCGGCGCTCCATGTTCCCCTATCCTTGGATATTCAGGAGAGGAACAAGTCCATGAAAGACCATACCATCTACCGGAACCGCCTTCGCAAGAGGCTGGATGAGCTGACAGGGCGGATGACCCGGATCGAGGGCCGGCTGGACGAGCGCCCCGACCCGGACCCCGAGGAAAGGTCGGTTGAGCGCGAGGACGACGAGGTGCTCGATCGCCTGGGCCAGGTTGCCATGACGGAAACGGCGCGCATCCGGGCGGCCCTGCAGCGGATCGAGAACGGTACGTATGGGACGTGCCTCACCTGTGGCGAGGGGATTTCCGAAGAACGGCTCGACCTGATCCCCTTCGCGACGCGATGCCGCCATTGTGCCTTGACCGTCGATACATGACGGTCAGGCGAAGACGTCCTTCGCGCCGCCTTCGCTCACCGCCCCTTCTTCCCGAGCGCGCGAAGATCGTCGAGCCATTGCAGCCGCGTTTGGGGGGCCACATCCTCGACGAGGCCCAGCACCGTGCTTCGGACCGGCCTGATCCCGGCGATGCCCAGGATATTGCGCCGGAAGGCCCTCAGCGAATGTGCGAGAAAGTAGAGGCGGTAGAAGAATCCCGGCATCGCCATCGTGACAACCACCCGGGCAGAACGCCCTTTCAGCAGGCTCGTCCAGCCTTTTCCGGTCACTTCGATGGCATAGCCGTAGCGGAATACCTGTTCGAAGAACCCTTTCAGCAGGGCGGGCAGCATCCCGAGCCAGAGCGGATAGACGATGACGAGATGGTCTGCCCAGCGGATCGTTTCCTGGGCTTTGCGAATATCCTCGGGCGGGTCGCCCTCCTCGAAATCGGCGGCGGTGCGAAAGATATCGAATGCCAGCGCGCCGATATCGATGCGACGGACCTCATGCCCGCCCTCCTCCGCCCCTTTGGCGTAGGCGGTGGCGAGGGCGTGGCAATATCGTTCGGGTCGCGGGTCGGGATGACCATTCACGATGCAGATTTTCATCGATCATTCTTCCTTCGGACCGCCTCGCCGATCCATACGGACGAGCGGTGTCATGGTCCAGGTTGATCCGACTCAGCGCAGCACATGAATGCCGCAGCGGGCATGGCGCACCACGCGCGCAGCGGTCGAGCCGAGGAAATAGTCTTCCACCCCCGGCTTGTGCGAAGAGATGACGATGCAGTCCGCATCGATCTCTCCTGCATGGGAGAGGATGGCCTGGCCCGCATGTCCGCGCACGACATGCGCAACGCAGTCGCCGCCCGCCTTCGCCGCGATGCTCTCCAGACGGGCCTGCGCATCCTTGACGTTGTTTTCGATCGTCCCCGGAGGGAGGTATGCTTCCACATAGTTCGGGATCGTCTCGACGACATTGAGCAGGGTGAGCCTGCCATCGGGTGCCATCAGCTTTTTCGCGACGGCGATCGCATCGGCCTCACCGTGGTCGAAGACGATCGGAATCAGGATATTGCCGTACATGGGGTGCTCTCCTCTTGTCCTTTCGGGAATGACCGAACCGCGCACGACAGTCCGGCCGCCGGGCTGTCAATCCGAGCTTTCGCAATCGCAGGTGCGGATGCCGAGCAGCGTGTAGAGCGGACAGATGCGCAGCGTGGCCGTCGCGACAAGCACGGCCCCCACGGCAATCGCGCCGTATTGAAGAAGCGAACTGCCGAACAAGGAACTGGTCGCCAGCGCCGATCCCATCAGGCCGATACCGAGGATGAGGCGGAACAGGCGGTCGATGACGCCAACATTGGGTTGCATGGGAATTCTCCTTGAAGACTGGTCATGTGTGAACCGAAATGTGAGATCGCGTCAGCGGGACACGAGAACCGGCACCGTCATGTTGCGCAGGACGTGCCGCGTCACGCCGCCGAACACGAATTCGCGCAGCTTGGAATGGCCGTAGATGCCCATCACCAGCAGGTCGCTGCCCATATCGCCGACGCGCCCGAGGATCACATCGCCGATAGACCGGCCATCGGGAGTCAGATGATCGATTTCGCAGCGGATACCCCGGCGGGCCAGGGTCGCGGCCATCTCCGCCCCCGGCATCGCGGTATTGGAGCCTTCGCGCGGAGCCGGGCCGACGCTGAGTAGCCTTACACTTCTGGCGTTCTGCAACAGGTCCATCGCGTCGAAGACGGCACGGGTGGCCTCGCGGCTGTCATCCCATGCAATCGTGATATGCTCGCCGATCACATCGGTCCTGGTATATTGCGGGATCATAAGGACGGGCCGTCCGCCTTCCATCGCCAGCGTTTCAGCCACCTGGCCATAGGGACTGTCCTCGTCGCTCGAATAGTACGGAGCGATGACCATGTCGGCACTGCGGACATGGGGCATCAACGCTTGCGCGACCGGCGATACCAGCGCGTCGATCGTCCGCCATTCCGCGACGAACCGGTCGCCGGTCGTCGCCTCGTCGAAACGCTGTTTCATGGCGGTGGCGGTGGCGCGGTGGATTTCGGTATGACCGTCATAGACCGCCTGGGGCAACTCGCCCACCATCGGATAGACCGTGATCGGGGGCAGGACATAGGTTCCGATCAGATGCGCCTCGCGCTGCCGTGCAAGGGTCGCCGCAATCGACAGGACCTCGTTGGCGCGGCTTTCTTCGGGAAGATAGGCGAGATAGGTCTGGCGGGACATGGAAGTGCTCCTCTGGTCTTTGCATCCGGGGGCTCTGCGTCTTGTGAAATCGACAATAGAACGGGGATGCGAGGTCTCCTTGATGTGGATCAAGCCCGGTGGCGATGTCGAACGAGGTTCTATCGGCCCCCGTCTTGACGTCGATCAAGAGACCTGCATGCGGGATAGGGCGATATGGGTCTCGGCATTCATGTCAGGGACATTCCAATGCGAGATACCTTTCTCATTAAGGTCTTCTGCACTATCCACGGAGCGACCCGATGATTGATATCGTCGAACATAGCGATATCGATCCCGACGAGCTTGACCGGAGCGCGGAACAGCACGCACGGGCCGCCCCGACCTGTGACCTGCAAACGGCTGTTTCGAAAACCGAAACCACCACCGCGACCGAACCCCTGTTTACAGAGACAACAACGTCCCCGCGAACCCTTGCAAGCATGTCTGCGGCGCGCTGGCCGTCCCCTTCCGGGACAAGAGGATATTGACGCAGCGTAAGTATTACTCGCATAAAAGGACATGTGCACAAGAAACACCGATGCTTCAGGTAGAGTCGGCAAGCCTATGAGCGAGACGATCGGACCCGCGCGACTGGTGCGCATTCTCGAACTCAGCCGCAACGAAATCTATCTGATCGATGCTGCAACGCTGAATTTTCTGTTTGCCAATAATGGTGCGCTGTCGAATACGGGTTATTCGCAAGACGATATGTCACGGCTGACCCCCCTCGATCTGAAGCCTGAATTACCCCGCCCGGTGTGGGAGCGTCTGGTGCGCCCCCTGATCGACGGGTTGAGGCACCAGACGCGGTTCGATGCCCGGCACCGGCGCAAGGATGGCAGCTTCTACGACGTTTCCGTTCGGCTGGAATACATGGCGGACGAAGCCCCGGCGGTCTTTGTCGCCTTTATCGAGGACATGACCGAGCGGGTCGAGGCCGAGACACTGCGCGCGCGGAGCGATGCCCTGCTCGCATCGGTGATCGCGACGGCCCCGGATGCCATCATCACCATCGACGCTGACGCCCGTATCCTCAGTTTCAGCCGCGCGGCGGAACTGATGCTGGGCTATCGCACTGCCGAGGTGATCGGACGAAATGTGAATATCCTGATGCCCGAACCCTATCGCAGCCATCACGACGGCTATATTGAGCGGTATCTCAGGACCGGCGAAAAACGAATCATCGGCATCGGCAGGCAGGTGCAGGCGCAGCGCAAGAACGGGACGGTCTTTCCCATGGAACTGGCTGTCGGTGAAGTGTTGCAGAACGATACGCATATCTTCACCGGATTCATCCGTGACGTATCAGACCGGGTCGCGATGGAAAGCCGCAGCAATGCGCTTCAGCGCGAACTGAACCATGCGGCACGGCTTACCGCCATGGGAGAGATGGCAGCAGCCCTCGCGCATGAACTGAACCAGCCGCTTTCCGCCATCACGAATTACGCGAGCGTCGTCGACAAGCTGCTGGCTGCGGAAGACCCGGACCGCGACCGCGTGGCCGGTTTCAACACGAAGATCGGAGAGCAGGCGAACCGGGCGGGAGAAATCATCCGTCGTCTACGCGAATTCGTGCGGCGTGGCGAGACCGAACGCCATCTCGAAAACGTCAACGAAATCGTGCGCGAAGCCGTGCAGCTTGCCATGATCGGATCGGCGGGACGGGGCGTGCGGTTCGCTTACAGCCTTGGCAATGCCTTGCCCGACGTCCTGATCGACCGTGTCCAGATACAGCAGGTCGTGGTCAATCTGGTCCGCAACGCAATGGATGCCGTGCTGGAGGAATTGGAGAAGAATGTCGCGGTCGAAACCCATTTCGAAGAGCGCGAGGCAGTGGTGGATGTCGCCGCGACCTTCAATCCCGCCGGGGATGTACACATCACCGTGCGCGATACCGGGCCGGGCATCGCGCCCGAAGTGCTGCCCGCGATGTTCGAACCGTTCGTCACGTCCAAGTCCAGCGGGATGGGTATCGGTCTGGCCGTCAGCCGCTCGATCATCGAGGCGCATGGCGGGCGCATCTGGGCGGAGAACGACGAGGCCGGGGCGGCGGTTCACTTCACGATTCCCACCGGGAGCGCGTCTGCATGACCCGCGAACCCCTGGTCCATGTCGTCGATGACGATGACGCGGTGCGCGATTCGCTCTGCGCCCTGCTCGAAATATCCGGCTACCGGGTAACGGGTTTCGCCGATGCCGCCGCATTCCGTGGCCGGGCGCGGGACGAGGAACCCGTCTGCGTCTTTCTCGACGTGCGGTTGCCCGACGGCAGCGGGTTGGACATCAACCGCGAACTGCATGCCGCCCTGCCGACCCTGCCGGTCATCATCATGACCGGGCATGGCGACGTGCCGATGGCCGTCGATGCGATGCGCGAGGGAGCCGCCGATTTCATCGAGAAACCCTTCGAAGGCGGACGGATGGCCGAGGCGCTGACCCGCGCGCTGTCGCGGACCCCCCCCGTCGTCCCCGCCGATGCCGATATCCGCGCGCGTTTCGCTCCCCTCACGCCCCGCGAAACCGACGTCATGCGCGGCATGGTCGCCGGGAACCCGACCAAGATCATCGCCCATGAACTGGGCCTCAGCCCGCGTACCGTGGAAATCCACCGTGGGCGCGTGATGAAGAAGACCGACGCGACCAGCCTGTCGGAACTGGTGAAGATGGCGATGCAGGCGGGCATCCTGACCTAGGGTGAACTAAGGGATATCCCTTATTGCAGCCGGGGATGTCCGTCGCCATGCTGGCGGCAACGCTTCACCGGAACCTTGATCTTGTCGCACTCACCCCCTGAAAATCCGGCACCCCCCCGGCAGGTCGTGCATATCGTCGACGACGATGACGCGGTGCGCGAGTCGATGGCCGCGCTGCTGGAGATCAACGGATACGCCGTGGCGACCCATCCCTCCGCCGCCGCCTTTCTGGATGAACAACCCGGTAACGTGCTGTGCCTGCTGCTGGATGTCGAGATGCCGGACATGACCGGGCCGGAACTCGTCAGGATACTGGTCGAGCGCGATGCCCTGCCCCCCACCGTGCTCGTCACCGCCCATTCCGAACATCGCTCCGCCCGCGATACGCTGTCCCTCGGGGTGCGCCGCATCCTCGGCAAACCGTGCGCGGAAAGTGACCTGATGCAGGCCATCGCCGATGTTGCCCGGCCTATAGGCCGACTATAGGGGAGACTACGTATAAGGGTCTTCCCTGACTATCGCCCGCGCCTCCCGTGCCGTCTTCTGGTTCTGCAAACAACTTGAACATGCACACCCCAGGAGGCCGCGATGAACACCACCCCATTCCGCACCACGCCCCCCGCCGCCGCCCCCGCCCCCGTCGTCAATACCGCGTTGCAACGTATGAACGCGGTCGAAGACGATACGTGCATCGGTCGGGTGATGCTGAGCCTGGGTACGAAGCAGACGGTCCCCGCCGGCGCGACGATCTTCATCGAGGGCGACGATGCCGATACCGTCTATCATATCGTGTCGGGCGTCGTGCGGTGCTGCCGCATCACGATCGACGGACGGCGCCAGATCTCGCGGTTTCTGGTGCAGGGCGACGAGATGGGCATGACCGCCCGCGATATCTATGCCTATACGGCGGAGGCGGTCGGCGATGTCGTGCTGCACCGTATTTCCCGCGCGGCATTCAGGGGGGCAATGCGCGGCGATGCCGCCCTGAGCGATGCCCTGTTCGACCATATGGCCACCACCCTGAACGCGACCCGCGATCAGATGGTCCTGCTGGGACAGCTCAACGCCGCCGAACGCGCCGCCTGCTTCCTGATCGAGATGGCGGAGCGAGTACCAGAACCGGATGGCGGTATCCACCTGGTCATGAATCGGCAGGATATCGGTGATTACCTGGGCATGACACTCGAAACCGTCAGCCGCATGTTCAACCGGTTCAAGAAGGAGGGCGTGATCGCGATGGCGACGCCCGATCACATCCGCATTCAGGATTTCGCTGCGCTGGAGATGGCGGCGGGTACCGTCTGAACGCCCTTTGCCTTCGATATACCACCGGCCCGGTGCATTCCGCACCGGGTATTGGCGTGCACAGCGCCCCTGAACTCAGTGCGACATGAAGATCGGCAGATCCGCATGGCGCAATACGTGCCGGGTGGCCCCGCCGAACACGAATTCCCGCCACCGCGCATGACCGTAGGTTCCCATCACCAGCATCGTCGCCTCGATCCCGGCGGCGTGGTCCAGCAATGCGCCTCCCGTGCTGCGCCCTTCGCGCGGGATGCGGGCGACCGTGACCTCGATGCCGTGATGGGCCAGCGTCCTGCGCATCTCGTCCCCGGAATGCCCGGGCGCGGTTTCCGGATCGCCGGATTCCTCGACACTGACGAGGCAAACAGCCTTTGACGCCCGCAACAGGGGCAGGGCGTCGAAGACGGCACGCGCGCTTTCGCGGCTGCCATCCCACGCTATCATCGCATGATCGCAGACCTTGCCCGGCGTCGCCGCCTTCTCTGGCAGCAGCAGGACGGGACGCCCCCCTTCCAGCGCCAGGGTCACCGCGACATCGCCGAAGGGCCGCGCGGACAGGGATGGCGAGAGCAATTCCGCTATGACGAGGTCACTCGCCCGAACGAGGCCCAGCATCATCTCCCCCGCAGAATAGGACGTGGAGGGCAGGAACCGCCATTCGGCGGAAAACATGTCACCATCGGTCGCCGCCCTGAAGAGGCGCTCGTTCGCGCGGGCCAGTTCCGCCTGCCGCCGCTGCTGCTGTTCGAGATGGGCGGCGGCGATCAGCGTATTGCGCACGGGATGAAGGGTAATCTGCGCACCCGCATAAGCCCCGATCAGGCGCCCGCCTCGCAAGGTCACCAACTGGCGCGCGATGGCCAGCAGGTGGGCGGCACGGCCCTTGTCCGTCAGGCAGGCGAGGATCGTGGGTGCGGGCATGGCGATAACTCCCTTCTAGATCTCGACCACGACGCGGCCCTCGATGGTCCCCGCGCGCATCCTGTCGAAGATGGCGTTGATATTGTCGAGCCGATCCCATGTGAATGTCGTCGCCACCTTGCCCACCGCCGCCAGCGCGAGGGATTCGGCCAGATCGAGCCGCGTTCCGACGATGGAGCCGCGAATGGTCAAACGCTTGAGCACCACCTCGAAGATCGGTAGCGGAAAGTCGCCGGGGGGCAGGCCGACCAGTGCCATCGTGCCATGACGGCGCAGCATGCCGGTCGCCTGCGCGAAGGCATTCGTGCTGACCGCCGTGACGAGCGCGCCATGGACGCCGCCGAGCTGGGAATTCACTTCCTTGACCGGGTCGACCTTCGATGCGTCGATCGTCTCGTCGGCCCCCAGCGCGCGGGCGAGGGCCAGTTTGTCCTCGGCGATGTCGACCGCGACGACGTGCATGCCCATGGCCTTGGCGTATTGCACCGCCATGTGGCCCAGCCCCCCGATGCCGGAAATCGCGACCCACTGGCCGGGCCGCACCTCGGTTTCCTTCAACCCCTTGTAGACCGTGACCCCGGCGCAAAGCACGGGCGAGGCGGGTCCGAAATCGAGGGTATCAGGCAGGCGGCCGACATAATCCGCATCGGCCCGCACGAATTCGGCATAGGCCCCGTCGACGGAATAGCCGGTGTTCTGCTGGCTCTCGCACAGCGTCTCCCACCCGCCCGAGCAATGCTCGCAGCGCCCGCAGGCGGTATGCAGCCACGGCACGCCCACGCGGTCGCCTTCCTTAAGATGCGTGACGCCCGCGCCCAATGCGGCGACCTCGCCGACCCCCTCGTGGCCGGGAATGAAGGGGGCCGTCGGCTTGACCGGCCAATCCCCCATGGCCGCGTGCAGGTCGGTGTGGCAGACGCCGGACGCGCGCACGCGCACCAGCACCTGACCGGGGCCGATATCGGGCACGGGCACATCGCGGATATCGAGCGGCGCTCCAAGCGTCGTCACCACGGCGGCCTTCATCGTCTTGCTCATCGATTCCATTCCCGTTGTGTATGCTTTGCCGGGTCAGGATACCGCAGAGGCCGGGGCGCGAAGTTGATCCGGATCAAATCCGGACAACCACGCTTCCGCTGTTGCGCTCTCGTCCAGATCGAAACCCCTGATCTCGATGCCGGGGATGATGGCCCCCTCGAACGAAGCGATTTTCTTCAGCCAGCGCGAATCTGTCAGAACAGCGCACCGGTCGAACCGGTCGATCAAGGCGAACAGTTTCGGCAGGTGCACCGCCTCGACCTCGATCTCGCTGAGCAGGGGTGGCGAGAACTCCGAAATCCGGCAGTGCATGACGCCGTTGGCGATGCCTTTCGACAGGTCGGACAACTCGTCCAACCCGTCCCGCATCTCGTCGGCGTCGATGTCGCCCCGGAAGTCGATATCGATCCGGTTGGCGGATGGCTTCACGATCGTGAGCATATCTGTCTCCTGACATATGGCTCCGATGATTGTGCCGCGATGCGTCCAGACCGCCTTGATCCCGCTCAAGACGGCGGGTTAGGAAGGGGCAACGAAGGACGGTTCGGGACAGAAGGAAGACGCGATGGACGAACCGACCCGCCCGATGATCGCGATGCGCGGGGTCGGAAAAGCCTTCGGCACCAACACGGTGCTCGACGCCCTCGACCTGACGGTGCGGGCCAACCGCAAATCCGTGCTGATCGGGGCGGCGGCATCGGGCAAGACGGTGCTTATGAAGTGCCTGTCCGGCATCTATCGCGCGGATGGCGGTACGATCGAGATCGGTGGCCAGCCGATGACCGGGGCCGGAAGCCGCGACCATACGCAGCTAATGCAATCCGTCGGCGTCCTGTTCCAGCAGGGCGGGTTGTTCGACGGCCTGCCCGTCTGGAAGAACATCGCCTTTCGCCTGCTGCAACAACGCGGCACCTCGGCGGCGGAGGCCCGGCGCATCGCGGTCGAGACGCTGGCCATGGTCAACCTGTCCGCCGACACCGCCGATCTCTACCCTGCCGAACTGTCGGGCGGGATGCAGAAGCGGGTCGGGATCGCACGGGCGATGGCGGGCAACCCCGCACTGCTGCTGCTGGACGAGCCGACGGCGGGGCTGGACCCGATCACGACGGCGATCATCAACCGCCTGATCGACGAGGTCATCCGCGAGACGGGCGCGACCGTGCTGTCGATCACCAGCGATATGGCCTCGGCCCGCACCGCCTATGACGATCTCTACATGCTGCATGCAGGCAAGATCATCTGGGGCGGCCCGACCTCCTCGCTCGCCAGAGCCGACAACGCGCATGTGCGGCAGATGGTCGAGGGACGCCGGGACGGACCGATGCAGATCATCACTGACGCGCCCCTCTGACGCCGGTGGCAGGAAGCGGTCATTCAATCGGAACCGCGCGCTTCTTGCGAAAGCGGATCGACGGGGGCAAGGCCAGTGCAACGAAGACCATCGTGATCCCGATGCACAGCCCGAGGACCTCTCCCGGGGGCCAGGGAAAGGCGGCGGGGTATCGGGTGCCGTCGAGGGTGCCGAGAGTGGCCTTGCCGCCCGACATGCCGTCCGCCAGCCCGTTGGCCGCGACGAGGGGATAGGCCAGCATATAGACCCATGCCCCGCCCAGCCCGCCGATGACGAAAACCACCGCGTCCCATCGTCCCGTCGCCGCCGCGCTCAGGCCCGTACCGGGGCAATAGCCCGCGATTGCAAACCCTGCACCCAGCAGCACGCCGCCGAGCAGCACACCGATATGGGTTTCCTTGATCGACAGGTGCGCCGGATCGATTGCCCCCGCCAGCAGCGCAGTAAATAACAGGATCGAGGCGATTCCGATGCCCATCAGGATCGTGCGCATCAGGTGCAGGTCCGACAGGTTGAGCATGCGGATGATATATCCCGGATTCGTCGCGCCCACCCGGTCGAGGGCAAAGCCGAACGCGCCGCCGATGGCTATGGCGAAAATCAGGTCGGTCATGGGTCAAGCCTCCTTTGGAAACAGCAGCAGGGCGACAGGAATGCCCGCGAGAAAGACACCGGCGGCGAAGATGTAGCCGGACAGGGCCGTCTGCATCATCCCGCTCATCATGTGGCCGGAGGTGCACCCTCCGGCCAGACGCGCTCCGAAGAGGACGACGAAGCCCGCAATGAACGTCGCCGCATAGCGCAGGGGAACCGAATCACCGAAATTGGCACGCCAGACGGCGGGCATGTTGCGCTCCTGCGCCGCCACCCCGCCCCGCAGGCGGGCCGAGAGAAATGCCCCCGCCATCATCGCGAGTACCAGAACGAAGCCATAGCTCAGGGGATTCGCGACCGCCGACGCATACTTGCCGCCGCTCTTGTCCAGGTAGGCGTTCGCGCTGGCATGGCCGCCCGCCGCCGTATCGGAAACGACGACCGTGTCGGGGACGACCAGATCCCACACGATACCGTCGAAGATCACGAATTGCGTCGAGACGCCGAGAGGCTTCATCAGGAACACGGCCATGAAGAAGACCAGCCCCAGCAGCACCCCGCCCCGCCTGTAATTCAGTATCATCACCTTCTCCTTCCTTTGATGAAATCGCGGGAGAAGTATGCTCCGCAGGGAGGGGAACGACTTGACCTGCATCAACACGGTGGCCCGGACGGGAAACCAGGATCGGAGGATCAACAGGAGGACAGAGCCGTGAGCTACAAGACCATACTTGCCTGTGCAGAGACGGAAGAGGAACTCGAAGTGGTCATGCCCGTCGCGATGCGAATCGCGAAAGACCATGGCGCGCATATCATCGGCCTTCACATCATGCGCAGTCCGAGGGTGCTCGTGCATACGCCCTATGCAATCGACGTTTTGGTCGAGGCCGAGGAAAAGGTGCGGCAGGCAACCCTGAAACAGGCCGATGCGCTGCGCGCGATCTTCGAAACCCATGTCGACGACGAAGCCGATGCCGTCGGGGAATGGCGCGTTGTCCAATCGTCGACGACAGGGATCGAACAGGATCTGATCGAAAACGCCCGGTACTGCGATCTGGTAATCATGGCGCAGCCCGACCCTGCCGCCGACTATATCAACCGGATCGGTGTACTGGGGGAGGCCATCATGCAATCGGGCCGCCCGATCCTCGTGGTCCCCTATGCGTGGAACTCGCGCAGCTTCGCGAAGAATATCTTCGTCGCATCGAACGGATCGCGCGAGGGCACCCGTGCCCTGCACGATGCCATGCCTTTCCTGCGCGAAGCCGACGAGGTGCGTTTGTGCGGCGTGGCGAAAGGGGCCGATGCCCACGCTCCGGCGAGCACCGAACTGGCCACGACCCTGTCGCGGCACGGTGTCAACGCCGTGACCGAAACCGAGGTCGCCACGGGAGGGATGTCGGTCGGCGCAACCATGCTGTCGCGCATGGCCGATCACGGGTCCGACATGCTGGTCATGGGCGGCTACGGCCACTCGCGCGCCCGGGAATACGTGTTCGGCGGCGTCACGCGCGACATGCTGAAGGTGATGACGGTGCCGGTCCTCTTCTCCCATTGATCCGACCGCGCTCCGGCCAGGATGCCGGGGCGCGCAGATCACGATGCGTGCGAATACCGCGCGCCGGTATCGGCATAGGCATCGAACATGTTCGCAACGATCCGTGTCAGGGGTCGGCCTTCGGGCGGAATGACGAGCACTCTTCCCCGCATCGCGGCATAGGGCGCGAAACGCGCTGCCGCCTCATCGCAGATCGGCCCGAGCAGGGTAGCCACCGTGCCGTAGCTTTGCTCCAGCGCATCGAGATCGAGGGAGAAATCGCACATCAGCATCTCGATCGCCCGCGCCCGCACCCGGTCGTCGAGCGAATGGCTGTGTCCACGCACGGAGGCGAGATCCCCTTGCCGGATCGCCGCTGCATAGGCCCCCGTCATCGCGATGTTCTGAACGTAACCCTGCGCGAAGGACGAGACGGAGGAGGCCCCCAGACCGATCAGCGACGGACAGGTGTCGTCTGTATAACCTTGAAAGTTGCGGCGCAGCAGGCCGGACCGGGCGGCGCGGGCCAGCCCGTCGTCGGGCTTGGCGAAATGGTCGGTGCCGATGGGATCGTATCCACCGGCAGCGAGCGCCTGCGAAACAGCGGTAAACAGGTCGTGGCGCAGGTATTCGTCCGGCAGCGTCGTCTCGTCGATCATCTGCTGGCGCTTGGCCATCCACGGCACATGGGCATAACCGAACAGGGCCAGCCTGTCCGGGTCGAGGGCCAGCACCTGTCGCAGCGACGCAAGAATGCCCTCCGTCGTCTGATGCGGCAAACCGTAGACGATATCCGTATTGAGCGACCCGACGCCCGCATCGCGCAGCATCGTCACGCAGGCGCGTGTCAGCTCGAAGGATTGCGTGCGCCCGATAGCGGCCTGAACGTGTTCGGCAAAGTCCTGGATGCCGAGACTTGTGCGTGTCATCCCCTCCTCCGCCAGGGCCTTGACCTTGTGCACATCCACCAGCGTCGGGTCGATCTCGACCGAAAACTCGAAGGCATCGGCGGGCGGAAAAGCCGCGCGGATGGCTTGCGCGAGCGTGTGGATCATCTCGGGCGACAGGATCGTCGGCGTCCCCCCGCCCCAGTGCAACCGACCCATCCGCACCCCGTCCGGCAGCAATGCCCCCACGCGCGCGATCTCGATCAGCAGCGTCTCGACATAGTTTTCGACCGTCCGCGCCGAGCGCGTTCCCTGCGTGCGGCAAGCGCAGAACCAGCACAATCGCTCGCAGAACGGGATGTGGACATAGACGGATACAGGCTGCGCCGGATCGAGCCGGTCGAGGCATGACCGCATGAAGCGCTCGCCGATATCCGGCCCGAAGACAGGGGCAGGCGGATAGCTGGTGTAGCGGGGTATGCGCCTGTTGAACAGGCCATGGGCCGCCAGGGGATGTTGATCTGTCATGTGCAATCGGACCACGTTTCCTTGACCCGGTGCGTTGATGCAGGTCAAACACCGGGATCAATTCGCTGCGGAGACACCCCCATGCAGAAACCCGTCGCTCTGGCATCCGAGAAATGCGCCGACTGTCCGATCCGGCACCGGGCGGTATGCTCGAAATGCGAACCGGACGAGCTGGCGATGCTGGAACGGATGAAGACGTACAAGACGTATGCGGCAGGCGAGGTCATCGTCTGGGCCGAAACGCAGATTACGCATCTGGGGTCGATCGTCACGGGGGTCGCGTCTATCAACCGGACGATGGAGGACGGCAGGCTCCAACTCGTCGGCCTGCTGTTGCCCTCCGACTTCATCGGCAGGCCGGGCCGGGACAAGGTCATCCACGACATCGTCGCGGTGACCGACGTGACGGTCTGTCAGTTCAGCAAGGTGAAGTTCGAAAGACTGCTCACCACCTCGCCCGCCGTCGGCAGCCGCCTGCTGGAACTGACCCTCGACGAGCTGGACGCGGCGCGCGAGTGGATGCTGTTGCTGGGGCGCAAGACGGCCCGTGAAAAGGTGAGCACCTTCATCGCCATGGTCGCCCGCCGCACGATGGTCGCACGCGAGACGTCGGGCAACGGGATGACGGTCATCCTGCCCCTGGCACGATCCGCGATGGCCGATTTCCTCGGCCTGACGATCGAGACGACCAGCAGGCAGATATCCCAGATGAAGAAGGAGGGCATCATCAAGCTGAACAGCCCGCAGGAGGTGTACATCCCAGACCTCGTCACGTTCCTGTCCCAGACGGGAGACGATGCGGATGGTGGCCTTCCCGCCTGATCCGGGGTCGCGGCGCTTGACCGATATCAAGGCCGGAGTCGATCCGTACAGATAGCGTCTCCCCGAGTTGTCGCAGACCGGAGGAGAACCCCCGCCCATGAGCATCCGCAACTTCGACGCCCTGTTCGCCCCTCGCTCCATCGCACTTGTCGGGGCCAGCCCCAAACCCGGATCACTGGGCGCGGTGGTCCGTGAGCGTCTGGCGTCCGGCGGGTTCGACGGGGCGCTGCATCTGGTCAACCCGCGCTACGACACCATCGGGGACCGACCCTGCGCCCCGTCGGCCACAGCCATCGGCGCCCCCGTCGATCTGGGCATCGTCATCGCCCCGGCCCGCGTGGTGCCGGAAGTGATCGCCGATCTGGGCGCGGCGGGCGCGCGGGCGGCCATCGTCATCACGGCGGGGGTGACGGGACCGCTGCGCGATGCGATGCTGGCGGCGGCGCGGCCCCACTGTCTGCGCATTCTCGGGCCGAACTGCATCGGGTTCCAGCAACCCGCCAGGGGGATCGATGCCAGCTTCGCGCACCTCATGGCCCGCCCCGGCAACCTCGCGCTGCTGTCGCAATCGGGGGCGATCGTCGCCGCGATGCTCGACTGGGCGGAGGGGCGCGGCATCGGCTTCTCGACCGTCGCCTCGCTGGGGGACATGGCCGATATCGATCTGGGCGACATGCTCGACCACCTGGCCGGGGACCGCGCGACCGATGCGATTCTGATGTACATCGAGCATGTCACCCACGCGCGCAAGTTCCTGTCCGCCGCCCGCCGTGCCGCGCGATCCAAGCCCGTCATCGCGATCAAGGCGGGCCGCTCGCCGGGCGCGGCGCGGGCGGCGATGTCGCATACCGGTGCGCTGGCGGGGTCCGATGCCGTCTACGACGCCGCGCTGCGCCGGGCGGGCATCCTGCGCGTCGACGGGCTGGAGGAGTTGTTCGATGCCGCCGCCATGCTCGCCCGGTCCCGCCCGCTGGCGTCCGACCGCCTCGGCGTGCTGACCAATGGCGGGGGCGCGGGGGTGCTGGCGGCGGATGCGGTGGCCGAGGAAGGCGTGCGGCTGGCCGATCTCGGCGGCGACACGCTGCTGGCGCTCGACCATGCGCTGCCGCAGATATGGTCGCACGCCAACCCCGTCGACATCATCGGCGATGCGCCGGGCGAACGCTATGCCGATGCGCTGACGGCGATGCTGACGGACGAGGACACCGATGCGGTGCTGGTGATGAACTGCCCGACCGCCCTGGCCTCCTCCGCCGAAGCGGCGCGGGCGGTGGCGGCGGTGGAATGTGCGCGCCCTGCGACCGAACGACTTGAGAAACCGCTGCTGGCGACGTGGCTGGGCGGTGCGACGGCGGGTCCGGCATCCCGATTGCTGGAGGAAGCGGATATCGCCACCTTCGCCACCCCCCGCCATGCCGTGCGCGGATTCTCCTATCTGACCCGCGATGCCGCCGCCCAACGCCAATTGATGCGGACGCCCCCCAGCGTGCCGGACACGGCGGCTCCCGACCGCGAAGGCGTGCGCGCAATCCTCGCCGCTGTGCTGGCAGAGGGGCGCGATATCCTGACCGAACCGGAGGCGAATGCCGTTCTCGCCGCCTACGGCATCCCCACCGTGCCGATCCGTGTGGCGACCGACACGGCAAGCGCGAAAAATGCGGCGCTGTCCTTGCAACAGGATGGCGCGGCAGGCTTCGTCGTGAAGATCCTGTCGCGGGATATCACGCATAAATCGGATGTCGGCGGCGTGCGGCTCGCTCTGGCCTCGCCCGAAGATGTGGCACAGGCCACGCGCGCGATGCTGGCCGACATGGCCCGCCGCGCACCCGATGCGCGTATCGACGGCGTGGTGGTGCAGCCGATGGTGACGCGGCGCGGTGCGGCGGAACTGATCCTCGGGCTGAGCGAGGATCGCGTCTTCGGCCCCGTGGTCCTGTTCGGTGCGGGGGGTACTTCGGTCGAGGTCGTCGACGACAAGGCGCTCGCCCTCCCACCGCTCGATACGCTCCTGGCCGGCGACATGATCGGCGCGACGCGCATCGGGCGGGTTCTGGGCGGCTATCGGGACGTGCCCGCAGTCGATGCCGACGGCATCGCGCGGGCGCTGGTCGCCCTGTCGACACTCGCCGCCGACTTTCCGGAAATCCGCGAGCTGGACATCAATCCGCTGCTGGCGGATGCGCAGGACGTGATCGCGCTGGATGCGCGGGTGGTCCTCGCGCCGGCGGAGCGCGTCGCGCCGGGCGGAAACCCGCGCTTCGCCATTCGGCCCTATCCGTCGGAATGGGTGCAAACGGTCCCGGTGGAGGGAGGAGCGGTCGCCCTTCGCCCGATCAGGCCGGACGACGAGGCCGGTTATATCGACATGATCGCGCATCTGACGCCGCAGGATATCCACTTCCGATTCTTCGCCGCCATCCGCAACCCCGGACACCAACAGGTCGCCCGGATGACGCAGATCGACTACGCCCGCGAAATCGCCTTCGTCGCGATGGACGGGACGGAGATGGTCGGCGTCTCGCGCTTTGCCAGCGACCCCGAGCACGAGCGCGCGGAATTCGCGGTACTGGTCCGCAGCGACCGTCAGGGACGCGGTATCGGGCGGGCGCTGATGCAGAGGCTGATCGACTACGCGAAGGCGGACGGGCTGGGCGAATTATACGGGTCGGTGATGGATGACAACGGGGCGATGCGGGCTTTGGCCCTCGATCTCGGCTTTGTGGAAACCGACGATCCGGACGACCGCTATCTCCAACGGTTCACGATGGCTCTTCGGTAAGGCCCAAGCCGGCCCAGACCGGCGGAAGGGCCTGCGGGTCGCGCAGATCGTGCCGGCCCACATCCACGCGATACCAGCCGTTCAGGTCGTGCGGCTCACGCTGACGGTGCAGCACGTCGATATCGGCGTCGGAAGCATCGCGCCCCCGACCCGCGATGCGCGCTTCCAGCGTTGCAGTCTCTGCCGTCAGCCAGATGCCGGTGAACGGGACACCGGCATCGGCGGCAGCACCGGCAATGCGGGCGCGCAGGGCATCGTCCAGGAAGGTCGCGTCGAGGATGACACTCGCCCCGGCGGCCAGCGCCTCGCCCGCATCGGCCAGCATCCGCCCGTATACCGCCTCGCTTGCAGCATCGGTATAGGCGGCAGCGGGCAGTCGGTCCTCCGGTCGCATCCCTGCGAGGCGTTTGCGCGTCGTGTCCGAGCGGATCATCACGGCCCCGAACGGGCCGGGGCAGACCCCCGCCAGACCCCGCGCACAGGTCGTCTTGCCCGTCCCCGAACGCCCCCCGACCGCGATCAGGCGCGGCGGTGGCGCGGCGGCCAGCAGCGCGGTGGCGAGCGCGAGATAATCCCGCGCCTCGGCATGTGCATCGGGGGTCAACATCGCGACGAGCGCCCGCACGGCAGCCCGCACCGACAGGAAGAGCGGCAGGACGGCCAGACCCGAATAATCGCGCGTCGCGCCCAGATACCGGCTCAGCGCCAGGGCGGCCTGCGGCTTCAGATCGCGGTGCATCAGGTCCATCAGCGCGAAGGCGAGATCGTAGAGGACATCGGTAGTCGCCATGTCCGGGTCGAACTCCAGCGCATCGAACAACCGGACCCGCCCGTCGATCTCGCAGATATTGCGCAGGTGCAGGTCGCCGTGACAATGGCGCACATATCCCGCGAGGGCGCGGGTGGCGATCCGGTCCCGGACACCCTCGAAGACATCCTCGGCAAGATCGGCCCACAGGGCCACGGCATCCGCCACATCCGTATCGGTGGCCTGATCGCGCAAATTCCGCACCAGATCGCGGAAAACCCGCGCGAAGGGATCTCCCTGGTGGGGTGACACGACCGGCGGCTGCGACAGGTGCAGGTCGGCAACCGCATCCGCAAGGCCGAGAATGCGCTCGTCGGTCAGATCGTGCCGCAGCGCCAGCCGGTCGAACAACAGCGTATCGTCGAAGCGATGCATCCGCACCAGCCATTCGACCGGCTTGCCCCGCCCGTTGATGGCAAACCCCTCCCCCTCGCGGGTGACCGGAATGACATCGCGATAGATTTCGGGGGCCGTGCGCATATTGATGGCGATCTCGTCGTGGCAGGCACCCTCGCGCCGTTCCAGCGTCGAAAAGTCCACGAATGGCAGCCGCACCGCCCGCTTCATCTTGTAGGCGTCATCCGCGACGAGGAAGAGATGCGAGATATGGGTTTCGATGTGCTCGACCGGATGCCCGCCATGGGTGGCAGGATCGGCAAGCCATGCCACGACCAGTTCTTGCGGCGGCTGGGGCTGTGGGGGCGCAGGGGGGGATCGGATCATGACAGGCTCCTCGATAGCGCGAGCCTACATGCGTTGTTCAGCCCCTCCTTTGACCTCAATCAAGGCATCCGGCGCCCCGGTCCGCCATGGTCTCTTGCGAACGGGTTTTCCATGCCGTGCCCGTCTCCTCTTCCCCGATGGCATGGACGCCGTATTATTCCAGAGCACAGGATAGAACCCCGATGTCGCACACCCCCCATGAACTGACCGAGGAATTCCCGGGCAAGACCGAGTTGATTCACACGCTCAAGGGCAGCAACGCGCATTTTGCAAAGCTGGTGGACGAATACCATACTGTCAATCGCGCCGTTCACCGCGCCGAAACCGGGGTCGAGCCGACGGACGACCATCACGAAACCGACCTGCGCAAGCGTCGCATGGCGCTGAAGGATGCCATCGCAACGATGCTGAATCAGGCATCGTGACGATGCGCGCCCCTATCGCCATCGCGCTCGGAGCCTGGGCGGCACTGGCCCTGCCGGTTGGTTCCGCGCTCGCCGATGCAGAGACACACGAGGAGAATGCAGCGGTAGCGAGAGGCCAGGCACTTGCCGAGCGGCTGTGCATCCGGTGTCATGCGATCGGGCCGCAGGGCAGCAGCCCGTTCCCCCCGGCACCGCCGTTCCGGGTCATCGCCCGCCGCTACGAGGTTTCGCATCTGGCAGAAGCCTTTGCCGAGGGCATCGTCGTCGGCCACCCCGCCATGCCGGTCTTCGAATTCGACCCCCTGACCATCGGCGACCTCCTGGCCTATTTGGAAAGCCTCGAAAGTACGGCGGATGAACAAACATCCGATTAGGAGAGTTGCGGAGAAAATTTTCAACCGGACTTGACCGATATCAAGACCGCCTCGCATCTGCGGAGTCAGAGTGTAGCAGTCGGGGCGCGAGTTCCGGCTCAAGGCGGAGTGCCTCGCAGGAGCAAGAGCAGGCAGCAACAGAGTAGAATGGTTCGGCGTATCCGGCTTTTCGATCCTCGCGAAGCACTCCGCAGACACAAGATCGACCATCCTGAAATCCCAAGATGAATGGAGACCCGTCATGCCTGCCGAAACGAAGAGCGAGAGCGCAACGACCCTGCCCGCCCTCGATATCACCGCTTTTACCAACGCGAATCAGCGTTCGCTGGCGATGATGGCGCATATCGGCGCGGATGCGATGCGCCATGCCATCGAGATCAACGGCCAGTTCATGGATTTCGTGCGCGGACGTCTCAAGGAAGACGAGGAAGTGGCCGAGGCGCTGGCCTGCTGCAATGCCCCGGACGAAGCGATGGAAGCGGTGACAGGCTTCTACAAGACCGCCTTCGACCAATATGCCGACGAGATGCGTATCCTGAGCGAAAAGACGGCAAAATCGATGACCGACACGATGAAAACCGCCGAAACCGGGCTGAAACGGACCGTCATCGCGGATGTTCCGAAGACCTGACGGACTTTCCACGCAGGAAAGCAAAGGGCCGGGGGGCTGCCTCCCCGGCTCCTTTTTCTGCTTTCTGCTGTGCAACGGCATGGTCAATGGTGCCGCACATAAGCCCCCGGTGCCGCATCGAGCGCTACCGAGAAGAGCGCGGCCTCGCGCCCGGGCGCATCGACGGCCTGCGCCCCGGACCGCTCGGCCAGCCACGCGGCCCACGCCCCCCACCATGACCCCGCGCGTTCTTCGGTCCCCGCAAGCCAGTCGTCGCCCGACACGAAGGGCGCGTCCTTGCCGGTCGAGGCGATGCGGTGATGCGTGCCCTCCCGCTCCGGCGGACTGACGATGCCGCCGTTATGGCCGCCGCTCGCCAGCGCGAAGGTGACATCCGTATCCGTCAGCGCGACGATCCTGTAGACGGAACGCCACGGCGAGACGTGATCGCGCTCGGTCCCCAATGCAAAGACCGGCATCCGCAGATCGCCGATGGAGACGGCCTCCCCGTCCGCCCTGTACCGGTTCTCGGCCAGATCGTTGTTCAGGAACATCTGGCGCAGGTACTCGGAATGCATCCGCGCGGGCATCCGCGTCGCGTCGGCGTTCCAGGCCATCAGGTCGTTCATCCGCGACCGCTCGCCCAGCAGGTAATGCCGGATCACGCGCGACCAGATCAGATCGTTCGAGCGCAGCATCTTGAACGCGCCCGCCATCTGCTCGGCGCTCAGATAACCCTGCTCGGCCATGATGTCTTCCAGGAACGCGATCTGGCTTTCGGAGATGAACAGCGTCAGCTCGCCCGCATCCTCGAAATCGACCTGCGCCGCCAGCAGCGTGAGGCTCGCGATCCGGGTATCGCCCCGCCGCGCCAGCGCCGCCGCCCCGGTCGCCAGCAGCGTGCCGCCGAGGCAGTACCCGGCGGTATGGATCGCCTCGCCCGGCACCAGACCGGTCACGGCATCCAGCGCCGCCTCGAACCCGTCGCGGCGATAGTCCTCCAGCGACAGGTCGCGATCCGCCGCGTCGGGGTTGCGCCACGAGATCATGAAGACGGTGAACCCCTGCGCCGTCAGGTATCGCACCAGCGAATTGCGGGCCGAGAGGTCGAGGATGTAGTATTTCATGATCCACGCGGGCACGATCAGCAGCGGCTCGGGGTGCACCGTCTCGGTCGTCGCCTCGTAGGCGATCAGTTCGATCAGGTGGTTGCGAAAGACGACGCGGCCCGGCGTGACGGCGACCGTCTCGCCCACGACGTACTCGCCCGCCACGCGCTCCGCCCCGGCCATGAGGGTCAGATCCTCGATGAAATACTGCCAGCCGCGCATCAGGTTGGCCCCGCCCTCGTCCAGCGTGCGCTCGATCACGGCGGGGTTGAGCGGGGCGAGGTTGCCGGGGCTGATCATGTCGAGGCACTGGCGCGCGGCGAAGCTCACGACCTGCTCGTGCTTCTTCTCGACGCCGTAGACGTCATGCGTGGCCGCATCCCACCACTCCCCGGCCAGCAGGAACCCTTCGGCCATGACGTTATAGGGAAACCGCGCCCATTCCGCCGCCCGAAACCGCTTGTCGTCGCTCTCTGCATGGGGGCGACCCGCACGGGGGCCACCCGCATGGGGGCCACCCGCATGGGGGCGGGTCGCATTCGAGGCGTCCAGCGCGAAGGCGGC
>ENA-ORXC01000304-ORXC01000304.1-marine-metagenome-genome-assembly--contig:-NODE-304-length-38328-cov-3.999948_pt1 | contig 38328 bp, 45 predicted proteins | sample MGYA00237865_ERZ511478 | MGnify/ENA metagenome assembly ERZ511478
TTGGCTGTTTCCCTATATGAGTTGCGCTTATTTAGGTACAAATCAATAGCCTTCAACTTATCTTCAAATGTATGTCTAGACATAAAAGCACCCCAATCATTAGATTTTCTTTGTCTAACAATTGGGGTGCAGTTCATTTAAGGGCAGCTTTTTTATTTTGTTGTTGATGAAACAAGGTGAGCGACTAAAATATAGCGTTCAGGTGCTGAACCAACGTAGTTAAATGGATAACAGGTGCTGACGGTTAAAGTGGCTCTAGGTTTCGGCACAATAACGGTCCGGTCATCCGCATCAACAATTCGTACTTTGTTTACTTTGTATGTGAAGGTGCCTGCTGCTGTACTTACCACAAGCGAATCGCCTTCACCCACGTCGCCAAGCTTACGAAAAACCGTATCGCGATGTCCTGATAGAACAGAATTGTCGTTTTGACCAGGCAGCACGCTTCCTGCAAAATGACCGACGCCTTTTTCTAATTCATCTTCGTTCGTACCGTGATAAATCGGCAGCTTAGCGTTTAATTTAGGAATATATAATTCTCCCATTAAATCACCAATTTTTGGCTGTTTCGGATAAGACACATTTGACACTTTCGGCTTTTTTTCCGGGCTAGCAGTACGAGAGTGTACCGTTTTTTTAGCTTCAACAGAAGAAGCTTCAGCAGAAGAGTCCGCTGTTGATGAGTCCTTGCTTTTAGAAACTGAAGCTGCGGCTGCTTCTTCTGTATCCATTGTTTTAAATGCCAAATAGCCTCTTGCAAATTTATAGGCGTTTGTTGTTGTAAACCAAAGACCAAAGCAGATGACAGCGGCTAAAAGGGAAAGAACAATCAACCGCTTTTTACGATTGATTGTTCTTCTTTTTTTTCTTGGTTCCATTTTATGCGCGTCTCACTTTGCGGAAAAGAACAAAGCCAGCTGCTACAAGCACTAATCCAATTAATGTATTTGTTACATAATTAGAAGCCGTTTCCGGAAGTTTTCCGCCTTTAACGGTTTTTTGTACAGCGCTATTAGTTTGTTGCTTCTCCGGTTCTTGTTTCTTTTCTACTGCTGGTTTTTGTGCTTGAGCTGGTTTTGCTACAGCTTCAGCAGATTTTTCTACTTCTTTTCCTGTATCTGTGATGATATCAGAATTGAACATATCGCCTGTGATCACCATGTCTGCTAAAAATTTACCGTCTGTCGTATAAAGAGAAATTTTTAGACTTGCATTTTTTAATTCTTCTAAGTTGATTAAATCAGTAAGAGAAAGCGGTCTTTCATTTCCGCCTTGTACAAGTGAAAATTTAGCGTCTAAATGGAAGATTGATAGCATTTCTTTATAAATAGACATTAATTCAGCGATTTGATCAGCAGATAATTCTGTTGCTGTATCAAAATCTTCGAATGCCGCTAAGCGCTCGCCTAATTGATCTAAGCGGTTAAGCGTTGCTTCATTTGAAAGCTCATCTTCTAACGATGTAAAATGTGCTTCGATTCGATTTAACTCTTCTGAAGTCAAGCCTAATTCAGACTGCATAAATGATAGTAAGCCGCTTAAATCTTCTTCGCTTAATTCATCATCGTAAGAAGTGTCTTCTTCGTCATATGACTCATCATCTTCATACCAGTCATCGCCCTCTAGATAGAAGCCGACATCATCGTATAAATCATCTAGGTACACATAATCGTCTAAGCTTTGGCCGTTCTCTTTTAATAACGCATTTAAGCTTGTTTTGTCTAAGTCAAAATCTGCATACAAATCTTGCAGGTTATGTAAGTCAGCTGCAATCGGTTCACCTAAAAAATCTTCTAAATCTGCGATTGTATCGTAGTTTTCAAGACTATCGTCATACAGTGAAAGTGAATATTCAACGTCGTCTTTGGTTACTTCAAAGCCTCGCGTTTGGCTTACCGATTTTAAATACTTGTTGAAATCTGCGTCAAATGTTGACGCGGCTGCGAATGAAGACGTTGGAAATACGCCAACAAACAGCAGAAATGATAATAAAATTGTCCCCAGTTTTTTCATCAATTTTCTCCTTTTTTTACGTTTTCTACAAGATTATATAGTAAGAGTTATAAATTTACAATATATACTTATATTATATATACCTTGAATATAGTGGTAATTTAAGGTATTTATAGAACTATATATTTTGAGAATATCGTATGAAAAGGAGTGGAAAGCCCTAGATAGAAAGAAGGGGAAAATAAAGAAAAAGATTTATACTTTTTTTGACAGAGACAGAAATATAAAAAAACATCAAAAAAGAACAGCACTTAGAAGCTGTTCTTTTTGAAATGATATGTAAGCATTAGCATAGATAGTTGAAATTCGATACCGTTCCGCTTTAGAAAAAGGTGGCTACGAGTTATGATTTTAGTAAGGATAGTGAAGAAAAGTGAGAGCGCGGTTTTGTCAGCTCTATTTTAATTCCTTTTAGTCTTAAACGTTCTACAAACTGTTTGCGTTTTTTTCGCTTTTCATGCGGGGATTGATTCATATTTGCCTCATCCTCCATATATAGTCAAGTAGCTAACATATCATTATCATAATAAAAAGATGACGGTTACACAATAAACATTCTCAAATATTCACAAAGATTTAAAATTTGTTACATTGATAGTGTACATGTACCCGATTCTCTTTTTTTATAACATCTCAGTGTGCTGTTTTTAAATTGAAGTTTTGTGAGTCCCGTCGCAGGATAAAAAAACATGATCAAAATGGGGATGCAGACTTTTATATTTTGATTCATTGTGCTTAAAAGCTATACTAGTAGTGCGTATAGAAAAGAGGAAAACGAAATTGTATATCTCATCTATTCGTATACAAAAAAGAAAGAGGGATCTTTATGAAAACAGAACAGCAGTATTTTGAAGAAGGAAAATCAATTCAAACATATATGAACGACATGAGTACATTAAAAGAGGAAAGTTTAGCTGTTTATGAACAATTTCAGCTTCCACAAGATGGCCTGGCTGACACTCTAAAAGCTTATCAGCTTCACTTCTTAGCGATTACTGAAGATTGGTGCGGAGATGCGATGATGATTAACCCAATTATTCGTAAAGTAGCTGAAGCTGCCGGTATCGATGTGCGCGTTGCACTGCGCGATTCGGACACCGAATTAATTGATCGTCACTTAACAAACGGCGGCCGTGCCATCCCAATTATTTTAATTTTTAATAATGAAGGGAATTTACTGGGGAAATGGGGTCCTCGTGCTCCTGAAGTTCAGCAAATTGTCGATGAGCTTCGTGCCACGCTTCCTTCAAAAGAAGATCCTACGTTTGAAGAAAAACAAAAAGAAGTCTTTTCTGCGTTACGAACAAGATATAAAGAAGAACCGGCTCTTTGGTCGTATGTTTATAACAGCTTTAAAGAAACCGTGTTAGCTGTTGTAAAATAATTTAAAAAAGCAAGGTAAAATGAGCGCTTCATTTTATCTTGCTTTTTTTCTGGTTATTGCAGCAAAATCGTTTGTATATCACTTTAATGAAAAGGCTACTTTTATGAATATTAGTGTTCAAAACGCGCACTTTTAATTGATAAAACGCAAAAAATTCTAAAAATAAAAATATTTTTATTCAAAACGCGTACTTTTTAACTTGATGATGATATAATAACAAATAATAAATGAAGAAAGGGGACGCGTGAATGAATGTAAAAGCTTTTGGTTAGTACTTTTAAGCAGCATTTTTAGAGTTCAACATGCACTTTATTTTTTAAATTTAATGAAAGCGCTTAATAACGCACTTCTCAGAATATATAGAAGAAAGGTGTTAGATACATGAATAACTTACATAGAAAAATGGGAACGTTTTCTCTCATGATGGTTGGACTTGGATCTATTATTGGATCAGGGTGGCTGTTTGGGGCATGGAGAGCTGCTCAAATTGCAGGTCCCGCAGCAATTGCTTCTTGGATTATTGGAATGGTTGTTATTTTATTTATAGCTCTTTCTTACAGTGAACTAGGGTCTATGTTTCCAGAAGCCGGAGGTATGGTTAAGTATACGCAGTACTCGCACGGCTCATTTCTTGGTTTTATTGCGGCTTGGGCAAACTGGATTGCAATCGTATCGGTTATTCCTGTTGAAGCGGTTGCCTCTGTTCAGTACATGAGTTCATGGCCGTGGGAGTGGGCGAAATGGACAGGCAGTTTAGTAGAAAACGGGATTCTTACTGGAAAAGGCTTGGCTATTGCAACAGGACTATTAATTATTTATTTTCTTTTAAATTATTGGACCGTAGGCTTATTTTCGAAAGCTAATTCACTTATTACCGTTTTTAAGATTGTGATTCCAGGGCTTACAATTGGTGCTCTTTTATTCGCAGGATTTCACGGCGGAAACTTCTCTTCTGCAGGAGGCGTTGCTCCAAATGGATGGGCAAGCGTTTTGACAGCAGTTGCTACATCTGGGATTGTGTTTGCTTTTAACGGTTTTCAAAGCCCTATTAACATGGCGGGAGAAGCAAAAAATCCGGGTCGCTCTATTCCAATTGCGGTAGTAGGCTCCATTTTAATTGCAACCGTGATCTATGTATTGCTTCAAATTGCGTTTATTGGAGCGGTAAATCCTTCAGAAATCGTAAAAGGATGGAGTCATCTTAACTTTAATTCGCCGTTTGCTGATTTAGCGATTGCGTTAAATATTAACTGGCTTGTTATTGTGTTATATGCCGATGCTTTTGTATCGCCATCAGGAACAGGTATTACGTATACAGCTACCACGTCACGTATGATTTATGGTATGGAAAAAAATAAATACTTGCCGAATATACTGGGACGAGTTCATCCGCTTTACGGCGTTCCTCGTCAAGCCATGTTTTTTAATCTATTTGTCTCATTCATCTTTTTATTTTTATTTAGAGGCTGGGGAATTTTAGCCGAAATTATTTCTGTAGCTACGTTAATTTCATATCTTACTGGTCCTATCACGGCTATGACGTTAAGAAAAACGGGGACCGATCTTTATAGACCTTTACGTATAAAAGGGTTAAACGTAATAGCGCCTCTTGGCTTCATTTTTGCTTCACTTACTCTTTACTGGGCAAGATGGCCGTTAACTGGACAGGTATTATTTATTATTTTAATAGGACTGCCAATTTATTTTTACTACCAAGCAAAATTAAAATGGAAAGGCTTTGGTCAAAACTTCCGAGCTGGCGTTTGGATGATTGTCTACTTATTATGTATGATGACAATCTCCTGGATAGGAAGTGAAAAGTTCGGGGGACTCAATATTATTAAATACGGCTGGGATATGGGTCTTATTGCAATTGTGGCACTTTTCTTTTATGCTTGGGCACTTAAAAGTGGATACAAAACAGAGTATTTAAAAGAAGCAATCGATGTTAATAATGAAATGAAAGCAGCGGAAGCACAGACTGCCTCAGCTAAAGAGCAAGTTATAGAAAAACAAATTAAATAAGTAGTAAAAATGAGACTGGGACAAAAGTATTTCAGTCGAAGTCAAATGCGAACTATTAATTATTTTTTGATTGGTAGTTCGTGTTTTTTTGTTGTTATGTTGAATATAGATTTTATGTGTATAGTTGGTTCTAGCAGTTAATTGGAGTGCAAGGCGAAGACTCCTGCGGGAAAAGCGGAATAGGTGAGGCCCCGCAGAAGCGCAAGCGACGAGGAGGCTCACCGGCCGCCCGCGGAAAGCGAAGCCTTGCACGGAAATCAACTGCGTTGTAACAAGCAGTCCAGCTTATGTATCCAATTTGTTTGTTTTTAGATTAGATTGATTTAGTTATGTGTCAGCCTCTTCTTTTGTGGATAAATTTTATTTTTTTGAATACTAGATAGTAAAAAATGCTATAATGGTTGGCAAAATCATGCAGGGGGAGAACGACTTATGGATATCGTATCAATCACTTCTTTTTTAGGCGTAGCCGCTTTGCTTACGGTTATGCCTGGACCTGATAACTTATTTGTTTTAGCACAAAGCATATCAAACGGTAGATATGCAGGAGTCTCGACTTCATTAGGGCTTTGTACGGGCTTGCTTGGTCATATAGCTGCAGCAACATTGGGTCTATCGGCTGTTATCTATCAATCGGCTTTAGCTTTTGCTATTGTAAAATACGCTGGAGCAGCTTATTTATTATATCTGGCTTATAAGACGTTTACAGCAAAAGATTCCGCTCTCGCTGTTGAAAACAAAGAAGCGGTTGAGTACAAGGCGCTATATAAAAAAGGAGTGATTATGAATCTGCTAAATCCAAAAGTTTCGCTCTTTTTTCTTGCTCTTTTACCTCAGTTTGTTAATCATTCAACCGGAAACGCGACACAGCAAATGCTTGTTTATGGAGCTGTATTTTTAGTTCAAGCGCTGATTATTTTTACGTTAATTAGTCTATTTGCAGGGAAAGTAGGGGAGTTTTTACGGAAATCTCCAGCGCTGTCTAAGCGGCTTAATCTCGTGCAAGGCTCTATCTTTACGCTTATTGGCTTAAAAATTGCTTTTAGTGAGAAATAGCAGAAGATAAGATGGTAAACCTGCTTTTTATCTCTATTAAAAGGCGTGGACATAGGTTAGTTAAAGGGAGATCCGAACGATAAATCCAATTCGTTCGGATTTTTTATGTCTATGGTAAAAGCAGATTTCATGTATGTAGTTGCTTCTAGCTCATTTATCTGTCTTTATGTTGTGCTTTAAAACACCAGTGCCTAGCAAAATCCAGTTTTTTGAGTAATTTTTCTCCAATCTTTAAAGGGACGAACCCTTCTTGTCCACTTACATATATATATAGAATGGGAGATAAAACATCGGACAAAGCCGGTGTTAATCCCAAGTTCTTTCATAATATGTTTGAAAGGAAAGGTTCACATGAAAAAAGTATGGCTAGATGCAGGGCACGGCGGTACAGATTCAGGCGCTTTAGGAAATAATTTGCGTGAAAAAGATATTACGCTGCAGCTTGTACTACACGCGCGGGCGTATTTAGAGCATAACTATTTAGTAGATGTTCAAGTAACTCGTTCAACCGATGTGTTTGTTTCATTATCAGACCGAGCGAACCGGGCTAATGCATGGGGAGCGGATATTTTTGTTTCGATGCACATTAATGCTGGAGAAGGTACTGTATTTGAAACGTATCGGTATCCATCACAAGAGGGAAGTCAATCTTCTCTTTTACAAAAAGAGCTGCATACGGAGATTTTACCAACCATGCGCAAATTTGGAACGATTGCAGATCGCGGTTTAAAAACGGCTAATTACGCTGTACTGCGTGAAACAAATATGCCAGCTGTTTTAACAGAAAACTTGTTTATCGATACGACAGCCGACGCTGAAAAATTAAGAAACGCTACGTTTCTTCGGGAAGTGGGAGAAGCGCACGCGCGTGGAATTGCTAAGTATTTAAACTTACCTTCTAATGGAGTTACATTCTATACCATTCAATCTGGAGACACATTTTATAGTATTGCAAAGAAGTATAATATCACCGTTCAGCAGCTGCAAGATGCAAACTCTAGCGTAGATCCTACAAAACTGCAAATTGGTCAGCAAATTGTTCTTCCTGTCACTACGTATACTGTACAAGCAGGAGATACGTTTTACAGCATTGCGAAAAAATATAGCATGACCGTTCAGCAGCTGCAAGATGCAAATCCTGGTGTGGATCCTGCAAAACTGCAAATTGGTCAGCAAATTATCATTCCAGCTGTTTAATATCTGTAAATAAAAAAGATGACACGGCAGCGTGTCATCTTTTTTATTTATTGAACTAATCTTACAAGCATATGGGCAAGGTGATGCTGCTGTTCTTTGTCTCCAACCTTCCACAGTTCGTGAAGCAGGTTTTCCTCTCGATTGCGCGGCTCTTCATGCTTAGCAAGGTAATCAGCTACTTTCTGAGCTGTTTTAGCAAGCTGCTCTTCATTCATCCCTAACTTTTCGCCTTTTGAGACCTTGTCCCCTAGATAACTTTTAAATCCTTCGAAGCTAGAGAGAATATCCTCTTTCTTCTCCTCGCTCATAGAATTAATTGCTCCTTCAACTTTTGCTGAATGATTTGTTTCTACAGAATTACTCATAGTTTTTTTCTCCTCTCATGGTTATATTTGGGTGTTAGAAAGCATATTCCCTGAGGATTCAGTAAATAAACGTCCGAATGTGTTATTTTTATATTATGGCGTTTTACAAGGACTTAAAAAGGTGAGATCCACCGAGATTTTATCAGCCAATAATAAAATGACAAAAAAGACTTTGAATAAAGAAATCAAAGTCTTTTACTGATTTTTATACTGAAGCATCATACTTCGGGCGTAGGAGTAGGCGGGGCATAGCCTTCCTTATATTTATCATCGATTTCTTGGCGAATGTCTTCGATGCTTTTGCCTTTGCTGTAGTCTACTACAGCCTGAGCCGCTATTTCTAAACAGACGCCGCATTTTGTTCCGTGATCATCCCACGTCACTGCGCCGTTTCCTTTGTTTTCAAAAATAAAACAGTCGTAGTTGTTTTGATGATTAGCTTCTTCTCCACATCCGCAGTAGCAAGGAATGTTTTCTAGTAAGGTTTGATGCTTAGCAGCGGCTGCATAAATAAGCTGCATGTCTTCGGACTTGTCACTTAGAAAAGAGGGAAGAGTTTCACTATTTTTTGTTTCTTCTCGTTTATCACCTAATGTGTGCTGCTGATGTTCTTCATGTTGTGTTGCTTCTGTACGTTTGCTGCCTGAACTTTCTTTATTTTCGTTTCCGCAGCCGGAGACCATGCTTGCTGCAAGGACAACTGTTATGACCTTTGATTTTATCATCAAAATGTTCATCCTTTCTTCAATTAAAGCTAGACAATAATATGTACATCCATCATGTGAAAAAGGCATCATTCGTCTTTGAAGTCATTCATCAACTTTCTGCAAAATAATTTTCCGATACATACCTTTCAACATGACGCTTGAATTCTCCTTCAAGATAAGCTGATCCCGGCTTGCTTCAAACACATGTTCAAAAGAGAGGCCAATATCCGTTCCTAGTAATTTTACGAAAGGGCGGAATATTTTTTTAGGAAAAGCCGCTGATTTCTTTTTAGTTTCAAATTTATCAAAAATCAGGATAGTTCCCTTCGGCTTTACTACTCTTGTCATTTCTTTTAAAGCTTGCTCCGCATCAGGTACTACGCTAAGAATTAAGCTTGCTACAACTACATCAAACGAAAAAGAGTCGAATGTTAGCTGCTGAGCGTCCATTTGGTGGAAAGTTATAGACGGGTTTTTGTATCTATCTTTTGCTTTTTGAAGCATTTCACTTGAATAGTCGATGGCTGTTACATTTACTTCATGAGGAATAAAAGCTAAATCTGCACCCGTTCCAACACCTACAAATAAAATGCGCTGTTCAGATGAAAAGTGGACGTCTTGAAAGACTTTTTTTCTGGCTTGATAAAACATCCCGTTATTAAAAAAGACATCATAAAAAGGAGCCCAACATTTATAAATAAATTGATTCCAGCGGTTATTCATGTAAACCCTCCTAGAAAATAAGCTTTCCAACGCCTGTTGGAAAGCTTATGGATTCCATTTATTTTTTCATTTTGAGTAAGCGAAGGCTGTTTAAAATAACAAGTAGCGCTGCTCCTGTATCGCTTAAGACGGCAATCCACAAAGTAAGCCAACCTGGGAAGATAAAGGCTAAGGCAATGACTTTAACAATAATAGAAAACCAAATGTTTTGTTTGATAACAGCTAACGCTTTGCGACTTAGCTTCATTGTATGAGGAAGCTTTTCTAAATTGTCTGCCATCAGGACAATATCAGCTGTTTCCATGGCTGTATCAGTACCAGCACCGCCCATTGCAATGCCAAGATCAGCAGTAGCAAGGGCAGGGGCATCATTAATCCCATCTCCAACCATAGCCGTTTGATATCCTTCATGTTGAAGCTGCTGTATGGCCTTTACTTTGTCTTCAGGCAGCAAGTCGGCGAAATAGCGGTCTATCCGAGACTGAGAAGCAATCATTTTAGCTGTTCCTTCGTTATCACCGGTTAACATCACAATTTGCTGCATTCCGTTTTGTTTGAGGCTTTCTAAAGCAGATACGGTTGTATGTCTGATGGTATCAGCTACGCTAATAATGCCTAGAACACTTTTAGCTGTTCCGACAATAATAATCGTTTTACCTTCGTTTTGAAGCTTTTCAATATGAGACCAGCATTGGGATAGAGGTGTTCCTAAATCTGAGAATAATTTTGCATTACCCGCGTAATAAACCGTGTCTTTAATTGTTGCTTGCACGCCCTTTCCTGTAAGAATTTTAAAATTTGATCCTTGTAAGGAAACGACTTTTTTCTCCGCTACATAATCCACGATAGCCCGAGCGATGGGATGATTCGAATAGTCTTCAAGAGTTTTTGTTATCGCTAAAAGCTGATTTTCTTCAGCAGCCAGGGAAACAACTTCTGAAACGGCTGGTTTTCCTTCAGTCAGCGTGCCTGTTTTATCAAAAGCAATCGCATTGATTGCACCTGCTTTTTCTAAAAACGTCCCGCCTTTAATGAGTACGCCATTTTTCGCTGCGTTTCCAATCGCAGATACAATGGCGACAGGAGTAGAAATGACTAGCGCACATGGACAAGCCACAACTAATAATTCAAGTCCCTTGTAAAACCAGTCACTCCATGCACCATCAAACAGGGGAGGGATGACCATAATGAATAAAGCTAAAATAAAGACAATAGGTGTGTAAATGGTTGCAAATTTATCAACAAATGCTTGAGTCGGCGCTTTTTTCTCCTGTGCTTCTTCCACTAAATGAATGATTTTAGAAATTGTCGTATCTTCGACTAGCTTTGTTACTTTAATTTCTAACGATCCGCTTTCGTTAATGGTGCCTGCATAAACAGCATCACCAATTACTTTATCAACGGGAATAGATTCACCTGTAATAGGAGCTTGGTTGATACTGGATTCGCCGTTTGTAATTTCACCATCTAGCGGAATTCGATCTCCTGGCTTTACGACAATCGTAGTACCGATTGAAATATCTTCCGCTGCTTTTTTAATCAGCTGGCCGTTTTCCTTTACCCATGCTTCAGAAGGAGCTAGATCCATCAAACCTCGTATCGAGTTTCTTGTTTGTTCAATCGACCTTGTTTGCAGAGCTACACCTAAAGCAAATAGCCAAACGACCGTAGCGCCTTCAAGCCATTCACCAATAACAGCTGCTCCAAGTGCCGCCACGGTCATTAAAACATTCATGTCTAAAGAACGGCTTTTGATTCCGTAATAAGCACTTTTAGCAGGCTTATATCCGCTAACAATCATGGCAATAGCGTACAGTACAGTTGTCATATAAGAAGCAATCCCTGTATGAGAACCGATAAAACCTAGTGCGATGAGAATACCTGAAAAAATAATCGGACCATTTTTGCCTTTATGATGCCGAGATTCAGCAGGCTGCCTGCTGCTGGTCACTAAAGTAGCGGTGTAGCCAGCTTTAGATACTTCTTTAATAATGTCATCAGCTTCATTATCATGCTCAATTTGTGCTTTTCCCGTTGAAAAGTTAACGCGTACGTCTTTGACAGCAGGAACCGTTTTTAAATGATTCACAATCGTGTTCGCACAAGCCGCGCAGTCCATTCCTTCAATCATATACGTTTTCATTTTCTTATTTGATTGAATAGGCTCAATACTAAAGCCCAGTCTTTCTACTGAGTTTGGAATGAGTGACAGAGCTGATTCACTTGCTGCCGCCACTTGAAGCTTTCCTGTATTGTAATTGATTGCTACGTGTTGAATATCGCTTAACGTTTTTAAACTTTTTTCAATCGTAGCAGCGCAAGAAGGGCAATCCATTCCATATACGCGGTATTCAGCCGTTTCTTCTATGTCGTCACTGCCGGTTGCTATATCGTGATCGCCGCAGCAAGAATGCTGGCTTTTATCAGTCGTTAACGCAATCGTATCTGAACAGCAGCTGTGACTGTGTGCGTGACACTTTGTACTACAGGAAGAAGGTTCTTCAGTAGATGCGGCTTCTGAAGAAGAGGAGCAGCAGGGGCTATTCTCAATTTCTGATGAAGAAGGGCCGCTGCAGCAGCTTCCAGTATGATGATGATGTTTTTTATCTTCGTGTTTCATTGTGTCCCACTCCCTATACGGTAAGAAAAACTTAAATGGTTACATCCTCTTTTTTAGCAAACATAATATCAATTACTTGTTTAATATGTGCATCCCTTAAAGAATAAAAAGCTAACTTTCCTTCTTTGCGATAATTGGCAATTCCTATATTTCGCAGCAGTCTTAAGTGATGAGAAGCAGTAGCAACCGTAGTGCCTACAATGTTAGCTACGTCACATACACATAATTCCTCACCTTTATAAAGGGCCAATACGATTTTCAGCCGCGTTTCATCTCCCAACGCTTTGAACATCGTAGAAATATCCTGAACAGCTTCAACATCGATAGAAGGCTTAATACGATTCACTTTTTCTTCGTTAAAACAATAAATATCACAGCGATCTTTTGGCATAGTTTCCTCCTTCATTCAAACATTCAAATGATTGTTTGTTTATAATATATGCCAATTTTAAAAAATGTTCAAACATTTATTGATTATTCGGAATTTCATTTTTGAATTAACCATACTTATAGGAGAAATAAATATGAAAAGTATGCCTATTAGTGTATGTGTTCTGCACTAAATAGTGCGTGGGGAAGAAGAATGCTTGGAAGACGCTCCAAAAATAAAAAGCCACCTTTATAGGCAGCTTCTTTATGACTTTTAAAAATGAGAGAAATAACCGAATACAGCGCAAATTATGTTCATTTGGTTATCGTTTTAATCGATTAAATAATAAATCTGCTGAATTATTTAATACCTTGTCTGACTCTTTTAATCGTTTGTCCGAGTTTTCTAAAAATGGATCCTTGACATTTTTCTTTTCGGTGCATACTAAATGCCCTACATTATTTTTCCAATGAATCGTGCATTTAAAATTCATAAATGTATCATCGCTCGTTCTCAAATGCAAATGCCTGATGATGGGGTTAGATGAAGAGTGCTGTGACAGCATCCACATTGCTTGTTTCCGGTCGTCTTTATGAATAATGCTCCACAGACTGGAGACTGAAGAAAAATAAGAATGTGCTTGACTAGAAAAATGAAGGATTTCACCTTCTTGATTTAATTGAAAGTAAGGAACGGGGATCCATTTAAGTATGTTACTTTCCATCATGCACCTCTCCCAACTTAAGTAATCTCTTTTACCATATCGCAATTACCTAATATTTGTATGATTTTTATCATTTTCCCTACTCTTTTCTCCAGTTTAAGCTGTAAAAGCTACAGAATTATTCAGTTTAAAACACTTGAATAAAGAACATGTGTTCGATAAAATAAAAATTAAAGGAGCGAATTCTATGCGGCAGCTACTTCAAGAAAGCTATTCTTCAAAACGACCTGTTGAAATTATTTATATGGACGATAAAGGATGTTTGACACAGCGAGTTATTATTGTGTATAAAATTTATCCTCAGAGCGTAAAAGCTTGGTGCTTACTAAGGCACGAGAAACGAACATTTAAAATAGAGAATATCCTTTCATGCGGATTCAGCAATAAAAGAAAAAGCAGTTTTAGGCAGGAAGCTCACTCAATTTAAGAGTGGCTTTTTCATATCATTTCCTCTTATGGTGTTTGAATTATTTTCATACACTATCCCTAGCAGAAAGGGGAATAAACATGACATTAAACCAAGCAAATAAAACTAAACACACCGCTAAAGAAAGAACGGAAAAAGACGATATAACAATGCAGGGTGAGAAAAAGCAGCATGAAGCACAAAGTACCTCTTTGTCTCATAACAATTGTCGGGCAAACCTTGATGGAGATTAATCTAAAAAAGGAAAGCTTTCGTCTCCGAGGCTTTCCTTTTTTGTGTATATCGCATTTTTAAGTTAACTCGTATTTTTCTGAGCCAATCACAATATAGTCTCTCTCTTGATAGATGAATTTTACGGATTTCTTACAAACTTCGTACGAGTAATTTTCTAAAACATTGTTTTTTTGATTAATATATTGTATAAAAGCGCTTTGAAAATAACCGTTCTCCACAGAAAGTTCCCCGGTGTGGCACAGCTTTTCATGTGCTTCTTCCAGCCATTTTGCAATTTGGCTGTCGTTGTTAGTAAATCCAAGGATGTGCGCATAGTGACCTGACAAATCTGTCATATCCTCTTTATCCTGGTCAAAATAAAACACTTTTTCTTTTTTTGACTGCAGCCTTTGTTTATGCAAAGTGATATGTTTTACCAGTTCTTTTTCAACGTCTTCTTCGGGACTTATATAGATGGGGCAGGTGCCTGCTACCTCACCTTGATCTGTAAATAATACAACATAGTACAAATCAAACATCATATCTCTCCCTTCACGTGTTCATACTATCCTATCTCGCATCCTTCACTTTTAGAATCATTTTTCTGACATTTGTGCAACATTGGTTCTAATGTATTACTGATAAGCGAACCTTAGTTTTAACAGGAGAGAAAAGAGGAAGTGAAAATAAAAATTCTGCGTTTCTTCATTATAATAAGAAAAAACGATCTGTTTACTAGTATTTAAATCTTTTGAAAAATCAAAATAAATAATGATTGATTTCGTCACTTTATTGTGGTTTCATAATAAAGTGTAAAAAGACCATTTTTCTTGCAGAGAGAAATGAGATAGAGTACTTCTGTGTTGATTCTTTCTTTTAAATATAGTATACATGCAGGGGTATAGAAATTAGTTGGGAGGAAAACATGGCGATACTATATATGAGCATAGGTATTTTACTTTTATTAATTTGTTACAGTTTTTATAAACGCTATGTGCCGGTGCAAGGAATAAAGAAAGTGACGACCGTCGACTGTGCTTCTACAACGATTTCGTATGTAGATGTTCGTCATTTTCATGAAATGAAACAAAACCCCTGTCAAAAAGCAATCCATATTCCGCTTCCTTATTTAGAGAGACAGCATGAGGAAATTCCATATAAAGAAGTGGTGGTAATTGTTCCTGACAGCATTTCCCGAAATTTAAGCATTCGGCAGCTAAAAAAACATGGATATCAGGTCAAAGGATACATGTGTGCGGAAAGATGTGTATAATAAAAAAACGACAAATAAGCCTTAAACGACTTTGATATAGAAGGCTATGATAGATAAGCTAAGCGATACTCATTTCAAAATGGGTATCTTTTTTTACTTTAAGGATTAAGAAGGGGAGTGGAGATCGGTTTCTTTTGGTTCAACAGCCACTGAGTCTTTTAGCGTATTTTTATGGCAAAAGGTTTGAAAAATCCCTTTTGTGGTAAAAAACAACGTAGTTCTCCTAGTGCATAGACAGAGGTTTAATAGGAAGTTATAATTTAGGCAATTACATAAAAGGGGAGTAAGCTAAGGAAGGTGAATAGATGTGCGAAAGATAAAGCGGTTGCTATTTCTGTTCATTTGTATAGCGGTTGTAATTGTTGCATATGAGATGATTCGATATCCGATTGAAAACAATGCTGCAAGTGTGCAGCAGCATTTGCGAAATTGGGAGCATAAAGAAAGTATTGATGGTTCTGCAAGGATTACGCTGCAAGATTTTAAACGGGTTGATCACTCTAATACATACATAGCCTTATTCTCCATACCTGGTGATAAAGAAGGAATGGCCGTATTGAAGCAAGGATGGAACAAACGCCTGCGTATTGAAGTCAGTACCAAAATGAGCAATTTAGTGGATTATGATGATATCCATACAAATAAAGGGACCTATGCGCTGTTTACAGGAACAAATAGAAGTAAACAAATTGAGCGAGTAAAGGCGGCTTTGGTGCACGATACGTATACGATTGATGCCGCGGTTCCCAAAAGTGATTATTTTGTGCTGTATGAAAAAATACCGAGTCATATTAAACATCCGTTTCCAGCAACGACAACGCTGCTAGATAAAGCAGGGGATGATATCACGGTTAAAGAATTTATGGATCAAGAGCTGCGTGAATAATACGCAGCTTTTTTCTGTAATAAAAAGCTTTTTAAAAAAATTCACGTTTTGTTCATATTTTCGAAAGAAAGAATTTTAAGCAAAAAAATCAAATATTTGCTACAAAATAAAGGGGAATTAACGGGCAAAATAAGTTTCATACAGGGCGTCACATTTTCTTTGAAAATTTGTCACAAAATATTCAATTATGTCGATGTGTATTGATATATCAATGTTGAAGCAAACATGCAAAGCTAATTTTGCGGTTATTCCTAAAGAAATAGTTAAGAAATGGGAGCAGAATCCTTTTATTTACATTTATTCATACCAAATTATGTGATAGAATATCGCAAGGTTGAAGCACTCTAACCCCATTGGTACAGTCACTATATTAGAATATTTTTAATATAAAAAAATAAAGCAAAAGGGACGAAAAAAATGTCATTTTGTATTACAATAGTAGTGGCCTACAAATAAGGGGGAAGAGAGTCTGTATAAAAATGTCGTTATCTAGCGAAAGATAGCGCATTTTGAATGTTCATCAATATAGGCTTCGCATCATGTGTTGTTAGAAAGGAGAGTTTTAAGTGAAACCAAAAAAAGGATTTTGGAAGCTAGTAGGTTTACTATCTGCGCTTTCACTAGTATTTTTGAGCGGTTGTTCAAAACTTGCTGTATTGAACCCGCAAGGTCCTGTTGCAAAAACGCAATCTGATTTAATCATTTGGTCTATGTGGATGATGTTGATCGTGGTTGTTGTCGTATTTGCTATTTTTATATTTGTTCTTGTCAAATATCGTGAAAAACCTGAAAACATGGACTATGAGCCACCTGAGCAAGAAGGTAACTTAAAGATGGAGGTTATTTGGACAGCATTCCCAATCATCATCTTAATTCTATTAGCAGTGCCAACTGTTAAAGCGATCTACTCTGCAGAAGAAGTACCGGCAGAATCAAAGGATAAAGATCCAATCGTGATTCACGTTACATCTGCAAACTGGAAATGGATTTTCAGTTATCCGGAACAAAATATCGAGACGGTTAACTACGTAAACATTCCAGCAGATACGCCAGTGAAATTTGAGTTAACGGCTCAAGGACCTATGAACTCATTCTGGGTACCAGAACTTGGCGGACAAAAATATTCGATGAACAACATGTCAATGCCATTATACTTAGAAGCTGATAAGCCTGGTTCTTATATGGGACGTAGTGCTAACTTCTCGGGTGAACATTTCACTCAAATGCAGTTCGAAGTTCAAGCTCAAACGGACAAAGACTTCAAAGAGTGGGTTAGTGATGTAAAAGGCACAGCTGGTAAATTGACTGAAAAGAAATATGATCAAATCCTAAGCCCAGGCGTTGTTGGTCGTCAAACTTACAACGGTACACATTTAAAATGGATTGACCATGCAAAAGATGTATACATTCCTGGAAAAGAGCTAGAACGTGGTACAGGACATGATCACAGCAAGATGAAAGAAGACGAGAAAACGAGTAATGAAGAAATGGAAAACATGGATCACTCAAATCATGAATAACATTCATTTATTACACTAAATAACGTAATGATTGGGGGAAGACATAATGAAGCTAGATGAATTTTTCGTCACTGGCGAACCTATGATTTACGCTGCTGATGCAGCAATCGCTATGACGGTCATCGGTATCGTTTTTGTCTTAACATATTTCAAGAAATGGAAATGGTTATGGACAGAATGGTTAACAACAGTTGACCATAAAAGACTCGGTGTCATGTACATCCTTTCAGCTGTATTAATGCTTTTCCGCGGCGGAATCGATGGAATCATGATGCGTATGCAGCTTGCATTCCCGGGTATGAACATTTTAGATGAACATCACTACAACGGAGTCTTCACAGCTCACGGTGTTATCATGATCTTATTCATGGCAATGCCATTTATTATCGGATTAATGAACGTAGTTGTACCACTTCAAATTGGTGCACGCGACGTAGCATATCCATTCTTAAACGCAATTAGTTTCTGGACATTCTTTATGGGAGCAATGCTATTTAACCTTTCTTTCGTAATCGGAGGAGCTCCTGATGCAGGTTGGACAAGTTACTTCCCGCTTGCAGGTAAAGAATTCAGTGAAGGTATTGGAGATAACTTTTATGCCGTTTCACTACAGATTGCCGGTGCTGGTACATTAATGACTGGTATTAACTTCTTTGTAACAATCTTAAAAATGCGTGCCCCTGGCATGACAATGATGAAAATGCCAATGTTTACTTGGTCAATCTTCATCACATCAATTATTATTATTTTTGCGTTCCCTGTATTAACAGTGGCGCTTGCACTTATGTCACTTGACCGTATATTCGGAACAGCCTTCTTTACAATGGCTAACGGCGGTCTTCCAATGATGTGGGCTAACTTATTCTGGATTTGGGGTCACCCTGAAGTATATATCGTTATTTTACCGGTATTCGGTGTCTTCTCAGAAGTTATCAGTACACATTCTCGTAAGAACTTATTCGGTTATAAAGCAATGGTCGTATCAATGGTCGGTATCGCGTTCTTAAGTTACCTTGTATGGGTGCATCACTTCTTTACAATGGGTAACTCGCCGTCAGTTAACTCGTTCTTCTCAATTACAACGATGTTAATTGCCGTACCAACTGGAGTTAAAATCTTTAACTGGCTCTTTACAATGTATAAAGGCCGTATCAAATTTACAACTGCGATGCTTTGGTCATTAGCGTTTATTCCAAACTTCGTAATCGGTGGGGTAACAGGGGTTATGCTTGCGATGGCATCAGCCGATTATCAATATCATAACAGTTATTTCCTAATCGCTCACTTCCACTATGTATTAATTTCTGGTACAGTGTTTGGCTGTTTCGCAGGTTTATACTACTGGTATCCAAAAATTTTCGGTCACACGCTGAACGAAAAATTAGGAAAAATCTCATTCTGGATTTTTGTTGTTGGATTTAACGTATGTTTCTTCCCTCAATTCTTCCTAGGTTTAGACGGTATGACTCGTCGTATGCAAACTTATGCAGACAACCTTGGCTGGAACGGATTAAACTTAGTTTCAACAATCGGTGCATTCTTAATGGGTCTTGGCTTCTTCGTATTAGTAGTTAACTTATTATACAGTGCATGGAAAAACAAACGCGACACTGCAAACGATCCTTGGGATGGCCGTACACTTGAGTGGTGGACTAAATCACCAGTTCAAGCTTACAACTTTGCAGTAATTCCTCATGTGAAAGAAATGGATGCATTCTGGCACATGAAAAAACATAATGAAACAGAAATTAAAGCAGAAGACTTAAAACCAATTCACTTACCTAGCAACTCTGGCGTGCCGTTTATCTCAGGTATTTTCTGGTTTATCGGTGGATTTGGCTTAGTATTTGAATGGATTCCAATGGCAATATTCGGCTTAGCAGGTATTTTTGCTTGTATGTTTATTCGTTCATTTGATTATGATCCGGGCTTCTATGTAAAAGTAGATGAAATTAAGAAGGTTGAAGGAATTACAGGGGGTGACAAATAATGGCAGGACATTTAGATAAATCATTGCCGTTAGAATACCAAGAAGAACAAAGTCGCCTGAATATCCTTGGATTCTGGATTTTCTTAGGCGCCGAGATCGCGTTGTTCTCTACGCTGTTCGTAACGTACTTAACGTATCATACGCGCACAGCGGGTGGCCCTACTGCAGAAGACTTATTTGTAGTTAAAGATTTTATGATCGAAACGCTGCTACTACTATTCAGTAGTTTCACGATGGGGATTGTAGTATTTAAAATGCGTAATAATGATTTAAAAGGACTTTTAGTTTGGTTCGTGATTACGCTTGTCCTTGGTGGAGGATTCCTTTTCTACGAAATTCGTGAGTTTTATATGTACGCAGTTCACGAAGGTGCAACAATGCAAACAAGCGCCTTCTTATCAGGATTCTTTACACTACTTGGAACACACGGTCTTCACGTAACAGTCGGTGTCTTCTGGGCAATCAGCATTATCATTCAATTAGTAAGACGAGGATTAACACCTGTTACTGCTCGTAAAGTATTTATTATCGGTTTATACTGGCATTTCCTTGATGTTGTATGGATCTTCATCTTCACGCTTGTATACTTGAACGGATTGGTGGGATAAGACATGGAAAATAAACAAGGCCAAAAAGCAGGTTTTCCGCTTAGTCATGTATTTGGGCTTATCCTTTCACTAGCCTTAACATTCGCAGCGCTTGGTTTAGTAGTGCTAGCTGATCTATCAAGAAGCATTACGATGACTCTTATCATGATCCTAGCGTTATTACAAGCAGCAATGCAGCTAGTAATGTTCATGCACATGACTGAAAGTGAAAATGGTAAAGTACAGGTTGCAAATATTCTTTACAGTTTCTTTATTGCACTTTGTATCGTTGTTGGTACACTGTGGATTCTTGCAGCTCACTTTAACCATTAAAAATAAAACCACTTACTTCGGTAAGTGGTTTATTTTTTTTCATTCAGTTTATATTTCAACGTTTGATATTCTCCCGTGGGAACTTTTTTTACTACTTTTCCTTTATCATCTCTATAAACATTTACTTGTTCGTACACTTCAATTTGGTATCCGCCTCTTTTTTCTGTTTTAACATGAACTTCTTTGACCGACATGTTTAATTGTTCCGCCTCGTCTTCATCTGCAGAGGTTTCAACAGCTCCTCCATCAAGTGAAAGGTGAGATAAGCTGTCAAACGACTGCTGGGAATTGTTATCAACGTAGCTTGTCACGACTAAAATGCCGGCAAAAAACAATACTAAAAAAAGCGTCCGGACTTTTATCTTCATCTTAAAACACCCCCGTAAACTGACAAACCAGCACGACTGCACCTAATATCCAAACGTAAATCGCAAACGTTTTTAATGAATGATGCTTTAAATAATTGATCATCCATTTTACCGCTACATAACCAAATAAAGCAGATGAAAGGGTGGCGACGAATAAAAAGAAAACGGAAAGCTGCTCCACTTCACCTGTGACTACATCTTTTAATTGAAGTAACACCGCTCCGCAAATGGCGGGAGTCGACAATAAAAATGAAAAGTAAGCGGCTGTTTCACGGTCTAATTTTCGCATTAACGCAGCTACCATGGTTAAACCTGACCTGGATACAGCAGGGAATATCGCAGCTGCTTGAAATGAGCCGATAAAAAAGGCATCTCCGTATGAAATATGATCCATTTTTTTATAGCCATTTTTTACGGAATCACCAAACCATAACAGCAGTCCTGTCGCAAGAAATTCCCAGCCAATCGTTAAACCAGATTTAGAAATACTGTCAAAATAGTCTTTGAACAAAAGACCAATCGCAACTGCAGGGATCGTTCCTATCACTAAAAGCCCTGTAAGCTTGCTAAAGGGATGACGAATAATATGCCATAGCTCACGCTTATAAAAGACAAACACAGCAAGCAGAGTGCCCATATGCAGCATCGTATCTAAATACAATCCTGCATCGTCTAAGCCAAATAAGTGACGCCCTAAATACAAATGCCCCGTGCTGCTTATCGGCAAAAACTCTGTAAGCCCTTGAATGATTCCCAAAATAAATGCTTCAAACCACGACATCTTATCACCTCATACAGCGTGTCCTTATTAGTAGTGTATAGAGGAAGTTCTGAGAACATGACAAAAACATGGAAGTATAGGCATTCATTTAGTGAAATAAATACATAAAAATAGGTCATAGTATAAGAAGAGACGACCATTCTTATCTCCATCTCATCCACTACGGAAAGAGGTGCTAAAAATGATACGAAAATGGGTGGCTGTATGCGTCGTATTCGCTGCTTTTATTTTTCCGCAGGCAGTAAGTGCTGAACAGCCAAAAGTAGAGATATTTCAAATTGAAACGGGCAGAGTCGTTCGTTCAACGCTCAAACCTCCAAATGTTCAAAAAGAAGCTGAAAAAAGTATTGCGTCCATTACTGGTTTATATAAAAAGGCAAGTCCGCTTCCTAAAAAAGGCTATCTTGTTAAAGTACCTCTTGATCCAGCCGTAAAAATTGAAAATAGTGCGGTCAACACGCTGGCAAGTGAAGTTATATTTGTTCTTGAGCCAAGTCAAAAGCCAATCATGATGGTATTTGACAATGAAAATAGAACCTATTTTTTTGAATTTACTCATGATTTAACTCTTCTCAGAAAAGCATTACAGCTATAAGTCATCGAAATGATGGCTTTTTTTTACATATAGTTGACAGTTTATTATGATAAATGTAATATATTTAGAAAAGTCAGAAATAATTAAGGGGGAGAATTATGTGATAGCTCTACGACCGTTCTCCAAAAAAGACTTTAAACAGCTAATGGATTGGATTCCCTCTGAGTCATTTATGGTGCAATGGAGTGGCTCTAGCTTTTCTTTTCCGCTTACTCCTAGACAGTTAAAGAACTACATTCGATATGCAAATGAAGATGGTGCTTCTACCTATGCTTTTTCCGTCATAGATGAAAATGAACAGCTTATTGGGCATATTTCTCTGGCTCATATTGATTATTATCATAAAACAGGAAGAATTGGCCGAGTGCTGCTTGGTGAAAAGTATAGAGGAAAAGGGCTTTGCTCGCACATGTTTGAAAAAGTGTTAGCTTTCGGTTTTGAAGAACTAGGTCTTCATCGAATTTCGCTCGGCGTCTTTGATTTTAACGAGCGGGCGATTCAGTCCTATGAACGAATTGGCTTTACACGTGAAGGCCTTCTTCGAGATGTCCGGCTTGTAGATGGACAGTACTGGAGCTTAATTGAAATGAGTATGTTAGAAAGTGAATGGGCACAGCGTGATGTGCATCAAAAATCAAGCTAAAATCTACTAGTGAAAAGCCAGCTTCCCAACAAGCGGGCTTTTTTGACGTGTGCTTAAATTTCCTCAAGAAGGTATAAATTTTCATTCATTAAGGCATATAGAGAGTAAGTGATGTGTAAAGGAGGCCGTATGAATGAAAAAATACAAAGTAGGCATCTTAGCGGCATGTATTTTGCTTTTAGGAACCGCTGGGTTTGGAATTGTCTATCAGCATCAAACATCTGCTAAAGAGCAGCCTCATTCGTTTAATGTACTCGTTATGGGCGTAGATGAAAGGCCAGGCGATACGGGCCGCTCAGATGTATTAATGGTGGTCAATTTAGATAAAAGCCATAATAAAGCAAAGGTTATGCCGATCCCTAGAGATACGCGCGTGCACATTGATGGAAAAGGGACGGATGAGAAAATTAACCATGCTTATCGATACGGAGGCATTCCTTTAACCGTGCGCACGGTTGAGGATTTTTTAGATATTGACGTTGACTATTATGTGAAAGTAAATATGGAGGGGTTCAAAGATGTAGTCGATGAACTTGGCGGCGTGAACGTGAATAACCCGTTTCCTTTTGTGTTTGATTCATTTATCTTTCCTGAAGGAGAAAATGCGTTGAACGGTGAAAAAGCTCTTGCCTATGTACGGATGAGACATGAAGACCCAAAAGGTGATTTAGGAAGAAACAATCGCCAACGTCAAGTGGTGGAAGCTCTATTAGATAAGGGAATGAACATGTCAACGGTGAAAAATATTCCAAGTCTTCTCACGCTCGCAAAAAAGCATATCCAAACGAATATTGTTGTCAGCGATGCATTTACGATGTATAACGTCATTAAGAATGGACGGCCTGATTTCGAAACGGTAACGGTAAAAGGAGAAGGACAAATAGTAGATGGTACATGGTATTATGTTGTAAAACCATCTGAAAAAAAGCAGCTGAGCGCTATGTTTCAACAAACCCATTAATAAAAAAGAGGGCTGAAAAAATTCAGCCCTCTTTTTATTCACCAATTTCTTCTTGACGCTGCAAGCAGGAAATTTGTTTTTTCTCTGGATGGACACCAAATGTATAGCCCCACGTTTGCAATTTATCTAGAATGATTTCGTCTTTTTTAAAGCCAAAGATCATCACTACATCTTGGTTTTCATCTAAAAGCAAATACTTTTCATCTTTGCGCCACATCGTTAAGTTTGACGCATAGAAAAGATTCCAGCCGTTATTCATGCGATGGCCGGTTGCTTGGTTTTTATAGTTGACAATCATATTTCTTCCTCCATTAGTGAATCTTTCTAAAAGTAAAACTTCAAAGAATATTATAAACGTTCTCTTCCTAGAAATCTATTATTTATCCTGTTGAGGGGAACTCGCCGTGATGTTTATAAAATACATGTGATAAAAGATTTAGTATATAAGGATATATCTGTATAAAACAAGAGTCAATAAGTAAGAAAACGGAGAAAAAAAGGGTCTAAAAGCGTATATAATTGAAAAAAATATAAGTTATCTAGCTTCAAAGACTTAAAAACACGCTTTTCAGACCATGGACATGCTTTTTCGAATTTCTACCTACAAGAAAGAAGGCAGAGGTGCGAAATGTGTAGGTGAATCTAAATGAGTTTACGGTAAACATGAGACCCCAAAACGTGGTACACGCTAGAAAAGGGGGAAATTCAACGATGTCAAAAAAAGCGCTATGGATTAAAAATGCTTCGCAAGTTGTAACGGCCAAAGAAAATAAAGGTCCTTTAGCTGGAAAAGAAATGAGAAACTTGACGGTGATTGAAAATGGCTCAGTCTGGATAGAAGGAGATCAAATTGTGAACGTAGGTACAACAAAAGAGCTAGAACAAAAATATGAAAGGGACAGGAATGACGCAACGATTATTGATGCTTCTCACAAAATTGTAACTCCTGGTCTGATTGATCCCCATACACACGCTGTGTACGCTGGCTCGCGTGAAGAAGAATTTTATAGGCGGTTTGAAAGACCAACTTCTTACTTGGATTTATTAGAAGAAGGTGGAGGTATTCACTCCACTGTTGTTCAAACACAGGAAGAGTATGCGTACCGGATTTATCAGCAGAGCTATGAGCGTCTTACGTCTTTTCTAGCTCACGGAGTCACAACTATAGAAGTGAAAAGCGGATATGGCTTAGAACTGGAAACAGAACTAAAGCAGCTGCAAATCGCTAAAATGCTGAATGATACACACCCAGTTGATGTCATAAGCACCTTCTTAGGAGCACACGTCGTACCTTTTGCATATAAAAGAGATACGCAGAAATACGTCAATTTACTTATTCACGAAATGATTCCTCAAATTTCTTCTTATAAGCTCGCAGCATTTAATGATGCTGTATGTCTTCCAAATGCTTTTTCATTCAAACAATGCCAAGAAATACTCGAAGCCGGGAAAAGCTATGGCATGCTTCCTAAAATACATGCTGACCCCTTTGAATACTGCAGAGGAGCAGAGCTCGCAGCAGAGGTAGGAGCGATATCAGCAGATTATCTTTTGTATGCTTCTGATGAAGGATTAAAGAAACTGGCTGAAAAACGGATCGTAGCCACACTATTACCGGGGAATTCCTTATTTGTTGGAATGAAATGGCCAGATGCTAGAAAAATGATCGATTTAGGAGTTCCGGTTACTCTTTCTACAGACTGCAATCCAGGTTCATCTCCAACGACTTCACAGCAATTTGTGATGAACCTGGCATGTATGAATATGAACATGAGTCCTGAAGAAGTGCTTGTAGCCACAACTATTAACGCAGCCCATGCTATTAATCAAGGAGATAAGATTGGGAGTATTGAAGCCGGAAAACAGGCTGACTTAGCGATTTTTAATGTCTCTAGTTATCGAACCCTTCAGTACCAGTATGGCTTAAATCATATTGATAGCGTAGTGAAAAAAGGAGAAGTAGTTGTAGAAAACGGAAAAGTTTTGTAAAACAAGTTTATAGAAAAAGAGAAAAGGGTAGAGAATAGAGAATTTGTCACACATGCAAAGGCAGGGAATTTAGATATGATCACAAAACAAAATGTTATTCCATTACTAAAAGAAGCTTGCCCATCTTTTGAGCCAAGCGAAGAAGTGGACCTCAACAATAAAGAAGAGCTGCAGCATGAATTAAGCCGAGTTGCGGGTCATTTAATCTCTCTAGAATATAACGGCCAGCTCCAGCGTGAACCGGATGTGTTTGAAGCGATTGAACAGCTGTATGTAGAAGGTGAAGCTGATGTGAAAGAAGCTGTTACAACGGGACTCTTTCAAGCAATGCATGAAATGATTATAGATCAGCAAATTAGTCCAGAAGAAATTGGAATGCTATTAAAACCTCACTCACTGAAGTGGTGGAAAACGATTGACCACTTTAGCGAAAACAGTGCGGAACAGTAAGAAAAAAGAACGTCATGGAAACATGATGTCCGTGACGTTCTTTTCTTTTACTGTTCTTTTTTCAGCTGGCGCTCTAAAATGAAAGGACCAAACGGAATAACCGACATAAGAAATGCAAATAAAGAGCGGCCGATTGACCATTTATGTGCGAATTTTACATGAACGACTGCAAGAGCATACAGCACAAAAAGTGCACCGTGTGCTGCGCCTACAACTGATACAGCTTCGGGTATGCCTGCTGCATATTTTAGCGGCATAGCAATGCCAAGCAGCAGTAAAAATGAAATTCCTTCTAAAATTCCTACTAAGCGCAGGCGACCGATTGGTGATGTAAGAACCATGTTTTCTCCTCCCGTAACGACGGAATAAATTTCTGTATCGATGACAAAAATGTACCATAGCGAGCTCTTCATATACAAGCATCATTTGTATCTGTCACAAAAAAGTCGAAAACGCTTTAATTTGCTCTATAGAAGTGTTTTGTTTAAAAAACTGACATACTCTTGTGATGCAAGGGATAAAAGAGCACACTACGTGTTGACAAGTTATTTTAATTATTTTATATGTATAGTATCGAAAACGTATGAGAGGATTTTTTACCATGACAAACCGAAAACAGCAGAGAGAGAAAATTTTAGATGCTGCTTTTGAAGTGTTCGGATCCAAAGGCTACTATGAAGCAAAAATGATTGATATTGCTAAACTAGCGGGTGTATCTAAAGGAACGCTTTACTTGTACTTTTCGTCTAAAGAGTCGCTTTATATCGCTGTGAACAATCGTTCGTTTGATGAGTTTTTGTATCATGCAAAGCGAAGAACGGATGAATGCCAAACGTTTCACGAAAAGCTGTATTCAATTGCGAAGCATCATCTGCTCTTTTTTTACGAAACTAAAAAATATCCGGACTCTTTTTGGCAAGCCCCTCACCAAATGCCGGTAATGATGGATCGTCTTCATCAATTTTTTGAGGATTATCACGGACTTGTTGCTAAATTGATTGAAGAGCAGAAAATAAAAAACGCTTTTTTACACTCAAAAGCGTTTTGCAGCATGTTAAATGGGTATAGGATGGATATCGTTTCCGATGATGATATAACAGAAGAAGATATCATGAACTATGCGGAGTTCATTGTGAACTTATACATTGAAGGCTGCTATTTTGAGACTCAAAAATGACTCGTCGGTACTGGTTGATAATGGAGGGATACGATGAATAACAGCAGCACAGTAATTAATTTTTCATATTTTCAAGAACAAACCGTTACCAAGGTGAACACAGACAATACCCTGCCGTTTTCTCTTGGATTTAGTAAAGGTGGACTTGTCGCAGAATGTCCATGGAGACTAAAAAACAAACGCAGCATTTTGCTTGGTCAAGCGGACTGGAAATCGCTACATTCTGCCGAGCAGCGTCAGCAAGTCGAAGCACTGCTGCTTGGCCAGCACATTATCTCTATACAGTGGTATGAAGATATCGGTATACTTCGAATTACATTCTCTAATGGGTATGCGCTAGATATGTTTCACGACAGCTCTTTTTTTGAAGGTTGGGATTTATATGGTCAAGACGGCTTTTCCTTTATCTCGCTGCCAGGGGGAGCATGCGACCATCAAATTTCAGTTTTTATAGAGAGTTCATCAGCACATAAAAGGAGGTGAGTTTTTTTTTTGCGAAAAACTGACCCGCGGGTACTCTAAAATTGTTAAAAAAATAAAACGGGTCTGCAGCTATTAAAGAATGAAGGCTTCCCAAATAATTTAGTTACGTAACGGAGGAAAAAGATGAATTTTTTGACGAGATTTAGTTTGAAAAATGCGGTAGCTGTGTTTATCGTTTCATTTTTACTTATTTTAGCGGGGCTATATTCATTTTCAAAACTAAAAATTGATTTACTGCCGAATATCGAATTTCCGCAGCTGTCCATTGAAGCAACGTATCCCGGGGCTTCTCCTGATGACGTAAATGAAAGCGTCACGTCGAAAATCGAAGACCAAGTGAAAGGAATTGAAGGCGTTAAAAGCGTACAAAGCGTATCGTACGAAAACGTCGGTATTATTAATTTAGAATTCCCGTTTAATACGGATTTAGATAAAGTTGAACAGCAAATTAACTCGTCGATAAAAGAATTAGATTTACCAGATTCATCAAATGTAGACGTAAACCGTTTTTCATTTGGTTCATTCCCGATCTTCAACATTTCACTGTTTGCAAAAGATGATGCAAATCTTGAAAAAGTATTAAACGATGAAGTAATTCCTGAATTGAATAAAATTCAAGGTATTAACTCTGTCTCAGTTGGCGGCGTGAAAGAGGACCTTTTACAAATTACGGTCGATAAAGAAAAAGCAGCTCAAGCTGGCTTAACGCTTGATGAGATGAAAGAACAAATTAATCAAAAAGCTGTTTCATTCCCAGCAGGAACATTAAACGGAAAAGAGCTTCAAATTCCAGTGCGAGTAGAAGAAAAAGTTGCGACGATCGATGCATTAAAGAAAATCCAGCTGAAATCTACAATGAATCCTGAAGCAAAGCCTGTGAAGCTTGGCGATATTGCCAAAGTCGAAGCCGTAACAGACCAAGGCGAATATACACGCTATGACGGCAAAGATGCACTGTCGATGGCCATCACAAAAAAACAAGATGCTAATACGGTTGAAGTGGCGAGCGAAACGATGAAAATTTTGAAAAAATATGACAATCAGTTAGACTACGCAATCGGCTTTGACTCAGCTGACGGCATTGAAAAGTCTGTTGAAACATTAGTACGCGAAGGGTTGCTCGGAGCATTATTTGCGTCACTCGCCGTGCTGATTTTCTTGCGTAACTTCCGTGCTACGATCATTGCAATTATATCGATTCCACTATCGCTGTTAGTATCAGCTATTTTCTTAAACCAGCTTGATATTTCCCTTAACATTATGACACTAGGTGGAATGGCTGTAGCCGTTGGGCGCGTAGTGGATGACAGTATTGTTGTTATTGAAAACATTTTCAGGCGCGTTCGCCGTTCAGAAGAAGGCATGAGCAATGAGCTTGTCGAATCGTCCACAAAAGAGATTTTAAAAGCGATTACCTCATCTACGATTACAACGGTTGTCGTATTCTTGCCAATTGGCTTTGTAGGAGGAATTACAGGAGAGTTCTTCTTGCCGTTTGCCTTAACAGTTGTTTTTTCACTGTTAGCATCTCTTCTTGTAGCGATTACAATCGTGCCGATTCTCGCAAAGTTTGCATTTAAAAAAGTACCGCCTGAAGAAAAAGAAGGAAAGCTGCAGCGCGGGTATGCAAAAGCGATTGCATGGTCACTTAATCATAAAATCAAAATTTTAATTTTATCCTTTATTTTACTGTTTAGCTCATTTGCGCTTGTTCCTTCACTTGGCTTTACGTTTATTCCAAATGAAGAACAAAAAATGCTTCAAGCCAACGTTCAATTACCGGCATCTACGTCCCTTGAAAAAACAAACGATGTATCCTTAAAAATTGAAAAGATGTTTGCAGACCAAAACGAAATTTCAGATGTGACCACGGAAGTTGGATCACGCGACTTTTCAACAGGTGTAAAACGCCCGAACCAAGTTGGCTATTTCTTGAATGTAAAAGAAGGCGTGAATGTCGATACGTTTATTGATAAAGTTCAAAAGAAAATGGAAAGCATCACGAAAGAAGAATCACAAAAAGCAACGGTGAATGTACAAGAAGCATCAACAGGAGGGCCGCCTACAAATAATAACGTAACGGTTGATTTATATTCTTCTAATTTAGATGATTTGCAAAAGGCAGCTAAGCAAGTGGAAAACCACTTAAACAAAGACAAACGTCTTAAATATGTAACAAATAACTTCTCAGATAAACAAAAGCAGCTTGTAGTAGAAGTAGATCCTGATAAAGCCGCAGAGTACGGAGTATCTGGATTTCAGCTACTTGGTACGATCTCTGATCAAACCAAACCGGTATCCGTCGGAGACTTAAAATTAGATAATACAAAACGAGCGGTTCAGCTTTCGTACGATAAAGACCTTGCCTCAGTAAAAGAAATTAAAGACCTGCAAGTGTTTACAGAGAGAGGGCCTGTGTTAGTAAAAGATATTGCTGACGTTCGTACAATTGATACGTTCACTTCTATTCAAAAGCTCGACGGCAAAGTATTTGCGCGAGTAGAAGCAGACATCAAAGGCGATGATGTTCAAGCTGTGACTAAAGATGTTGTAGATGGAGTGAAAAAGCTAGACTTGCCGAAAGATGTGAGCTTGGACGGAGGAGGCGGAAGCGACGAGACAGTAGAAGTCTTCCAATCTCTAGGTCTAGCCATTTTAACAGCAATCGGCCTTGTGTATTTAACAATGCTCGTTACGTTTGGAAAAGCGCGTATTCCATTTATCATTTTAGCGTCACTCATTTTTGTGCCAATCGGTTCGTTAGTTGGTCTTGTCATTGCAAAAGAACCGCTGTCTGTCAGCGTCATGATTGGATTCTTAATGCTGATTGGAATTGTTACAACAAACGCGATTGTGCTTGTAGATCGAATTACCCAAAATCGTGAACAAAAAGGCATGACGATCCGCGAATCCCTTATTGAAGCTGGGAAAACGCGCTTGCGTCCAATTTTAATGACGGCATTTGCTACTATTGCTGCATTAATTCCGCTGGCGCTTACTATGTCAAGCGGAACGCTGATTTCAAAAGGCTTAGCAATCACGGTAATTGGAGGGCTTACGTCATCTACTCTTCTTACCTTAATTATTATTCCGGTTGTATACGAACTCTTCTTCGCAAGACAAGTAAAAAGAGAAAAACAGCTGGAAAAAGAAACGACATAAGAACTATTTTCTAATAGAGGAAAATATGACCATAGACTATATGTTATAATAAAAGTACGTTTTAACCCCTTATATTATAGAAAAAGAAGCGGCGCTTTCGAGCGCCGCTTCTTTTTTATGTAAAATCATTATTTACAAAAAATGATTAAATGTCTTGTATGGAGGGAAAGAGTGTTAACAGGAAGCTTTACTATATCATGGTAGAGTTATCTAAAAAACATACAAAGTACAGGAGTGTCGTTTTCGTGAGTTCAACAAAGAAAGTTGTATTTATCAGTTCCATTATTTTAAATGTCCTTTTCATAGGTGTTTTTGCTTTTTATGCAACAAGCAGCAGCGCGATGAAAAATCCGCTGTCATCTAAGGATTCGTCTAAGCAAAGCTATAGAGATAATCCTTATTACATTGAACGGACAACTTTGTTCAAGCAATTAAGTATTCCTAAAGAGTCAATCGTATTTCTCGGTGATAGCATTACCCAGCGCTCTGAATGGAGCGAACTTTTTCATAATAAGCAGATTGTCAATCGAGGCGTAGCCGATGATACAACCGAAGGGGTATTGCATCGCCTAAAAAGTATTACAGATGCTAAGCCAAAAAAGATTTTCTTAATGATTGGCATTAACGATTTAAATGAGCAAAAATCTGTAAAAAAAACCAAAGCAAATTATACTGAAATTCTTGAGCGTATTCATAAAGAATCACCGGATACAAAAGTCTATATTCAAAGTGTACTGCCCGTCAACAATAAAAAATGCGGCGACGCAGTGGACAATAAAGATGTGATTGCGTTAAATAACTATTTAGAGCGCCTCGCTAAGAAACACAATGATTCTTACATTGACCTGTATTCGAAAGTATCTACACATAATCAGTTGAAAAGTAATTTCACGGTGGATGGTCTTCATTTAAAAGGCCAAGGCTATGCTATTTGGAAACAAGAAGTTCAGTCATACGTTAATGAATAAAAAAGAGGCTGAGACGCAGCGTAACGAAACAGATGAAACTATATTCACCACAACAAAAAAACGAACCACTGATTAAACATGATGATCAGCGGTTCGTTTTTCATTTGGGCTAAAATATTTTTGTTTCAGCTTTTTTTAGATAAGCTCTGGTAAATGTTTTTTAGCATCGTATTCTACAAGAGAATCTCCGCTTTTGATGCGCTGTAAATAATCAGGATTTGAAATTAGCGGGCGGCCAATAGCAGCTACGTCGATCCAGCCTGCTTGAAGCGCTTTTTCAGCTGATTCAGGCGTTAAATCACCCACGCCGATAATCGGTCCATCCCAGTACTTACGCGTAATTTCATAAAGATTTTGGCCGTTTTGGACATCTTCATAAAAATCCAGCATAGACGGATGGATAATTTCGATTCCTGTTTGTTTAAATGCTTCTGTATACGTTTGAATGGCTTTTTCAGTATCATCCCAGCGATAGTCTGGTTTATCAAGCTTATGAGGAGAGAAGCGAATCACAACGCGCTCTTTTCCAATCGCCTCAATAACAGAAGAAATCACTTCTTTCATGAACGTTAATCGCTGTGCAAGGTCGCCTCCGTATTCATCAGTGCGTTTATTAGACCAGTCTGAATTAAACTGATCGATTAAATAGCCATGAGCACCGTGAATTTCAACGCCATCAAATCCTGCTTCAATGGCATTTTTAGCGGCTTGAGCATACTGTCCTACAACTTCTTTAATATCTTCTTTTGACATTTCTTCAGGCTCTTCGTAGGGCTTGCGGAAACGAGGCACTTGGCCTTGTGCTGCAATAGCGGAAGGAGCCTGAGGCTTATGCCCATTGATTAACCCGGAATGACTCAAGCGGCCAACGTGCCAAATTTGAGCGATAATCGTGCCGCCTTCTTCATGAACGGCTTCTGTTACAGGCTTCCATGAATCAATTTGTTCCTGTGTATAGATACCCGGAACGCCAGGATTTCCTTTTGCGCGTTCGCTGATAACAATTCCTTCACTAATAATTAAGCCAATACCATCCTTTGCGCGGCGGCGGTAGTAGTCTACAACGTCTTGACCGACTACGCCCGTCTCTGGATCTGCAAAGCATCTTGTCATCGGTGCCATTGCTGTACGAGTGTGTAAATTAAATGCTTCAATATTTGTTGGTTGGAATAATTTTTCAAATTTACTCATTTTATATTCAGCTCCTTAAGAGGAAAGTATAGCTGCGAACGTTTGTGCAGCAGGTTCAGTTTATTGTAACAGGGGATTTGTTTTATCTTCAAACATTTCGACTTCCGAAAAATACCCACAAAAAAAGCCGGCTGTCTTTACAGCCAACTTTTATACCATTAATGCTGTTTATTAGGAAGTTTTTTCTCAGGATGTCCAGTAGCTTGACCCTGCTTATTTTTACGCTGCTTCTCTTGATTATCATTCAGCTTTTGCACAAATTCATTTGTGTTTTCCATATTATCTAAACCTCCTTTATGAGCTTTCCCTGTTACTATAACCCATTCCATGCAAAAACATGACGCTAATCTGCTAAAAGCAGCTCCATATATATATCGGTATATAGAAATCAACAGGAAAATCGTGTATACTGTTGTAAAAATAATGTTAATGTTTCGTGAGTTTATAATTTCTTATTCATTCATGAACAAGAAAAGGTGTTACGCAATGAGTGATTTTTTTAGCGGGAAAGAAATGTCGTTTATTTTAATTTTGACATTCAGCGTGTACATATTTGTCTGGAATGTGCCCCTTCAGGCGACAAATGCCATGATGATCTACTTTATTCTGCTGTTTTTGTATACAGTCAGTAAGCTGCTTTTTTCTCCTCAATTCCGACAATTTCCGCTTGTTAAGGTACTATTGGCCATTTTATTCGTTCTCATGCTAGCTGAAATAATTGTTGCTTACAGCACTCATAGCATAAAGATTACAGATTTACATCATATTTTTGATTATTTTAGTCATATGGATTTGTATTCATAAGTGCTTTTGAATAGTTTTGTTAACATGCTTTCGCAAACTATAAATCTCCTACTTTTGAACATACAAGACGATGCAAAAGCAGGGTGTATCGTATGTAAAGCTTAAGAAATGCCTCTATTCTTCAGCTTTTTCTCTTTTAAATGAGTAGGAGGTCTTTCTTCATGACCGAGCTTTTTCAAAAATTAACTATCGTTCATTGTACGCTTAGTAAGATAAGTATAAAAGATAAAAAAGGAGAGGCGCATGAGGGATGTAGTTTCAAAAAAAACAAGGCAAAATATTCAGCGAGACATTGAACAAGGGAACTTAGGAAAAGTGAGAGACCGCCTGCACGGTTTGCTCGTTACGTATCCAAATGAGCTGTCTTTGCGAAAAGAACTCGGAGATATTTATTATCGTCTTCAAGATCTTCAAATGGCAGGGCGCTACTGGTATTTAGAAAAAGAAAAAACAGTGGAAATGACTCGCGCTTGTCTGCTCTTTGAAAAGGAGTGCGGTGATAATCCAGCTATAATTGCAAGAGCATTAAAATTCAAAGGAGATAAAGAGCAAATTCACGATTTACGTATTCAAGAAATGCTCTCACAAACTCAGCGTACGGTCATAGAAAAATTGATTGAACCGCCGGAGGAAGAAACGATAGGGGATAAGCTTATTGTAGCGGGATGTGCGTTGATTTTTCTTACAGTCCTCAGTTTTCTAATCATTGGCGTATATACCGTTTGTACATGGGTTTTTTAATGAGGAAAAGGTGCACATATGTGCACCTTTTCTTTAGGAATGTTGCTTCACTACGTAATTGACAATTTGTTCGGCTGCTGCAGCCGGGCCAGATGCCTCTTGAAAACTTGCGTTAATTTCTTTAATCCCTTTTTTATAAGAATCTTCACTGACAACTTCGTCAACGGCACTTCTTAAAAGAGAGGCATTTACCGTTTCTTTTGCTAAGCGATAACCAGCGTTTAGCTCCACGAGCCTTTGAGCAACGATCGGCTGATCTTTGCCATGAGGTAAAACGACTAACGGTACGTTAAAATGAATAGCTTCGTTTACGCTGTTCATGCCTCCGTGAGTGATAAAAACGTCCGCTTCTTTTAACACGTCAAGCTGAGGAACATAGGGCAAAATAATAAAATGCTCTGGCGCTTTTTTAATTCTTTTAAAATCGGCCCGGTCTCCTGCTGCAATCACAACTTTTCCATCAAAATCACTAAATGCGTCGATGCAAAGGTTGAAAAAGCCTTCTACGTCATGAAGTACCGTTCCCATTGAAATATAAAGAACTTTTTCGTTTTTCAGTTTTTCTAATGGAAAATCATGAGAGCTGTGACGCTTTGGAAAGCTTGGCCCAATAAATAAACACGAGTCATCAAAATGTTCATGAAGCGGCTGAAAAAAGCGGCTTGTATATACGACCGTTAATTCGCCTTCATTGTTCATAAATTGAAGCAGATTTTTAGGTTCTACGCCAAACTGATTTTTTAGCAAGCTGAGCCCGTACTGAGCTTTTTCGTCAGGTTTAAATGGAACGTCTGAATCGGGATGCAGAGGCATCATTGCTAAGCGTTCTTTCGGCATTAAAAAAGAAGCAGATGAGACAATGCCAGGAATTCGCAAATAATCACGCACTAATTCGCCTGCTCCAAACTTGTCGTAAAACACAAAGTCAAAGTCAATTTTTTTTGATAATGTATGAACAAGCTTCAGCGTATCTAAAGACGTTTGGATGTGGATGTTAAAAAAAACGTTGATCCCTTGAGGAGTTTCAGGCTTGATGGATACACCGCTTAATAAGTCTGGTTGAGTGTGTACGATAGCCCCGGCGTTTTCAAGACGCTCTTTGAAACGCTCGGCCGTAATGTAATGAACCGTATCACCTCGGTCTGAAAAAGCTTTTACCATTCCAAGCGTTGGGTTTACGTGACCTTCAGCGGGAAAGTTGATCATTAAAATGTTTGCCATTTTTTCACTTCACTTTCAGTAAGATTTCTTCAAGCGTAATCAAATATAAGGAAGTTGACAACTAATTTGGTTAGCGCATTTATCTTTTGAAGCCCTGCCTTTGTGTATGAAATGTGAAAAAATATAACTTTTTTCCTAAAAAATAACATAATTAAACGGAGTTTGTGGTAGAATTTTGAGAGCACTAGAGAGAAAGAATCATTTTTGGAGGTTGCTATTTTGAGTACGTTATCGACAAATTCAGAACCAGTTTTAAAGCCTAAAAAGAAAAAAGAGTTTACTTACTTCACGCTGCTTCTATTTATCGTGTTGGGCTTTGGACTGCAGATCATAGCCGGAATTGGCGTAGCTATTTACGATGAAATTACGGGTTCAAATATGACAGGGATTTTATTAGAAGGACCATATGCTCTGCTCGTAGACGCGGCGTTTTTTCTAGGGGTTGCGGTGCTGTACAGGCCGGTGCGCAGATTTTTAAAACCTATGTGGAACGTCACGGTATTAAAAGAAAGAAAAACGTATGTATATATTTTGGTAGGCTTTTTGATTGTAGCTGCGGTGCAGTACGTGATGCTCTCATTTTTAAGTTTAGAAAGCGCAGATCAGCAGCAAAAAGATTTAAATCAAGGCAGTTTTGATCAAACGCTGCTTTCGAGCTGGATATTTTTTATAAGTGTAGCAGTCATTACGCCTATTAAAGAAGAGCTGCTTTACCGGGGTATTTTATGTGGTTTTTTAACTAAACGTCATCACGTGCTTGTAGGCATTTTCGTTTCCGCTCTTGTATTCGGTCTTTTACATATTGGTTTCCCAATTACAGCTACTGTAATGGGACTTGTTTTTGCCATTATTTATTATCGAACAAAATCTATTTTCCCATCTATGATTTTACATATGCTATGGAATGGATTAGTGAGTATAACTGTATTCTTTTAAAAGCCGCTTAAGCGGCTTTTTCATTTGGATAAAGACGCCGAATGCTTTACGCGAATTTTCCCAACAATTAATAATCCAAGAGGGTAAAATAGTCCAAATAACAGACTGTACGGAATCCACGTATCTCTGTCCCACGTTTGTTCATATGGAATGCTTAGATACACGATAAGTGAAAATGTAACGGCAATAATGGTGAGAGAAGTAATACTTGTAAAGACCAGAATAGATCTGATAATAGGTTTAACGCCTACCTCTAACAACGGCTGTAAATTCTCATAATGAATTTGAGGAAAGATCGAAAAAACTAAGATTAAAAACGGAATAACAAACCAAGGGAAGAGAATTTCAGCACAGCGGGCAATCGTTTCAATGCCAAGCCGAACGCCGACAATCACAATTCCCATAAACAAAATATGAACAGCAAGCATAGGCGTTTGAATAATAATGCGAGTTGTTAGAAACGAGCCCGCGTAAAACAAAACTTGACTGCAAAAAAGAAGAGTAGAAGCGACAAATAAAAGAGAGACAAACTTTCCTAGCCACTTGCCTAAAATGGCTTCGTTGATTTCTATAAGGGTTTTATTCGGGTAAAGGCTAGAGAGTTTGATATACATTCCATACAAGAAAAACGCCTACACCTACACCCAAAATAGCTGGAATCCATGCCTCTTGTTTAGAATCAGCCGTTAAGCTTCCAGGTACGACTAAAATAGTGTCTCCTAAACTATAAAAAATCACAAGTATTCGAAACTGTGCTGCGGATAATTTCATCTGACTATGCATGTTGTTCACTCTACTAAACAAACAACTGCACAAAGTAAAAAAATCCCTAAAAATATAAGCATGTATCAACCTCAATTAGTAACCCTTCAAAAATAATGAAGGGATGTTAAAGACGCCTGTGTTTCAAAAATAGTATCACCCAAAATGGCTTCATTTATGAAAAGTAAGACTAAAGGCAGGGTAAAACCGTGTTATAATGACCAAGTTAGGCGTTATAATAGAGAAAAAACAGCATGATTACAAACAAGTAGATACATAACAAGGTAAGGATGGGAGAGAGATAGATGGCAGACGAATTCAAAAAAATGCTAGAGGACAAAGAAAAGGTACAGCTTATGATCGCAGCCGTTGTCATGCTCGGAGGCCTGGTCGTTTTGTTAAAAAGCGTTGCAACGGGTCAGGCACTGGGCCAAAGATGGCTAGAAAGTAAAGGGAATGTAGACACAGAGCTGTATCTTGAAACGGTAAAAAGCTACATACACCTGTATCAAATTGTGGGTGGCGTCATGTTTGGAGGAGGCCTTCTCACGTTACTTCGTGCTAAGCTAAAGAAATAAAACGGCAGCAAAATAAAAGATCATAGTCCAAAAGAAGTGTCATATCTTTTTAATAACTTAAAAAATAGTGAAAAGGAGTTATGTATGAATAATGAAGAAAATACA